>SDBV01006254.1_pt1 | contig 16565 bp, 16 predicted proteins | sample 2277081 | NCBI WGS metagenome assembly SDBV01 (sample SAMN10402039, study PRJNA504765) | marine sediment metagenome | isolation source: marine sediment core GS10_PC15, 223 cmbsf | place: Arctic Ocean: Southern Knipovich Ridge | collected 2010
AGCAGGTACAGTCAATATCTTATATTCCGGAATGAGTGTGGGGATAACATTACTAATACTTTTTTCCGGTATTATTGTTTTTAACAGAATAGAAAAGAATTTTATGGATACGGTATAGAGGCTGCAAAATGTCAGAAACGGTAATTAGTGTTGAGAATTTATATAAAGAGTATAAGCTGGGAGTTATCAGTCATGGTACTCTTTATCATGATATGCAGTCCTGGTGGGCTCGGATAAGAGGAAAGGAAGACCCGAACTCAATTATCTCCGCTCATCATTCATCGGATGTGGAAGATGGTAGTTTCCTTGCGTTAAATGATGTCTCCTTTGAGGTTAAAGAGGGTGAGATCCTTGGAATTATTGGCAAGAATGGAGCTGGGAAGTCAACTTTATTAAAAATTCTATCAAGGATAACATCTCCTACAAAGGGTGAGATAAAATTAAAGGGCAGGGTCGGTTCTTTATTGGAGGTTGGAACCGGATTTCATCCGGAGCTTACAGGACGTGAGAATATCTACCTTAACGGTGCTATTCTTGGAATGAGGAAGGGGGAGATTAATAAAAAGCTTGATGAAATTATGGATTTTGCAGGAATAGAAAGACATATTGATACTCCTGTTAAAAGATATTCCAGTGGTATGTATGTACGACTGGCATTTTCTGTTGCGGCTCATCTTGATCCTGAGATACTGATAGTCGATGAGGTTCTCGCAGTGGGGGATATAAATTTTCAGAAGAAATGCCTTGGGAAGATGAAGGATATAAGCGAAGGACAGGGACGGACGGTTTTGTTTGTTAGTCATAATATGAGCGCTGTATCTTCGTTATGTAATCGTTGTCTACTTTTAAATAGAGGTGACATTATTGCTAACGGACCTACATCTGATGTTGTATTAGAGTATAATTTCAATAGTGGAATGGCTTCTCCCACAAAAATTAATTATCAGGAAAGCGGACGTAATGTAGGAAATAACCTTGCCGAATTATTTTCCGCATCAATCGAAGATGAAAATGGAAATAATATAGTAGAAGCATTATTGAAGAAATCTTTTTTTATCAAAATGAAATATAGGATAAAAAAGGAAACTGAATCAATATTGGTTCCTAACATTCATTTCTATACAGCAGATGGAACATGTGCATTTGTGCAGAACGCTACAGATGTGAAAGTAATGGAACCAGGGGATTATGAAGTTATTTGTAGAATCCCGGAAAAATTATTGAATGAAGGGGCTTATAATATTGGATTGGCTATTACATCATATTCTGACAAGGGATTTTCAGTATGCTTTTTTGAAGAGGGAGTATTGTTAATTAATATAAAGGATTCAATGGATTCTGAATCTAACAGGTATGGTTATGCTGGATCTATCCCAGGAGTTGTTAGACCTGAGCTGAAATGGCAAATTAAGGAGATAAATTATTGAAAGTAGTCATTCTTGCTGGTGGATTGGGTACACGCTTGAGTGAGGAGACCGAGTTAAAGCCCAAGCCGATGGTTGAAATTGGCGGTAAACCAATGTTGTGGCATATCATGAAAATATATTCCGCGTATGGTTTTAATGAGTTCATAATATGTGTGGGGTATAAAGGATATGTAATAAAGGAATATTTCCACCATTATTTTCTGCATCATTCCGATGTTACTATTGATCTAGAGAATAATAGTATGGAATTTCTCAACTCAAAAGCAGAACCGTGGAAGATTACGTTGGTCGATACTGGAATATCCTCAATGACTGGAGGACGGATCAAGCGGATAAAAGATTATATCGGCAACGAAACCTTTATGGTTACATATGGGGATGGCGTTGCAGACATAGATATAAACGGTCTTGTGAACTACCATCGCCAGATGAACAAAATTTCAACAATCACGGCCGTACAACCGTCCGGCAGATTCGGAGCATTGAACCTAAGAGAAGATTATGTCGCTTCTTTCAGAGAAAAACCGGAAGGGGACAATACATGGATCAACGGAGGATTTTTTGTTCTGGAACCAGAAGTTTTCGAATACATTGATAACGACATGACAATTTTTGAGAGAGAACCCCTGGAGAAATTGGCTTCTAAAAATGAATTGGTCGCTTATAAACATCGCGGATTTTGGCAGCCAATGGACACAATACGTGAAAAAACAGTACTTGAAAATCTCTGGCAGGTGAACAGAGCTCCATGGAAAGTATGGTGATGGAAGAGTCTTTCTGGTCCGGCAAAAAAGTATTCATTACAGGCCATACGGGGTTTAAAGGAACATGGCTTTCGATTTGGCTCCAAACAATGAGCGCTGAGGTTTCCGGTTATTCATTGGCCCCTGCCACAGAGCCATCGTTGTTCGCAGAGACAAAGACAGGTGAAAAAGCTGCAAATTCATTTATCGAGGATATTCGGGATCTATCGATTCTTAAAAAGGCTTTAAAGGATTCGCAGGCTGAGATTGTTTTTCATCTGGCTGCACAGTCATTAGTTCGTGAATCATATTCTAAACCAGTAGAAACTTTCGAGACAAATATAATGGGCACGGTAAATATTCTCGAGGCTGTCCGTGAATGCCCGTCAGTAAGAGCCGTCGTTATCATTACAACTGATAAAGTATACGAAAACAAGGAATGGGTTTGGGGATACCGAGAAAATGATTCCTTAGGAGGATATGACCCTTACTCAAATAGTAAGGTCTGCTCAGAATTTGTCACATCTTCCTATCGGCAATCGTTCTTTAATACTTCTGATTATCAGAACCATGGAGTTGCAATTGCCACTGCCCGGTCCGGCAATGTTATCGGTGGTGGTGATTGGGGAATGTATCGCCTGATACCGGACTGTATAAAGGCATTCATTGACAATAAGAAAGTCATCCTGAGGAATCCAGAATCCACCAGACCGTGGCAGCACGTTCTCGATCCGTTGAGTGGTTATCTTGCCTTGGGTCGAAAATTGTATGAAGAAGGAGTAGCATTTTCTGGTCCATGGAATTTTGCACCGGCAATTTCAGAAGTGAGAAGTGTAGAGTGGGTCGTGAACCGAATATGCCGGGATTGGGGGGGTGCCGCCGCCTATTCCACCAAAGAAGACACGGAGTTTCATGAATCCAATTTACTCAGTCTTGACAATTCTAAAACAAGAATCTATCTGAAATGGAACCCGCATTGGGGTATTGAAGATGCATTGGATGCGGCAATTGACTGGTATAAAAGGTATTACGATGGTGAGAGTGCCCATGAAATATGTACAAGACAGATACTCGAGTATGGAAGCATAGTTTGATTTTTCATCCGCTTCCATTGGCCGACGCCGTACTCATTGAACTAACACCAAAGGGTGATCGTCGCGGCAAGTTTACCAGGCTATTCTGCTTTGATGAATTGAAGGAAATCAAATCAGAATTCAATATTGTTCAGATCAATCATTCCTACACAAAAAGGAAAGGAACAATACGGGGGTTGCACTTTCAATTTACACCAAAGGCTGAGATAAAAATGATAACCTGTATCCGCGGCAAAGTATTTGATGTGTTGGTCGATTTAAGAAAAGGATCTCGTACGTATTTAAAGTGGCATAGTGTGGAATTGAGCCGCGGTAATAATCGAATGATATATATTCCGAAAGGGTTTGCACATGGGTTTCAGACTTTGGAGGAGGATTCTGAATTATTGTACTTTCATTCTGATTATTACTCTCCCGGTCATGAGGGCGGCCTTATGTATGATGATGATAAGTTGAAGATTAAATGGCCATTGGATGTATCGGAAATCTCAGAAAGGGATAAGAGCTATAAGAATATCAAAGACGAATTTGGTGGACTAACCCTATGAAGTGTAGATTTTGTGGCAAGGAAGTGGATCATGTTTTTTTGGACCTAATTGCATGTCCTCCATCCAATTCCTTTCTGAATGAAGAAGATTTAAACACCAGCGAAACATACTACCCCTTGAAAGTGTATGTGTGTGAGCATTGTTTTCTCGTGCAAATACAGAAGTATAAGGAATCGGATGAGATATTCAGCAGTGATTACGTCTACTTCAGCTCAATGTCCAAGACCTGGTTGAAACATTCACAGGAGTATGTAGAAAAAATTATACCTCTTTTGAATCTTACACCAGAATCAAGGGTGGCTGAGATTGCTTCGAATGATGGTTACCTTTTACAGTATTTCAAAAGACAATCCATACCATGCTTTGGAATTGAGCCAACCTCCGGTACTGCTCAAGCCGCGAGACAAAAAGGGATTGAAGTAGTTGAAGACTTTTTCGGTGTGAGGCTGGCAAGGCAAATTGTAAAAGAACGTGGAGAGTTGGATCTTCTTCTGGGCAATAATGTTCTGGCCCATGTTCCTGATCTGAATGATTTTGTCGAGGGGATGAAAATTGCACTGAACGACAGCGGGACCATTACGATGGAATTCCCTCATTTGATGAAACTCATAGATAATAATCAGTTTGATACAATCTATCACGAGCACTTTTCCTACTTCTCTTTCTCAACCGTACGCGAGGTATTCAAGCAGCATAATCTGGACATATATGAGGTGGAGGAAATATCCACCCACGGCGGGTCGCTTAGGATTTATGCGAAACATTCTGATAATAACAGAATTGAAGTTCAGAATAGTGTTCACGCGCTGAGTCAAAAAGAAAAAGACGCTGGAATGGATTCACTTAACTATTATATGAATTTTAAGTGTAACGTGCAGAAAATCAAGAATGATCTTATTGAGTTTCTAGTCAAGAGTAAGATCGGCAGGCTGAAAATAGCCGCTTATGGAGCTGCTGCAAAGGGCAACACTTTATTGAATTATTGCGGGATTAAAAATGATTACATTGATTTTGTAGTAGACGCTGCTCCGTCTAAACAGGGCAAATATTTACCTGGCAGTCATATTCCCGTCGTGGCGGAAGGCAGGTTGACGATCGAACAACCTGATTATATTATCATTTTTCCCTGGAATATAAAAGATGAAATTATGGAACAAATTAAGTATATAAAGGATTGGGGGGGTAAGTTTGTAATACCAGTTCCCCGGTTAGAGATAATATAGGACCTATAGCATGAGAATACTTGTTACAGGAGCCACTGGATTCATTGGCAGGCATGTGATAAGAGAATTGTTAGAAACTCCACATGAGATAATAGCAACCGCAATCGAGAAAGATTTCAACCTGGAAGTACCAAAGGGTGGAAAATTCCGATATGTTCGATGTGACTTAAATGAATCTAAAGATGATTATTTCTCATATTTTGACTGTCCGGACTCAATCATTCATCTATCCTGGCAGGGATTACCTAATTACAATGAACTGTTCCATTTTGAGAGAAATCTTTTTTTAAATTATTCTTTCCTAAAAAATTTAATAGAATATGGTTTAAGGGATTTGAACGTAATCGGAACATGCTTTGAATATGGCATGAGAAGCGGATGCCTCACGGAAGAAGGAATTACCGAACCTGGTAACTCATACGCACTTGCGAAAGATGTTCTACACAAGTTTCTGATCGAACTGAACAAGAAATTTGGGTTTTCATTGAAATGGATTCGGTTGTTTTATCTATATGGAGAAGGGCAAAATAGAAATTCATTGATGGAGCAACTGAAGACTGCAATAGTCGACGGAGAGGATTCGTTCAATATGTCTCCCGGTGATCAATTGAGAGATTATTTGACGGTTGAAAAAGTAGCGGAATATATTGTTAAAATATCCCTTCAAAAGAATATACTGGGAAGTATAAACTGCTGTAGTGGAAAACCCGTATCTGTAAGATCGCTGGTTGAAACTTATCTTGCGACTATCGGGAAAGAAATGAAATTGAATCTTGGATATTATCCCTACTCTGAGAATGAGCCGCGTGCATTTTGGGGAGACAATTCAAAATTAAATAAAATATTGGACGACTGAAAATATACTAATCATAAATGATTTAAATATCTACAAATATATGAATATAACAGTAATTTTTTTGTCTAGGTTTGAAGATAATGGATTCGATAAAAGTGTAAGATTTATTGAATCTTATAAAAAATATCAGGCTGGAATTGAACACGACTTGATAATTATATCAAAAGGTTGGGAAAGAAGTACTGATTATAAAAAATTGGTAATTTTAGCAAAATCAATTAGAGCAAATATACTTGTTTTACCTGATACTGGATTTGACTGGGGATCATATATGATCGTTGTACCAACTTTAGTAACAGATTATGTCTGTTTCCTAAATACAAACTCATATATAATTTCTGATAATTGGTTAAAAATATTATATTCTGCTATTAAAAATACAAATATAGGTATTGCCGGTGCAACTGCATCATGGGAGATCGGTCCAACACGTGATTTAAAAAATATTTTAATACTATTAAAAAATTCGTCAAAAATTAGAAATGAAAAAAATAGAATAGTTAGAATAATAAAAATCATATGGATTTTGATTAATAATTTTAACTTATCACATTTTTTTAACGCAATATTTTTTCCTCTACAATTCCCGAATTATCATATTAGATCAAATGCTTTCATAACACATTTAAATCTATTTAAAGAATATATAAAGAATAAAAAAATGCCTAAAATAAAACTTGATGCATATTATTTGGAAAGTGGATATTGTAGTCTTACTAGATTTATTATGAAACAAGGATTAAATGCAGTTGTAGTTAGTAAAAATGGAGATATATATTTTGAAAATGAATGGAATAAAAGTAAGACTTTTAGAACTTCAAAACAGGAAAATGCCATTATATTTGATAATCATCAAAAGAATTACCAGATATCAAATAAAAAATATAAATTATTCTTAGAAAGAATTACTTGGGGAACTAACTGAAAATGAAAAATAGAATAAATTATGGAGAAAGTGATGGTTAACCCAAAATTTACAATTTTATTGCCAACAAAGAATCGTTTAGATCTGTTAAAGAATGCAATTTATTCTGTAATGCAACAAAACTATAATAATTGGGAAATTATTATTGCAGATAACTGTTCTGATGAAGATATTGAGGGATATATAATTGAGCTCAACGAAAGTAGAATAATATATAAACGTTCTGAAATACCATTAGCCGTAACTGCAAACTGGAATAGTTCTATTGAATTAGCTACTGGTGATTATATTGTGATGTTAGGTGATGACGATGCTCTTCTTCCAAATTATTTTAATCGTTGTCTATCAATAATTAATAATTTCGATGGTCCTGATTTCATTACATATGGTGCTTTTATTTATGCCTATCCAAATGTATTACCAAATCTGCCTAGAGGATGTTTATGGGATAATACAAATAATCAATCATATTTATCTAATATTGATAAGCCACAATTATTGGTGAAAGAACAAGCTGAATATGTTGTAAAATCATCTTTAAAATTAAGATTTGTAAGTGCATTTAATATGCAATATTTTTTATTTAAAAATAGCTTTTTAAATAGACTACGAGATTATGGAGATATTTACCAAGGACCTTTTCCTGATTATTACACTGCTAATATGGCTATGTTATTAGGTGAAAAAATTGTCCTTGTTCCTGCCCCTTTGGTAGTAATTGGTATTTCTCCAAAATCTTATGGTTATTATTATTTTAATAATATTGAATCTTATGGAACAACTTTTTTAAATAATGATCGTTATAGATTAAATGCTCCTGAATATGTTAGGGATAAATTACTTCCAATTTCAGATATGGATACCGCGGCTTTAGCAACATTTGCATTAATACCATTGAAATTTCCAGAAAGAAATGATTTAGAATTGGATATAGATTATTATAGAGAAAAGCAAATATCGGATTTTTTTAATTCATCACCTAACATAAGTAGTATAATAGAATTTATCAAGTCTGTTTATCCTATTCTTATTAAAAATGAAAAGAAAGCTGTAAAATACAAATTATTCAAAGCTATTGTTAAATCACTTCTTGGATACAAAAAAAAGAACAGATTATTTTTGAGAGGAGATAATACAGGATATTATTATGAAACAATAGTCGATGTTTTTAATGCATCAAGGGAAGGGAGTTTAAGGCATTCATGAGAAAAATGAAGCAAAGAAATATTTTTTGTCCCTATTGTCATTCAGAATCAAAATATTATATTTCTCAAACCGATATTAATAGAAAAGTTTCAAAAATTAAATATATTCTATATCAATGTAATTCTTGTGAATTAATATTTTTAATAAATCCTCCAGAAAAAATCGAGAAATACTATACAAGTGATTATCATTACATACCAAAAACTGCTGAAGAACTTGAATCGTACTTACCACAAGAGCAATTTAAAATTGAATTAATAACACCTTATAAAAATAAAGGAACTCTTTTAGAAATAGGACCATCAATGGGTGTGTTTTGCCGGTTAGCCCAGAAAGTTGGTTTTGATGTAAGTGCCATTGAATTAGATAAGAAATGTGTTAACTACCTTAATAATAAACTCGGGGTTAGAGCAATACAATCTAATAATCCTATCGCAATTTTAAAGAATGATAAAAAAAAATATGATGCTATTGTTTTATGGCATAGTATTGAGCATATGCAAAAACCCTTTAACTTGATTGAGGAAATAGTTAATAGTCTTAGTTCAGAGGGGATTTTAGTTGTGGCAGCGCCTAATCCAATGAGTTGGCAGGCTAAACGAATGGGGAAATATTGGCCTCATTATGATTTACCACGACATATATTTGAATTACCGATATCATGGATAATGAAATTTGCCAAGGAAAATAGATTAGAACCTGTTTTAGTAACTACAAAAGATGAAGGAAGTCTTTATTGGAATAGGTTTTCTTGGGCAATGCTATTAAGACATTTATGTATTTTTAAGTCTCAAAAAGAAAGATTTTGGAAAACATGTCTTAAATTCGCGAAAATATTTTCAAAATGGGAAGATGTTGAAGGACAGGGAGCTTGTTATACAATTATTTTAAAAAAAAATAAGAATATACATACTGGTTAGAAAATAGAGTTTTATAAATAGCGTGCTTTTCAACCTATCTGTCATACCAAAGTTGTTAAATTGCCAGTATGATAATTGAGATGCCAGGGGCTTATAATTATGTTTCACGTTCGCTGACATGAAGACGCCAATGATTTTTCTTACTATCACTGTCTATCGTAAGGCTTGCTCTGCAAAGTTATTCGTCGGGTAAATTCATTCATACATAAAGCACGTAAATCAATTTCCTATATTGTTGCCGATATACCGGATTATACCATTTAATTCTTCATATCTGTAATCGTATTTGACTGTTGCTTAAAGTTCTATCTTCGTCGTTTCATATTTGCCCCCGCTTATGATGTCGGGTTTGTTCTATTGAATCTTTTTATCTCTTTGCACATTGCTAACAGCTTCTCGTATAAATGGTGTCCGAATAAGGTATCTTTAAGATCTTCATCTTTTCTTAGCAAGTGTATAATGTTTCCCTTTTGAGTCAGACAATATATGAGGATAGGAGGAGAGATGAATGGAAGACGGAACAATGGAGCGGTGGACAGCTAACTTTTGGAGTCAAGAAAATGGTCTTTTCAATGCTCGCTGTCATACGGAACCTACCGATGTTGGTTGATCGACGGATTGAAAAGCGAATGAGGGCCCAGCTCCTCAACTTTCCAGGCTTTGGAAATATCCGGGCCCTTCCTCTGCCAACGATTAGATTTTCGGGTCTGGACGTCTCACCGAAATTGGAAATCATCGAACGCATTGCTGCGGCCTACAGGCGATCGATGGGTTCAGGAGCATCGTCAGGTGACGGAGTCTGGGAGGCTATTTACGATAGAGCACATTCGGCTCTTGCAAATGCGCTGTCCGAAAATGACTTGAATTCGGCCGGGGAAATCCTTTCCGGGATGTTTCGCAATAATGCCTGCACTTCCGGACTTGCCCTTGGTGAAGTTGCCTATCATTCAACGAGACGATCCCCTTTCTGGACCGCTCTAGATTGGCAAGATAAGGTTATTTCTTTGGGCACTGCGCTTGGAGTACTCCCAGTCGAGAATCCCGAGCAGGGAGAATTCGGATCCCTATTATTTCGCGACTCATCCGAGGTTCTACGGCGTTGCGAGGAAATCCTTGGGTTCTCCTCCATCCCTCCTCAGGTTGGCGGTCTCTTTGGACCGGAGTTCAATGGACAAATCGTTCCGGTGAATCAAATCCTGCATCTTTACACGGCTCATCGGATACTTCAAATTTCGCAAAGCGAGCCTTTGGACTGTCTTGAGATTGGCGGAGGAGTGGGATTCCTTGCCCATTGCATTGGTCTAAAGGGAGCGAGGCGATTTACCATTCTGGATCTGGCAATCGTCAATGTCATGCAGGCGTATCTCCTGCTCAACTCCTCGATCGCAGATTCTGTTTGTCTGTTCGGAGAGAGCATTCCGGCCTCTGATTCTCCCCTCATCGAGATCCTTCTGGAGACCTGTCTAAACTCATTTCATGATGGCAGTTTCAACCTCATCGTGAATCAAGATTCTCTCCCTGAGATGTCAGAGATGACTATGGCAAAATACTTGGAAACCATCCCCCGGCTTTCTCGCCGGTATTTTCTCTGCATCAATCAGGAGGCACAAAGTCCCACTGGCGCGGGGGAAAATCAGGGTTGGGTGTTTGATTCCTGCCGGTGCAATTCTTCATTCAAATTGGAATACAGAATGCCGTATTGGCTTCGAAAGGGATATACGGAGGAATTATGGCAGGTGACGAAAAACTTTCTTTGAAATTAAAATACCCAAAGTTGCAGCCAGGAATTCCCCAGAATTACAAAGGCCATAACAAGCACCGGCGTAGTATCCTTTCTCGCAAGCCAAACCAACAGCAACGGGGGGAATTCTTTTTGTGGCAAACACACCTTACACACCCCAGCAGAACGGGATGATAGAGCGTATCTTCGGAGGTTCAAAAAGGTGAATGTGTTTGGCATCACCAGTTCAAAGATCAGGACATGTGTTTATGGTTATTGCAGCTTGGATTGAAGGTCTGCATTCTTCGTTGAACTATCTTTCCCCTGCCGAATACAAAGAATTATGTTAACTTCAGTGGTCTGAAACTAAAAGGAAAACCACAATATATTAACTACCATAAATATAAAAGGTAGAGAAACTGGATAATATTATTTCACGCTGAAATGAGAGAAAAGAGATGAATAAGTATTCAATATTTCTACCTGTTCATAATGGTGGAAAGTTTATAAGACAATGTATAGAAAGCATAATTTCTCAGACTTATAATGATTTTAATCTCGAAATATTAGAAAATAAAAGTAACGATGGCACTTATGAATACTTAAGGACGCTTAGTGATAAAAGGATTAGAGTATGGCCTTCAGATAAATTGTTAAGTATAGAAGATAACTGGAAAAGAATACTTTCGATTCCTAAGAATACATATATGACAATAATTGGCCATGATGATATTCTTTATTCTGATTATTTAGATACAATGAATGAAATGATATCTAATAATCCAGATGCAAAGTTATATCAATCTCATTTTGACTTAATTGATGAAAACAGTAAAGTTATTAGGGAATGTTGGCCAATGCCGGCCTTTGAAAGGGGTGAGCATTTTTTAGCTTTGAGAATGAGCCAGGCAATTGATTCTTTCGGAACTGGCTATGTGATGAGATCTGAAGATTATATAAGTGTAGGCGGAATACCAGATTATAAGAAACTGTTATTTGCTGATGATGCGTTGTGGATAAAAATTGTTAACAATGGATATATAGATATTACCCCGAGAAAATGTTTTGCTTATAGATTCCATCATCAAAGTGCTTCTCATACATTAGATATTAAGGATTTTTATAATTCACTTAAAGAGTATGTTATATTTCTTAGTAAAATAAAATTGTATAATAGTTATTTTTTTCATGTTATTGAAAACAACCTTAGTAAATATATTCACCATTACTTAGGAAATACAATATATTCAGAAAGATTAATAAATTCTGTTTATCCAAATAGTAAGAGATTAAATACTAAGAGTAGAATAGCTAAATTATTGAGAAAAATATTAAATTGAACGGAGTTATGAATGTGCATGTTGTCGGTGATATATTTGTTTTAAGACAAGATTGAATTTTTAAATTAAATAACTAGAAAATATCTTATTATACAAAATTAACGATAGAAGTATGATCGCTACGCGAATGTAGCGTTTCTTTTTAAGAAAATATGATAATATATTATGACGCTTCTGTATTGGGTTCAGGCATTACAGATTCAAGGGCAAAAACTGGAGTATTTCGTGTTGTTGAAGAATTAGCAATCCATTTATCAGCTATTGAAGATTGTGAGGTTACATACTTCACACCAGCATCAAATTGTGTTGAAGTTCTCAAGTATTTTAAATCCGAGTCTGTAATAACAGATCCAGTCTTTTCCCGTGATATCTCAAGATTGGAAAAATCGAGATTATTACGTTTAATATTTAACTTAGAGGATAATATTAGTAACAGTGAAAATAGAACGCTGTTAGTAAAAGTACTTGATAGATTGAAACGGCATGCCATTAAATATTTAGACAATCGATGTCAGAAATCGTCTACGAAAGATCCCATTTCAGATGTTGATGTTTTACATACGCTTTACTACAGTAATAAAGAAAGGATTCAGAAGCAAAATGGAATAAAATATTTCCAGACGGTATACGATTTGATACCGATATTATTTCCAGAATATTATGTAAAACCATTCGATCTAAGATCATATATTGAGAGTAATTATACCTATGATGATTATATGTTGTGCATCTCCGAAGCCACTAGAAATGACTTGCTGAACGTTTTTGATAATTTGGATCCGGATAAGTGCTTTGTGACGCTTTTGGCGGCATCAGATAAATTTCAAAAATGTGAAAATGAAGGTGTTCTCAGGGATATTAAACATAAATATCGTATACCATCGGATGACAAGTATATTTTAAGCGTCTGCACGTTGGAACCCAGGAAAAATATTGGAACACTTATTAAGAGTTTTGCTGATCTGATACTTTTAGAAAAAATTGATGATTTATCCCTTGTGCTTACGGGTACAAAGGGTTGGGATTATGAGTCGATTTATAGTGAGATTGAGAACACGAGAAGCCTAAAAGACAAAATAATCTTGACCGGCTACGTTGATGATTGTGATCTGAGTCCTCTATATACCGGAGCACTCGCCTTTGTGTATCCATCTTTGTATGAAGGTTTTGGTTTGCCGCCGCTGGAGGCAATGCAATGCGGGACTCCGGTTATTACATCAAAAACTTCCTCCCTTCCGGAAGTTGTCGGAGCGGCAGGCATTCTAATCGATCCCCGTTCGTCTGATGAAATATCACATGCGATTCTTGAAATATATAACAGCTCCAGTTTACAAGAGAAGCTTTCAATGGACGCATTACAACGATCCAGAGAATTTACGTGGGCGAACTGTGCAATGCTGACCTTCAATGCGTATAAGAAAGCATTAGGATATTGAGAGAGGGTGACAATGCAAAAATTTTTAATAACGGGTTTTTCTGGATTTGTAAGCAGACATTTTTTAGAATATCTGGATCGAAGATATAAAACAGGTGAAATAGAAGTTCTCGGCATTGACATCAACCAGCCACGCTTTTCTATGCAGTATTCAAATTTTGATTGCAGTTTTGAGGAGTTAAATTTATTAAACCTGAAGAGGTTGAAGCACGTTGTTGAAGCTTTCATGCCCGACTATATTTTGCACCTGGCTTCTTTTAGCAGTGTTGCGTTCAGCTGGAAAGAACCCGTGTTAAGTTTTCAGAATAATATGAATATCTTCCTGAACCTCGTTGAAGCTCTGAAAGAGTGCAACCTGGAATGCAGGCTCCTTTCTGTAGGATCTTCAGAAGAGTATGGGATTGTGTCAAAAGGTGGCTTGCCGCTCAGGGAAGAACATGCGTTGAATCCGGTGAGTCCTTATGCTGCAGCAAGGGTGACTCAGGAATTGCTATCAAAAATATACGTCGATGGATTTGGTTTGGATATTGTAATGACAAGGTCTTTTAATCATATAGGACCCTATCAGGATGAAAACTTTGTCGTATCTTCATTTGCAAAGCAATTGATGAGCATCAAACATTCCGGGAATCATAACGCCATCTTGTACACCGGTGATGTGGAGATAATCAGGGATTTTGTTGATGTCCACGATGTTGTTCGGGCCTATCATGAGCTGCTACTGAATGGAAGAAGAGGTGAAATATATAACATATGCAGCGGGATAGGTACATCATTAAGATCCATTATTGAAAAGATGACATCAATCTTGGAAATGAAAGTAGAAATCGAGGTAAAGAAGGAGTATTTGCGTCCCAATGATAATCCAATAATAATAGGATCGAGTGAGAAGATTGAGAGAGAACTGAACTGGAAACGAAAATATTCTTTAGATAAATCTTTAAAAGATATTCTGAATTATTGGAGCGTTGAATAATGCACATCGCATTCTTACCTGAAGAAGGAGACGGCGCTGAAAATACTGTATGATCATCAGATTTTTGAAGCTCAAAAGTATGGAGGGATTTCGCGATATTTCTATGAACTTATTTCATCAAAGAAGGATGACATCGTTCTTTCTCTGAACTACTGTGATAATGAATATATCTTATCTGATGCCTGCTATTCACGAAGGGTGCCAACATATTCGCAAGGGATATCGGCTATAGAGGAATCTCTTAAACGCTTTTTCTGGGGCTTGGATTTCAGGGGCAAGAAGCGGTTATTTGATCTAAGGAACAAGATATTTCCTTCGGTTCAATCTGAATTAGCCAACAGGAATTTAACAGAAAGATTATTAAGAAAAGGTGAATTCGATGTTTTTCATCCAACTTATTATAATCCATATTTTTTGAATCATCTGAATGGTAAGAAATTTGTTCTTACTGTTCATGACATGATACATGAATATTTTTCGGAATGCTTTCCGGAAAATGATCCAATACGGGAGTCAAAAAAGCTTCTTTGTGAGAAAGCCGGTAGGATAATCGCAATATCAGAGAGTACAAAGAGAGATTTGATTGAATTATATAGAATTAATCCAGAAAAAATAGACGTAATATATCATGGAAGTTCTATTTCTGATGCTGATATCCTTACAGTTAGTAATATTCCTGAAAAGTATATACTTTTTACAGGAGCAAGAGCAATATATAAAAATTTTAACTTTTTTATTCGTTCCATTGAAAGAGTATTAAAGGCCAGAGATGACCTGCATGTAGTATGTACCGGGCCGGATTTTACTCAGAATGAAGTAGAACTATTTGATACTCTTGGTATCACCGAACGGATGCATCATTATTTTGTTTCAGATAGAGAATTAGCATTTTTTTATAGCAAAGCTATTTTATTTGTTTTTCCTTCTTTATATGAGGGATTTGGGATACCAGTTCTGGAAGCATTTTCCTGTGGATGTCCTGCTGTATTAAGTAGTACCTCTTCTCTTCCAGAAATAGGAGGAGTTGGAGCTGTCTATTTTGATCCTGAGGACATGACTTCTATTAGAGAAAGTGTTGAAGATGTACTAAATGACAGTGATTTAAGGGCAACGATGATAAAGAAGGGTAGAGAAAGGGTAAAGCAGTTTAGTTGGGAAAAAACTGTTAAAAAAACATGGGAATTGTACAGTAATGTAGCAAATCGATAGTAAAAGAATGAATGTGACTAGAAATTTACTAACAATAATATCACTAACGAAAAACGATTTGAATGGAATCAGGAAAACTATTACTAGTACCAGAGAATTAAGAAGCTACTATGATGTTAAACAGTTGATTATTGATAGTAGTGAAGGGCAAGTTGCATCTGATGTTATGGCTTTGAGCGTGAATGAAGTGAATTTACGCTATATTTCCTTTGATCAAAATGGTATTAGTAAGGCTTTTAACGAAGGAATACGCTGTGCCTCTTCTGATTGGATCTGGTTTCTAAATGGAGGAGATATTATTCTCCCTGAGTGTACTGGGAGCGACTATGCTAACTTCATTTATCTGCTTAATAAAACTACAGCTGATTTGGTTGTGTATCAAATAAAGTTTAGCAAAAGTCATAGGATCTTTTCTCAAAATCCTTTAAAGGATAACTGGCCGATAATCCATAGCCGTATGCCGCATCCTTCAACAATTATAAGGCATAAATTATTTAAATTGTATGGCATGTATAATGAAGAATATAAAATAGCTATGGATTTAGAGTTCTGGGCGCGTATAAGCAATAATAATATTAATGTAAATTATATATCCATCCCTCTTGTATTATTTGATGAAAATGGGATTTCTTCTAAAAATATTGTTCCTACTCGTAAAGAACAAAAGAGAATCAGCAAGAAATATCTAATAAGTAATATAAGGAAATTATTGGGTAAAATGAAGATAGTAATTGAATCTTCATTATAAGGAAAATAATGGTGATAATTAGAAATATAATTAGAAGCTTGATAAGATACATAAAGTATTTTAGTACATATAAAACCTAAAATCCCGCCATATTATAACTATGGTCGTATTGGCGGATTGATTTTAAAGCTTTGAAATAATTCTCGCTGTTTCTTCGATACCTCTGTAACGATCGTCTTCTTAATGCCCAGCCTG
>SDBV01006255.1_pt1 | contig 16563 bp, 31 predicted proteins | sample 2277081 | NCBI WGS metagenome assembly SDBV01 (sample SAMN10402039, study PRJNA504765) | marine sediment metagenome | isolation source: marine sediment core GS10_PC15, 223 cmbsf | place: Arctic Ocean: Southern Knipovich Ridge | collected 2010
TGAAGCTGATTCCGATTTGGGCGCAGGCGGCTATCGTCGCCGCCGTTCTGGCGTTGGCATTTGGTTCAGGTTGGACGGTGCAGGGCTGGCGAGCAAGCGGCAAGATCGAGAAAGCGACAGCGGCGCAGGACAAGGCCGAGAAGGAGGCGCGGGAGGCGGTGGTGTTCCGGGCAGCCTGCATCGAGGACGTGAAGAACATCAAGGCCGAATTGATCGAGATGGTCGAGGCGCGGGCCGCGGCCGAACTCGAGTACGCCAGGGCGGTCGCCCGTCCGCCGGATGTCGTGATCGAATATCAAGATCGCTGGCACACGATCCGAGACGTGGTCGTTTCGGAGGACTGCACCACCGGGCTCGGGGAGCTGTTCGACTGGATTCACACTCTGCCAGCCTACGCCGTCGCCGGAGGTGCGCCATGATGAGGGAACCGCTCTTTCGTATGCTGCGGGGCGTTGGGCTGTTCATCGTCGCCGTCCTGTTCATCTGGCTGGTGTTCTCGACGTGCGGGTGCGGGACCACCACCGAGACCGTCTACGAGCGGGTGGAGGTGCCGGTGCCGTACTGGAGCCCACCCAAGAACATCGCTCCGCCGCCGCCACGACCGATTCTTCAGGCAGGTGACATCAGCCGTGAGGATGCCGAGGCCGATCCGAAGACCGCCCTCCAAACCGTCGGTCAGGATCTCGGCGCGGCGCTTGCCTGGGGCGAGACGCTGGAGTACCTGTACCTCGAACTTGTGAAGCTCATTTCCTTCGAGCCCGTTCACTCTCCTTCCGACGGGCCGGAATAACCCTGCGTCCCAACCGCAGGAGTCGCTTAATTTGCCATCTAGCCCGCCTCACGGCGGGCTCTTTTTCGGTATGCAAATTCCGGGCCGGTTCCTGAAATGACAAGGCAAACTGCCCTTGCAAGTTCCGGGCCTAAAAGAAACTTTTCGTCCTTATGCAAATTCTGGGCCTGATTTTGGGCGGTATGCAAATTCTGGGCCAACCCACCAGGCGTCTCAAACTGCCATCTGCCGCGTTCCAATTCTCATAGATCCTACCGTAAGGGCTACCTCGAAACCCCCAGCCCCAGGCGGCAAAGAATCTAAGTCCATGAGGGCAATGGCACTTAAAACTTTTTGTAAAAAAACCTGGCAAGGATTTTGCATGGGGCCATCTTGAGAAAAATTTCAAAATATCTTGAAATAAAAATTGACAAGGTGAAGCCCATGCCCCACAATGCTTGTATGGACAAGAGCACCACTCCCGCAACGACCCATCCTACCAAGGAGAACACCATGAAGACCAGCTCCCAGGATCTGCGTATCGCCGCCATCAATCGGGCCGACCACCGGGCCAGCGTTCTCGCCGCCGCCGCCGCCGACCGTCACGCCAAGAGCTTCACTGCCATGTTTACCATCGACGCTCCAGTGGACAATCTCGAGCTCGACGACGACGACCTCCACACCTACCCCGAAGACGTCGCCGCGATGACATAAGGAGAAACACATGGACCCGGCAAACCTCGCCGAACGCTTCTGGAGCAAAGTTGACAAGCGCGGTCCCGACGAGTGTTTTGAGTGGACGGCGGCTCATGACTCGCACGGCTATGGGCAAATCGACAAAGTCGGTACACATCGCGTTGCGTGGGAACTCGCCCACGGTCCGATTCCTGATGGCCTGTACGTCTGCCACCATTGCGACAATCCCGGCTGCGTTAACTCTGCGCACCTATTTCTCGGAACGCAGAAAGACAACATACACGACGCCTTGGGAAAAGGACGGCTCAAATCACCGTTTGGCAAAAGTGGCGAGAAGAACTTCAACGCAAAACTTACTGATGACCACGTTCACCTGATTCACCATTGCCTCGGCCTTGGGTGTAAACAACAAGAGATCGCGGACGTGTTCGGAGTCCATTTCTCAACAATCTCAGCAATCAAAACCGGGAAGAATTGGAGCACGATATGAACGGCGCTCTGGATCGATGGATCACCGGCAACTACGGCGAGGACCACCCCGACAATCAGCCCGCAACCACCAAGGAGGACACCATGGACATTGAAACCCTCAACCAAGACCTCATCAAAGCGGGAATCCCAACCACAATAGAGAACATGGGCGGTGACGTGATGGCGTGTTGGATCGGCGTATGGGACGGCGACTTTCTCATTTTGCCGTCAGAGGTTGACGACACCGGATTCATGCTCGGACTTTACGACCGCGACGGGGACGAAATCGAATTCGTTGACGAGATTTCGTTCCAGTCCGTCGTTGACCGTATTATCAGGTCGCTGTAATCGACACCAGCGCCCCACTACGACCCGTCTGCGGGCGGGTCGTGGGGGCGGCACTACTGCCGACCGACAATACAAGGAGGACACCATGGAGAGCACCACCAACACCACCGCAGTCGAGGGATTCTGGAGGGCCGAGCCGCTGCCCGCCGAGGATCGCCCGGTGATCTATCGCAAGGGCACGCCCGACGACCCCATTTTCGGCCACCGGCTGGTCGAGGGCATGACCACTGGCCGCGAGTCCGAGTTCGGCGGCCTGCCGCCGAGCGCATTCACATGGATGGAGGGGTGACATGGAGACCGCAAGCAAGAGGTTAACCAAGCTGCGGAAACAGCTCAGTCAGAACATCAGGGGCGACAAGGCCGACCTCAAGGAGTGGACCGTGAAGCTGATTCAGCGGCCCGGCCACAGCATGTCGTTCGGCATGGGGGCGGTCTACTGGGCGGCTCGCATCGAGGTCTGTCAGTGGGTAATCGAAGCCATCGACACCATGCCACGAGGCAAGGCCGAGTTCGCCATGTCGCCCGCCGAACGGCTGGCGGCGGTCGAGTCTACCTGCTACGGGAAGATTCGGGCCGGGGCGGGCAACCCGGCTCGGTCTACCAGCCCGATGTCGAACCTCATGGACCAGGAGCGAACGGTGGCGTGGGCCGAGATCCTCGACATGATTGAATGACTGTGAAAGGAGAACACACCATGAGCAACGAGACCGAATGGGTCAAGACCTGGACGACGGCTCCGGCCGAATACGACGGGTTCGGCACCGAGCGGATCAAGATTGTGGGCGTCACGAAGAACGGCGGTGAGATGTGGGAGGTTCGCACGCCCGAGGCTCATGTGGCGTGGCAGCGTGGCCGCTACTACTCTGGCTCGTATGTGGTAATCCTCACCGCCGACGATCTCCAGGACCAGAAGGACTTCGGATTGGTGGTGGTGCTATGAAGACCAAGGACGTGTACTGGGCGTACTGCCCGAACAAGAAACGGAGGACATCATGAAGCTGAAGGACATCGAGACGGGCGGCTACTACTGGACACGCGGCACCCGCTACGCAAACACAATCCCGGTGCGGGTGATTGCCATCATTGAGGTGCCCATCTGCTCGGGCTGGGAAAGGTTAGTCACCGGCAGCGTCAAGAAGGTGCAGGTGCACAGGCTGCACCTGGGCGACGACGGGTGCCTGGCGGCGGGCGGGGTTGAGGAGCTGATGCCTGGCATGATCGTCTGCCCGGCGGACTATGAGCGGGTTCTGGCGCGGCTGGTAGCCGCCAAGGCAGCGTCAGATAGCAATAGGGAGAACCACAGGCTGGCCAAGGAGTACGCCCCGGCGATGATCGAGGCGCTTGAGGCAGCCGGGTTCGTCGGGGCCACCCATGGACACGGTGGGCTCATCTTCGGTCCGGCGGCAATAGCGGTATGGGCCGAGGCCAGCTTCTTCGGGGGTGGTTGATGAACGGGAAGCTGGTGTACTGGGCGTACTGCACCTACAACGCGTACGAGAGACGGTGGGCGCGAGGGTTCGTCCTCGCCTCCAACAAGGAGACCGCCATCAAGAAAGCCCGCAGACGTGTGACCGAAGAACGGCGGCGGATCTATCGCGAGCTCAGCATGAACCCGAGGTTCGCACCAGCCGTCAAAGGTGGCAACTACCGGGTGCGGGTCTGGAAAGACCCCGAGCAGAAGACGGCGGTGAGTTCGAAGCACTACGCCGAGAGGAGGACGGCATGAAGTCTCTCGGAACCATCACATTTTATAACCTCGAAGATCTCGCTCACTGGTTCTCGGCAATGGCGTCGTGCCCTGGCAGGCTGTCTTGCGAGGTCATCTATCACGAAGACCGCAACGTTTGGGTCTGCCACATCGAAGGGAGCGAGTTGATGAGTTGGACGCCGAAGGATCTGTTGGACGATATTATGAAGGCGGCACGCGAAGCGGAGAAAGCGACGCTTGCCAAGCCAAGGTACCCAGAAGTCCCGGTTCGGTTGTCGGGCACTGACGGCAACGCGATGGTGCTAGTCAGCAAGGTGAGCCGGGCGCTGCGGGAGTACGGTGTGTGCGACGAGGAGATCACCGAGTTCGCCGAAGAAGCGATGAGCGACGACTACGATCACGTGCTCCAGACGTGCATGGTGTGGGTGGAGGTGACGTGATGTCGAAGCGCAGGACGTGGCGGTGGGTGACGAGGGATCAAGTAACCCCATATTCGGTTGAGGTCTGGAAAAAAGCAGCGCGACCAAGGCTGGTGGCGACGTATGACGGCTGTCCGGGCCAGTGGTTTCAAAATAAAGATGGCCGTTGGGATGTTGATGATTTCGTCTCATTCGACGCCGACGAATTCAAAAAGCTCTTCGGCTTCACCATTCCCACAGACCACCCTGTGAAGGTCGAGTTCGCCGCGAAGGTGGTGGAGTGATGGCCTGGACGGTGATCGCACGGCTCACGCGGGCCGACGGCTCGACCGAGACCCGCTATGCGAGAACCTTTCACGACAAGATGATGGCCGAGTTCCACCTCAACGCGATCGCCTCGGCCTGGGCCGATCCACGTGTGGAGATCGTGCTGGAGGAGGGCGAGCCGCTCCGATACCGGGTGCTGCCCTGCCTTATCTGCGGAAGGGACCTCGAAGCGCATCACGATGAAGGCATCATCTGCGCGGAGTGTGCACTGTGGGCGGTAGCGGTGGAGGTGAAGATGAACAGATGGCGAAGGCCATTCCGCAGCAGTTGCGCGGTCGAGATCGCCGCACAACAGGAAAGGAGAGCGAGGCTATGAGTGAGACACTGGACAAGATCGAGGCGGATCTGATGGGCGCAGCGGAGGCGGTCGAGGCGCTGAGCACCGATGTGATCCAGGGAGCCGGGGAGCTGGTCATCAGAGGGGAGGACGATCTAAAGCTGGCATCGTTCATCATCGGTGGCATCAAGGATCTGTTGGACGAGGCCGAGGGCATCTTCAAACCGGTGGCACAGGCTACCGACTTCGCTCACAAGAAGGCGGTGGCCGCCTGGAACAAGGTCCGCAATCCGCTCAAGGCGGCGCTGGCGGAGGTCAAGGGAAAGGTGGGCGATCACCACAACGAGATACGGATTGCGGCGGAGAAGGCGCGGCGCAAGGCCGAGGCGGAGGAGCGGGCGCGGGAGGAGGAGCAGCGCCTGGCCGCGGCTGTGCAGCTCGAAGAGGCAGGGCACGAAGAGGCGGCGGAGATCCTGCTGGAGACCCCGGCACCGATCGCCAAGCCGATGATCTCGACCCCGCCACCGCCCAAGACCAAGGGCATGGGCATCGGCACCAAGTACACGGCCGTCGTCGTGGACAAGCTGGCGCTGGTGAGGCACTGCGCGGACTCTTCAATGGCTCACCGCATGACCGATCTCTTGTTGATGGTGAACCAGCCGGCGCTGAACCGCATCGCCAGCGAGCGCAAGGAAGATTTCATTTTGCCGGGCTGCGAGCTGGTCGTTGACACCACCGTGTCGTCAAGGAGGCGGTCATGACCTCGTGGATGATCCTCGGGGCGTTCTTCGGCGGGATGGCCGTCTACCTGTTCGGCTTCTGGGACGGCGCACGGAATGCCGCTCGAAAGTCTGCTAATCGGCAGTTCGCCCACAATAGCCAGATCTACAGAGACGACGGCGAGCTGGCCGCCGCCACCGAACCACTGCGTATCAGCTACCGGATGTCGAAGGGCAGCGCGGTACAAAGCGGCGTGGCTACCTTCCGCTGCTTCACCTATGCCGATTGGTCCCGCGCATCGGTGCAGCGGGCCATCCGTGCGTCGCTGCTGGCGAAGTGTCCAGGCTGGGACCTGATCGGCTACGCTGCGCTCGGACCGGACGATGAGACGATCGGAAAGGAGGTGATACCGTAGGAAAAATTACCGTGCCTTTTGTAGCGAAACGCGCTACAATGGTTTCCAGGTTCTTACAACGCCCGCCGGGGCGACTGTGTAGGGCAGGCGCACGGTATCAGCAACCAGATGGGGTGCAGGAACCAACAGCGTGGACAGGACCGGCACCCCACCATTTTCCAGAGATCGGAGGCGCAATGAGATTTACGGTAGAGATCCAAAACGTTCGACAACTATTGAGCGCGGCGGGCGTCCCTGTGGGCACGCTCGCTAAACGGCTTGGCAGATCGGAGCCGATGACCAGCCTCAAGGTTAAGGGGATGCGGCCCATGTTCCTCGATGAAGTCGGGGCGATCGTGGGAGCGATCAACGACGGTGGCAGAATGACCGTGACCGAGAACCAAATCATCAAGCTCATCGGCAAGAAAAACCTGAAGGTTCGTGGCTTCGTTGGCTGACGCCTGCGGGAAGGAGAACACAATGCCCAAAGACACCGTAGCTGCGAACGAGGACGTCGTCCTGTACGACTCTAATGGTGAACGCATATTACCAGACGCTGGGGAGGTGGAAGCAGGCACGGGCGATTCTAGCGGCGAACACGAGGCGGTGGCCGCTGACCCCATCTCCGGCCCGCCTCTGTCGGCGCCGGTGCCTGCCGACACCCTGGAGCCGGAGGCGCTGGCGAAGCTCGCCACCAAGGACCAGATCGAGCGTGTCATCAAGCGGGTGCTGGCTCGCATCGACGCGACCAAGCGGTTCAAGGTTGCGCTGCTGTCGATGACGAACGTCCGCGACTGGTACGCCCACAAGGCCGAGGGCGACGAGGATGGAATCCCGTACCTTGCCGAGAGCGGTTCCGAGAAAGTCATTCACGCCTTTTCGATCGAGGTCGAACATGACGGCGGCAAGCGGGTGCCCAACGAGGAGGGCGGTTTCGAATACGTCTACGACGGCCGTATGCGGGCGATGCAGTTCTCTGACCTGTGGTACCCGATCGTCGGCAGCCGGTGGTCCGAGGACGGGTTCTTCACCTGCGGCGGGCAGCGGCGGGCCGACCCCGGTGACGTGCGCAAGGCGGCGCTGACGAACTTCTACAACCGGGGCATCAAGACCGTCTGCGGCATCCGAACGATAACCTGGGAGGAGCTGGAGGCGATACCGCACCTGCACGACCTGCGGAAGCGGGTGGTGTCCATCGGCTACAGCAGCAAGGACAAGGGTAAGGGCAAGCCCGGCGAAAAGTCTGACATCGCGAAGGGGCCGCACATCTGCGTCAAGATTGCATTCGGTGACGAGAAGAACAAGGCGCTCATCAAGAAGCTACAGCCCTGGAACTGGAACGGGACCGAGGGGTGCAAGTATTGGGAGGTCGGATTCACCAAGGCAAACTTCGGGCGGGTGCTCGACATGCACGCGGCGGACGAGGAGGCGGTGAAGTTCAAGTGCGTGAACGTGCCCGAGAAGGATCTGCCATGACCGTTCCTGTTCGGCTCGCTGTTCGCGATCGTGAGACCGGACGGGTCAAGCTGGTTGACGTTGAGGGAATCCCGGTTCCTCACGCGGACCCCGATTCGGAATACGACGGCGATACAGATATCAGCTTGTGGGGTTTCGATTTCGAAACAGAACAACCAACTTTAGTCATCAGCTTTCCTTTCCGGGTGAGCCTCAGCGAAGACTATGACGCCGCCGATGCTGAGGTTCTTCTCGTCGCTGATGCCCGAGAGGTTTTCATGGGTTACGTCGAGAACTGGCGCTGGCTCGACGGTGAAGAAGGAAGGACAGTCGTAGAGAAGCTATTCAGAGACATGGCCGATCTACTGGCCGAAGACAAAGAGGAGAACACAATGAATAAATGCGTGAACGTGCCCGAAGAGGATTTGCCATGAGCCGCTGCGAGATCTGCGGTCACGATCTCTGCGATGATCTCTTCTCGTTCGTCACGATGGAACCAGTCTGCTCGATCTGTAAGCAACTTCACATCGGCGGGCTGCCAACCTCACCTGGTCTGATCGCCGGGGCGCGGAGACGGCTCGGCCTGAAGGACGGGGAGTATCTGAAGATAGATCGAGCCGCCGAAGCTCGACGACTGCTCGGAAGGGAGGGGCCATGAGTCGAAGCAGCAGACGCCGCCGCCGCCACGCGGGACGGGTGGGCAAGATCGACGCCGCCGGTGACAAGTACACCAACAAGACGCGGCCCGACTGGGGGCGGAAGCTGCAGTCTGTCGAGGGCCGGAGCATTTTCGTGCACGTGGCGCATCTCATAATTAAGCAATACAACACCGGGCTGCGCACACCGGCGCTGAAGCTGAAGTTCGAGCTGCCGGACGCACTGACCGGCGTGTTGAGGTGGAAGTGAAGTTCAAGTGCGTGAACGTGAATTGAAACAAGGGAGGCGGACCAATGGATAAGAGACAAGCGGAGATCGCGTGGCACGGAGTCATGGCGGTGGCCGGACCGCTGCTGAATGTGCTGAACGGTGAGCGCCTGCCGAGCCAAATCAACTTCAAAGAGCTGGGAACGAAAGACCCGATTCACAAAGTGATCGCATTCCTCCACGAGTGGGCGGCGATACTCGACGGGGCGGTTGACTTCGGGATATCCCTCCCTATAGAGGGCGAGATCGGCCTTCCCGCGCCAGTGACGGTACACGGCCGGCCGGTGTTCGGCGTTAGATTACCCGACCCAGAGTCCGGGCCGGCGGACGGCCGCCCGGTGATCGCCGTACCTGAGCCGACGACGGTAGACGGCTGCCCGGTGATCGTCCTCGGCCGCTGCAAGCCGGATGCCTCGATCAACGGACGGCCGTTGATGTGCGCTCAGGAGGTTGCGTGGCACATCGGCTGCAACGTGATGCTCGTCCACGACGACGCGAGACTACGCGGCCGACCGAAGGGTATGCCATTGGATGCGATCGCCCCCGCGGGCGCGAGCAAACAAAGGAGGAGGATGTTCTACCGCGACGCGATCTGGCCGTGGATCAATTCTCGCATCCCGTCGTTCCGGCTGACCGCCGAGGATACGAGACGCCGGCGGCTGGAATTTCATATCGCGAGGCTGGAGTTGGGACGCGGCCGGCTGGCCGCACGGCAGGCCGCAAAGCTGGCCGCCGGGGAGGAGAATAATCATGTCTGACGATTTGGCAATGCGGCTGGAGATGGCGCGGACGCTGGAGGATTCGATACACGCATCCTACGGCGACCCCAAGAAGTATCAACCGAAGTCGAACAACGCGAGCAAGTGCGGCCACCCGTGTCCCTTCTACCTATGGGCGGTGCGGGCGATGTGGCAGGAGCTGCCCACCACCGACCCTGGTCTGATGGGCGTGTTCAAGATCGGCCGCGAGGCCGAGCGGGAAATGAAGCGGTCCTTGCTGAAGCAGGGCTGGGTGCTAACCCACGATGAGGTGACGTTCGAGGATACAGACCTCGACATCCGCGGGAAACTCGACTGGTACCTCAGCAACCCGGACGAGCCGCTATGGGTCAGCCCGGTGCCAACCGAGTTCAAATCGGTGGCGGCGAGCTACTTCAAGCAGATAACGTCATTCGACGATTGCTTCCGCTCACACATGACCTGGGTTCGCCTGTGGCCGTTCCAGCCGCTGGTGTATGCCTACCTCGCGCCAGAGGAGTGGCCGTACGTCTGCCTGCTCCTGCGCAACAAGGGCAACGGGCGGGTCAAGGCTATTGTCGAGCGGGCCGACGACCACTTCGAGCGGCTGGTCGAGATGGGCGAGGTGCTGGCCGAGGTGAACGCGGCGCTTGCCGTGCCCGATTGTGACGGCCCGGTGCCGATGACCTATAAACCGTCGTGGTGCGACAAGTGCGACGCGAAGGCGGTCTGCCCGACGATGCGCACCGTGAAACACGGCGGCGGCGAGTCGGTTGCGCTTGACGACCCGTCCGTCATCGACGGGCTGGCCGATACCTACTTCGGATCGAAGGAGGCGAAGGCTGAGGGCGAGACGGCGTGGGGGGAGATGAAGGACCACTGCCGCCACTACGGCGCCTATGACGGACAGGTTGGCGAGACGCGAACGGTGATCGGCGGGCGCTACCGCTACACCGTGAAGCAGGGCAAGAAGTCCGGCGTGCTGAATGTCGTCGCGCTGGAGGAGAGCGCCGACACCGGGACGGAGTAAGGCGGTGGGCGGCGACAAGCGACCGGCGTTTCAGTTCTATCCTGGAGACTACCGCACCGACATCGACCTGCACCTCTGCTCGCTGGCGGCGCGGGGGCTGTGGGCTGACATGATGTGCTTGATGCACGACGGCGAACCCTACGGACATCTTCGAACGAGCGGCGGCGGGACGATCACGGCCAAGGAGCTTGCTAGTCTCGTTGGGGCGTCGGCCGGGGAGGTGGCCGGGTGTCTCGCTGAGCTGAAGGATCGAGAGGTGTTCAGTATCGCCGCAGACGGGACGATCTACTCTCGGCGTATGGTGCTCGACGCCAAGGATCACGCGGCGTTTCGCGAGCGCGGGTCAGCCGGTGGACGTGCCAGCGCAGCGAAGCGGTGGGGCAGCGAGTACGATGATGAGGGTAACCCGGTTGTAACCACCGGGGTAACGAAGAACGTAACGAAAGGTGTAACGAAAAGTAACCAGGTGGTTACGGAAAAAAGTAACTCTCCCTCTCCCTCTCCTCCTCCCTCTCCTCCTCCCTCTCCGAAGAAGCGCGCACTGGCAGGCGCGGGCTGGGGGTTGAACTGGATTATCGACACATGGAACGACACTGCCGACAAGTGTGGGCTGTCGAAGATCAGGGCCATGAACGACCACCGCTGCCGGGTGGCGACCAGGCGCATCAACGAGCACGGCGAGGCCGAGATGCGGCGGGCGCTAGAGGTGCCGCGTCGCAGCAGGTACCTCTGTGGGCAGCTACCAGACAAGCCCTGGAAGGTGACGTTCGATTGGCTGCTGAAACAAGAAAACATGCTGAAGGTTCTTGAAGGCAACTACCTCGACAGCAAGCTGGTAGTGGCCGCCCACATGCGGGTAGGTGAGAGTTCTGACTTCATGGCGTGGCACCCGGACGACGTGGCCAGGTTCAGCGGGGAGGACGATTACCACCAGCGATGGGATGAGTACTTCGATGCGTGTGCAGACGCCAGCGGATATGACATCGAGTGGCCGCGGTTCGAGAAGTGGATCAAGGACAACCCGCCATGAGCCACCACCGATGGATTACGGCGGGGCGAAGCCGCCTTGCGAAAGGAGAGACAAATGATTGACCTATTGATCGACTTCGCGGGCGTCGTGGTGCTGGCCCTGCTGGGGCTGACCATGCTTTGTGCGGTATCGAAAGTGTTCGCGATAGCGCAAGACACACGGACGATGGTAGTGCTGCTCCGGCGGGTGCTGGACATCACTGTCGACTACGGAACGCGGGAGGAGGACAACAATGTCGAAGGCTGAGATGGCAGTGCACTACATCAAACCCGACAGCCTACGGTTCGAACGGAAGGATCTGCGGGTCGGGCTCGAAGACGGCGGTGCACAGTTCACCGTCGTGGATCTATTCTGCGAGTCAGTGAGCGGCGACGAGTTCAGGTTGAAGATGTTCATGGACGGAACGCCGTGGGAGTGGGACACCCCGGTATCAGTAGACCTCGGCGGCATCAAGATCAAGGGCGTCGAGCCGGGGCTTTCAGAACCTGTCCGGGCGGCGCTTGAGGAGCACCTCGAACACCTCGATGCCTGCCGTGACGACGCAAGCGCACACGGAAGACTCGACGAGATGCGGTCGTGTATCGACCGGGGTGACGAGCTTCGGTTGCTGCTCGGAGACGGGGCCGCTGGGGAGGGGGGCGCTGATGGGACACAAGATCAAGACAGCTAACAGGGGCGATGCGATCATCCTCAACAAGAAGCGGGTCGAGGATCTCAGGAAGGAGCACGCCGGAAAATTCAAGGCCGTGGGCAAGGCGGCTGACGACGCCGCCCGGCGGCTGATGGCGTTCGGCGAGCGGCTCGACGCCCTGGAGGAGTTCATGGGCGAGACGAAAAGCGTCCTAATCTTCCACCAGGTCCTGCTGCGCCCGTGGTGGGTGCGGCTGTGGGGTTGGGTGCGGCGGGTCATCTGGACGGCCCGCCGGGTGTCGAGCAGCGCCCCGGAGGAGGGCGGCGAGGATGAATGACATGAGCAAAATCGTATGGGTGGATCTGGAGACGGGCGGAACGGATGAGGACGCCCATCAGATCACGCAGATCGCAGCCGTGGCGACTGGGCCAGCTCCCGAGTTTGACGAAGTGGACTGGTTCGAGCGGAAGGTCATTCTGACCGAAGGGAGGTGGACGCAGGAGGCGCTCGACAAACAGGCGTACAGCCCGGAGGCGTGGGCGGAGGAGGCCATCCCGATTGCCGGTTGTCTGAGTGATTTCGATAAGTGGCTGCGCGGGTTCACGCACCAACGCAGGAGCAAGCGCACCGACAGGCTCTACGACGTCTGTCACATGGGCGGCCACAACGTGGAGTTCGACGGGCGGTTTCTCAGAGCCACGGCGAAACGCCTGGCCCTCTGGTTGCCGCTGACCAACTGGACGGGCGGGCAGTTCGACACCCTGCACATGGCGAAATGGTGGTTCCTTCTCCGGCATGAATACCCTGAAACATTCACCCTGGAAGCGCTGTGCGAATATTTCCGAATCCCGATCAACGCGCACGATGCGGAGGACGACGTGTTGGCTACCGTTCAGCTTGCCCGGAAGCTAGCGGCGGTGACGCCGTGAGCTGGCTGGAGATGAAGCCCGGCAAGCAAGGCGAGGGCGAGCCGCACGTGGCGATGTCCTCGGCTCACCGGAAGGGGCGACCCTACGCACAGGTGTCCATGCGCCTGTCGCGGTCGGTGGCGCAGCACATTGGGGTCAGCGAAGGCGACAGGATATCCGTGGACAAGGGCACGCTCGCAGACGACGGGTGGATCAGGCTACGACGCTCGAACGAGGGGCTGAAGGTGCGCCACCACGGGCACGAGGGCTCGGTGCTGTTCAGGATGAATGGCCGGTGGTTCGGCGTTAGGAATTCAAACCGCAACGTGTGGATGAAGTTCAAGCTGGTAGGTCATCCCGGGCCGAGCGCGAGACGGGTGCTAGTGCTACTACCCGCCTGGGCGAGAGGAGGCGAAGGTGGCTGATCTGATCCCGGCGCACAAGAACGAGGAGGGGTTCGTGGTCGAGGCCACGAGCGGTTGTTGCGGGGCGTCACTGGTGTATTTCGACCGCCACGAGGGACTGTACGTTCGCTGGGCCGGGTGGAGCCAGCAGCCACCGCGCTATCATCTCCTGCGGTGTTCGCTTTGTAATGAAAAGGTGATGACTGGAGGCGAAGATGAACAACCTTGAAGGACTGCGGATTCACTTCAACGACCTGGAGGTAGATGACCAGGGCTTTGATGAGGTTGGGTGGGCAATCGAGGAGATCGAGCGGCTGGAAAAAGAAATCTCGGATCAGAGCACCGAGATTCAAATGCACTGGTTTTCTCCCCTCGAGGGCAAGGGAATGAAGCAGGAAATCGAGCGGCTGCGAGAGGTGGAGGAGACATTAAGTCTGAGATCCGAGGGTCAGCTAGCGCAGATCGAGCGGCTGAAAGCTGCGGCTGTATATGACGCCGGCGACCGTTCTACGACCGCTCGCGGATGGGCGATAATTGCACTTGAGGCCGAGGCGCGGGCGGAATACCTAGAGTCGGCATTGCTGGAGGTGTCCGAGGGGAAAGGACGGTTCAGCATCAACCCCATGGCACATGCCGAGAACACCGTCGAGGACATGAAGAAGATCGCGCTGGGTGCCATTCTAGGAACGTGGGAAGCTGACGATGAGTGACGACACCAGGAACCTACTCGACAAAGCCGAGCGGCTGATCGGCGAAGCCACCGACGAAGCTAAGCAGCTAATCAAGCGTTGTCTGGCTACCGAGGCGCGGGTGGAGGAGCTGGAGCGAAGCCCGCCCGCCGACACGGTGCGCCTGCTCCCGGCAAAGCCCCAAGTAGTGACGCTGTGCGGTTCGACGCGGTTCATGGAGGCGTTCTTTGACGAGGGTTTTCGGCTAACTCTTGAGGGTGTGATCGTCCTAAGCATAGGAGTCTGCAAGCATGCCGAACACCACGGCGCGGAGGCGCTGGGCGGCGATGTGTGCGAACGGCTAGACGAGCTTCACTGGCGCAAGATCGACCTTTCTGACGAGATCCTTGTGCTCAACGTCGGTGGGTACATCGGAGACAGCACCCGCGCTGAAATCGAGTATGCCAAGCGCACGGGGAAGCCCGTGCGGTATTTAGAGGCCCTGAAGGGAGGCGAAGGTGACTGAGAAGCCTGCCATCACCTACGGCGTCATCATGGGTCTGCTGGAGACGCGACACTCCAAGGACTTCTTTGTAACGGAGTGCAAGGATGGCCCGTCGTTGGGCCGCAACCACCACCGACTGGACGCATGGGCCATGCGCCGCTCTTACTCACAGTGGATGCTGTCGGGATATGAGATCAAGATGAGGCGATCCGACTTTCTGAACGACGAGAAGTACGTCAACTACTTGCCGACGTGCAATGCGCTGTGGTTCGTCGCGCCACCTGGAGTCATCGACCCGAAGGAGTTGCCGGATGAGGTTGGGCTGTTGGTTTCCGCTTCCACGGGATCGAAGCTCATGACGAAGAAAAAGGCCCCCATCAGGACGATCGAGAAACCAGTAGGGCTGTACGAGTACCTGTTGATGTCGCGGTGCGCGGTTCGCGACGAGCAAGAAGAAACGAAAATCAGGGCTGCCAACACCCGGGAGCAAGACTTCGCCGCTTATCTGCGTGGGGAGAAGTCACTCGAACAGATTTCATGGCACTTGGCCGACTCGGTGGCACGCGACATCACGGGGATGAAGATGCGACTGGCAGACGCCGAAGGCGGCGTCAACAAGGATGCAGAGGTCCGGGCGCGGCTAGAGGAGCTTGGGTTTCGCCCATGTGAGTCGGTGACTACGTGGCAACTCGATCGCGCATTGCGTGACAAGGGACTCGCTGCCGTCCTCGACACGCGAGATGCCCTCGTCAATCTCTCCGGGTTGGTGCAACGACACCTGGCGAGATTCGACAAGGAGACTGGAGGCGCAGGATGACGACGAAAATTGAGTGGACCGACGAGAGCTGGAACCCGGTCACCGGATGCACGAAGGTCTCGGCCGGCTGCCAAAACTGCTACGCCGAACGAATGGCAAAGCGGTTGCGCGGACGGTTCGGGTATCCGGATGACGATCCGTTCAGGGTGACGTTGCACCCGGATCGCCTCGAGCAGCCGTTGAGGTGGCGGAAGCCTCGGCGGGTGTTCGTGTGCTCGATGGGGGATCTGTTTCACGAGGACGTGCCGGATGAGTTCATTGACCAGGTTTTCGCGGTCATGGCGCTTGCGAAGGAACACACGTTCCAAGTTCTCACGAAGCGACCTGAGCGAATGAAATCGTATTTGTCCGACCGCGCAACTTACCAAAGGGTGAGGAAAGAAACCGAAGAGGGCGATGTTTGTGGGTTGTATTTGGATTCACTCTGCGGATGGGAGTTTAGGCAGGCGCAAAATCAGTGGTGGACGAACCTGCCCCCCGATCGTTGGCCCCTCCCCAACGTCTGGCTCGGCACCTCCGTCGAGGATCAAGCGACCGCGGACGAGCGGATACCGCAGCTCCTCGAGTGCCCTGCGGCGGTGAGATTCGTTTCGTGTGAGCCTTTACTTTCTAGTGTGGATTTGACAAGATGGCTCGAGGCGAGTTATAATCCACAGTATGGTGGCGAGCAAACATCGGGAAGAGTCGGTCTATCCGTCGGTGCTGGGCGGGCTTTTACGGATCGACGAGCGGGGGCGTGTCTGGAGGGGGACCACGAGGGCCGAGAACAACACGGGGAAGTATCTCCAGGTCCGGGTGATGCGGGACGGGGTGCGGCACCATGCCCTCGCACATCGACTGGTATGGCTTCACTTCTTCGGTCCGATCCCCGGGAACCTTCAGATCAACCACAAGAACGGGAACGGTGTGGACAATCGGCCGGGGAACCTAGAGGTGGTGACCCACGCGGCGAACGCTCGACATGCAGCAAGGGTTCTGAGGGTGGGGCGCACGGCGGAGCAGTGGGGCGAAGCGAATCATGCGGCGAAGCTGACGCGACGCCAGGTCCGAGTGATTCGGAGGCGTCGAGCGAAGGGGGAGCAACTGAAGGCGATCGCCGCGGATTACGGGATCAGCGATCGCACAGTGAGCAAGATCGCGCTCGGTCACCGCTGGCCTGGTGTGTGATTGGCGGCGAGAGCGGACCCGGCGCGCGGCCGTGCGATATCCGGTGGATCACGAGCATTCGAGACCAGTGTAAGACCGCCGGCGTGCCGGTCTTCATCAAGCAGCTTGGGTCGAATTCCGTGTGGCGAGAGATCACGCGTCGCGGCCGCACGGAAACG
>SDBV01006256.1_pt1 | contig 16563 bp, 14 predicted proteins | sample 2277081 | NCBI WGS metagenome assembly SDBV01 (sample SAMN10402039, study PRJNA504765) | marine sediment metagenome | isolation source: marine sediment core GS10_PC15, 223 cmbsf | place: Arctic Ocean: Southern Knipovich Ridge | collected 2010
GCCAAGCTGATCAATTACGGGTTGGAACAGAGGCGGGATGTGGCCATCATCAATATGTCGGCGCGAAAAGACACTTATGCGCATATCATCAGCCGCGAAAAGGGGTTCAGGAGCTATTTTGAAGAGCATGGTGACCGGGTGAATCATTTGCTGACCATTGACCTCAACGGAGTTGATGACCACATACTGAATGAGAAACTGAATGAAACCTTTCACAAGTATGATGTAGCCGGAATGTTCGTTACCAATTCCCGGGTTTACAGGGTTGCTGAATTCCTGACGGATCGTGGTGCATTGAATGTCAGGCTGGTGGGGTATGACCTTCTGCCCGAAAGCATTGATTACCTGAAAAGGGATTGTATTGATTTTCTGATCTCGCAGAAGCCGGAAGAGCAGGCCTTCAGGGGAGTCTCTTCCCTGTTTAACCTGATTGCTTTTAACCGGGAACCGGAAGTGAAACAGCTGTTGCCCATCGATATCATTACCAGGGAAAACCTGGTTTATTATAAACCTTAACCTTTATAATTACATGGAAGATCTATCCTTTAAAGACTTAAAAGACAAAGTATGTGTGATCACCGGAGGTGGCGGAGTGCTTGGGAATTCCTTTGCCCGCGGACTGGCTTCTGTCGGTGTGATCCCGGTTATCCTGGACATCAATGAAGAAGCGGCCAAGCAGCTGGCTGCAGATATCATTGCTGAATACGGTGTGAACAGTGTGGGATATAAGGCCAACGTTCTTGAAAAAAGTTCACTGGAATCAGTCCACAAACAGATTCTCTCCGATGTGGGTGAGATTGATATGCTGATCAATGGGGCAGGTGGGAATTCTCCCAAAGCAACCACAAAACTGGAGCAGCTAACAGAAGATGACCTTGGCAACCTGGAAGATGGTTTTTTTGGTCTGGAGCTGGAAGGATTCCAGAAAGTGTTCGATCTGAATTTTACCGGAACGCTTCTACCCACACTGGTATTTACAAAAGATATGGTTGTCAGACAGCGCGGAGTGGTGTTGAATGTTTCTTCAATGGCCTCATACAAGCCACTGACCAAGATCCCGGCCTATGCTGCGTCCAAAGCATCCATCAATAATTTTACCGAATGGTTGTCTGTTCATTTTGCAAAGGTTGGGGTTCGTGTCAATGCCATTGCTCCCGGATTCTTCCTTACCAGTCAGAACAGGTTTTTACTTTTGGATGAGAAGTCTGGTGATCTGACAGCCAGGGGAGAGAAAATCATTGCCAATACGCCCATGGGCGTGTTTGGTGATCCTGACGATCTGAACGGAACGATCCTCTACCTTCTTTCGGATCTGAGCCGGTTCATAACAGGAATCTGCATTCCTGTAGATGGAGGTTACAGTGCATTTGGAGGGATATAATCAGGTAGTTATAAAAATCCCATACTGATAAATTAAGATGATATATTTTGAAAAGGGTGGTCCGAAGGAGGTTTTGTCGGAGGAGGAGATAAGGGAGGGGCTTTACCTTGCCTTCCGCAAGATGGGGCAACGCAACCGGGTACTTGCAATTCCGCCGGATATCACTAGGTACCACAGCAAAGCAGGAGTAATCACCGAGTTTGCATGGGAGTACTTCGGGGAGCGGCTTACAGATATTTTACCTGCGCTCGGGACGCATGCTGCCATGACAGATCAGGAGATAGGTAAAATGTATGGATCCACACCTTCTTCTCTTTTCAGGGTGCATGACTGGCGCAACGATGTGGTTACACTGGGTGAGGTACCTTCTGATTTTGTGGCCCGGGTGTCGGAGGGGAAAGTTACTTATTCCTGGCCCGCACAGGTGAATAGATTGCTGGCAGAAGGAGGACATGACCTGATCCTTTCCATAGGCCAGGTGGTACCTCATGAGGTGATCGGGATGGCCAATTACAACAAGAATATTTTCGTGGGCACCGGGGGACCGGAAGGCATTAATAAAAGCCATTTCCTGGGAGCAGCCTACGGGATGGAGCGTATCATGGGAAGGGCTGATACTCCTGTAAGAAAAGTACTCAATTATGCGTCTGACCATTTTTCAAAAGATATGCCCCTGGTGTATGTTCAGACGGTGATAGGAAAGGATGAAGCGGGCGACCTGGTTGTTCGTGGCCTCTATATCGGGGACGACGAAGCTTGCTTTATCAAAGCTTCTGAACTTTCCCTGCTGGTAAATTTTGAGATGCTTGAAAATCCCCTTGAGAAAGTGGTGGTTTATCTTGATCCTGAAGAGTTTAAGAGCACCTGGCTTGGAAATAAGAGCATCTACAGGACCCGCATGGCCATTGCTGATGGCGGTGAACTGGTGGTTCTGGCCCCGGGATTGAAGGAATTTGGGGAAGATGCAGAAATTGACAGACTGATCAGAAAATATGGTTACCGGACCATTCCTGAGACCCTTAAGGCTGTGGAGGAAAATGAGGATCTGAAGCAGAACCTCAGCGCGGCTGCTCACCTGATCCATGGTTCGTCGGAAGGAAGGTTTAAGATTACCTATTGTCCCGGACATATTTCACAGGCAGAGATTGAATCCGTGAACTATTGCTATGCTGATCTTGATGCAATGACGAACCGGTATGATCCCGGTTTGCTGAAAGATGGATTTAATACACAACCCGGCGGAGAAGAGATATTTTATATTTCAAATCCTGCTCTTGGGCTCTGGTCCTGGAAGGAGAACTTCAAATAGCACACGCCATGATCAGAATTGTTGCCGATGATAAAATACCATTTTTGAAGGACGCTCTGGAAGGGACGGCAAGGGTGGATTACCTTCCCGGGGGGGCGATCTCATCGGGCAATCTGAAAGCTGTTGATGGCCTGATTACCCGCACCCGTACCAGGTGTGACAGGAATCTTCTGGAGGGAACGAAGGTCCGGTTCATTGCATCTGCAACCATCGGTTATGACCATATTGACACTGATTACTGTGACGCTTCCGGAATCCGCTGGACCAATGCACCCGGTTGCAATTCCACTTCGGTGCAGCAATATCTGGTCTCCGCATTGCTCTATCTTGCCAACCTGAGAAACATTGATCTCACTGCACTTACGCTGGGGGTAATTGGTGTGGGTAATGTGGGAGGCAAAGTGTCCGGGGCAGCGGAGGCGTTGGGTATGAAAGTGTTGCTGAACGACCCTCCCAGGCGGAGAAAGGAAAAAGGGGATGCATTTGTAGAGCTGGATAACATTCTGTCCCGTTCGGATATCATTACTTTGCATGTCCCTTTGAACAGAGGAGGAAGGGATAATACATACCATCTGGTGGACAGGCGATTTATACAAAGGATGAAGAAGGATGTGATCCTGATCAACACTTCCAGGGGCGCAGTGGTGGATGAAGCATCATTGCTGGAAGGGGTCAGGACCGGGAAGCTGTCTGATGTTGTTCTTGATGTATTTGAAGGTGAGCCGGATATAAATACAGATCTGTTGAGCGCCCTTACCCTGGTCACCCCTCATATTGCCGGCTATTCTCTGGATGGGAAAGCCAATGGGACCATCATGTCGGTCAGGGCCATGAGCCGTTTTTTCGACCTGGGTCTTGACAATTGGACTCCTGCAAACATTCCCTTACCCCCGGAAACACTGCTCCATGCCGATGCTTCTGAAAGCAACCGGAATGAAATGTTATGGGATTTATTTCAGCAAACCTATGATGTGACCAGAGATGACCGGCGACTCAGGGAGAACCCCGCAGCATTTGAGCAGTTCAGGGGTGATTATCCGCTCAGGAGAGAACCTTCAGCTTATTCGGTGCGCCTGTTCCATGGATACCGGGAGATCACAGAACTCCTCGAAAAGCTGGGCTTTTCGGTACTGGTGGATTTCTGTGTCTGAACTTGATATATGGTATATTCGAACATTGAAAAATATAGCAATTGCGCAACATAAAACAAGCATATAAAAATTTAAGTAAATGAAAACAAAAGCTGATATTGGACTGATAGGTCTTGCAGTGATGGGTGAAAACCTGGTCCTGAATATGGAACGGAATGGATTTACGGTGGCTGTCTACAACCGCACGGTGGAAAAGGTGGATAAGTTCATCAATGGCCGCGGAAATGGGAAGAAATTCATTGGTGCCAGGTCCATCGAGGAGTTCGTTGCCTCACTGGAGCGTCCCAGGAAAATGATGATGCTCGTGAAAGCCGGTCAGCCTGTGGATGATTTTATTGAATTGTTGCTTCCCCATATGGAGGAGGGTGACATTATCATCGATGGTGGAAATTCACACTTCCCCGATACGATACGAAGAACCCGTTACGTGGAAAGCAAGGGATTCCTGTTCATTGGCACCGGTGTTTCCGGGGGTGAAGAGGGTGCGTTGCTGGGTCCATCCATCATGCCAGGTGGCTCTGAAGATGCATGGCCGCAGGTGAAGGAGATTTTCCAGGCTATTTCCGCCAAGGTTGAAAATGGTACACCCTGTTGCGATTGGGTGGGCAATGATGGTGCAGGTCATTTTGTGAAAATGGTACACAACGGCATCGAATACGGGGACATGCAGCTGATCAGTGAGGCCTACAACCTCATGAAGAATCTTCTTGGAATGGATGCGGATGAGATGCATGAAGTGTTCAGTGAGTGGAACAAAGGAGAACTTGACAGCTACCTGATCGAGATCACGCGGGATATCCTTGGATACAGGGATGAAGACGGTGAACCATTGGTAGAGAAGATACTGGATACTGCGGGACAGAAAGGAACCGGGAAATGGACCGGAATAGAGGCACTTAACCTGGGGATCCCCCTCACACTGATCGGGGAGTCGGTATTTGCACGATGCCTCTCCGCTTTGAAAGAAGAGCGGGTGGAAGCATCCAAAGTTCTTTCAGGCCCTGTGCCCTCGTTTAATGGAGATAAGACCCTCTTTATCGTGGATATAAAGAAGGCACTGTATGGGTCTAAGATCGTCTCCTATGCACAGGGGTACACCCTGATGAGGGAAGCGGCTAAAGAGTACGGATGGCAATTGAATTATGGCAATATCGCCCTTTTATGGAGGGGTGGATGTATTATCAGGTCAGCTTTCCTGGGCAAGATTAAAGAAGCATATGATCAGAACCAGGACCTTCCCAACCTGTTGCTGGATCCGTTCTTCAAGGAGAAGGTGGAAGCGGCCCAGGATGGATGGCGCAGGGTCGTGGCCACCGCTATTGTTAACGGGATCCCGGTCCCGGCTTTTACAACCGCCTTGAATTACTTTGACGGGTATCGCTCCGAACGTCTTCCTGCCAATATGCTGCAGGCCCAGCGCGACTACTTTGGTGCCCACACTTATGAGCGTACAGACAAACCCCGGGGTGAGTTCTTTCACACCAACTGGACAGGAAGGGGAGGAGATACAAGCTCTTCTACCTACAATGTTTAGAAAATTATTTTGAAAATTGACTGAGCCGGATTGAATCATTTCAATCCGGTCATAGCTGTGTGACTGCTATCCGTTAAATCCACCTACCCTGTGGTAATTCTCCTGGGCGTTAATGTAGAAGGCTTTGTATTTGATGTAGTGGTTCCCTTTTTTGAACTCCCAGTGTACATTCTTGGCTTTGAAGATTTTACCAATGCATGCTTCAAAGATCAGGGTGTAGGCAATGCCGGTGATCTGTTCAGCTTCAATGATACTTTTGAACTCCACGCTCCTTTCTGCAAAATGTCCGATTACCGGTAGGGAATACTTCTTCTGCAACCTTTTTTTTCTTGCGTCCTCATTGAGAAGGGGAAGTCTTCTTGCTTCTGCTGGTTTATCTGACATAAGGCGTATTTTATCTCTAATACGTAAATGTATATCAAATTGTTATCTCTTTGGTAAATTTAAGAAAAAAAATAGAAAACAGAAGGTGTGTATTTATCAACAAATAGTGTATTTTTGACACCGGAGTTTTATGAAAACGCTAATTGCATATTCAACCACTCTGGGCTGCACCGAACAATGTGCCTCCAAATTGAAGGATGATCTGGGCGAAGATGTGGAGATGGTTCGTATCTCCCGCAGGCGAAGGTATAACCTTCAGGATTATGAAACGATCATTGTGGGAGGTTCCATTCATGCCGGAATGATCCAGCGATCGGTTCATAAATTCTGCGAAAACTACCTGGATATTCTGCTTCAAAAGCAGGTAGGCCTTTTTGTCTGTTGCATGGATCCGGATGCCAATGAGAAGGAGCTTATTGCAAAGGCATTCCCGGATCAACTCGTTAAGCACGCGCTGGCCAGTGGATTTTTCGGCGGAGAGCTGAATATTAAGAAGATGAATCTGCTGCAGAAGATCATGACAAGGAAAGCTGCCCGGCTTCAAACGGAACCTGATATTGATTTTCGGAAGATAATGGATTTTGCCCGTAAACTTCAGGAATATTGATTACAGGTTTATTTCAATCGATCCGTCATATACATGAGAAACCAATCCGGTGAGGTAAATATCTGAATAGTGGCTGTGGTGTTGTGCCTTGAACGAGACATTCAGATTACCACCCCTGGTCTGGATATGGTATGAAAAAATGTCAGACTTATAATGAAAATATGAACAAATGGCAGCTGCAGTTGCGCCAGTTCCGCATGAAAACGTTTCAGCTTCCACACCCCGTTCATAAGTTCTCACAGAAATGCGGTTGGAGCCGCTTACAATTGCCACAAAGTTCACATTCACACCTGCTTTGCCGAACCGGATTTGATTTCTGATCTCCCTTCCATCAACATCCACATCTATCTGTTCCAATTGTGAAACAAATTTCACAAAGTGAGGCGATCCGGTGTCAAGAAGGTACCCGTCCTCGACCCACCTGATTCTATCCACATCTTTTAATTTGAGACGGATTTCACCATTGGGCAGGATTGTAGATGAATGAATTCCATCGTTTCCTTCAAAAGTAGTATCAAGGCTCACAATTCCCAGTTGCCGGGCAAAGGCGGTAATGCACCTTCCTCCGTTCCCGCACATGGTGCCTTCAAATCCATCGGCGTTGAAAAAACGCATTTTAAAATCGTGTGGTTGACTTTCCTGAAGGATAATTAACCCGTCACCACCGATGCCAAATCTCCGGTCGCAGATCTGGCAGATCAGGTTGGCATCAAGGCATGAGGTGTCCTGGTTCCTTCCATCTATCATAACGAAATCATTTCCAGTGCCATGATATTTCGAGAAATGAACAATCATAGGTGATTTTTCGTTAAAAAAGGTTAAAAGCGGAGTTGTTTATCAATTTTTCCTCAATTCCGGCTGTTATGATAGTAACTTGCTTATTTTAAGGCATGGAATTTGATCACTACATTCCGGTTAACAAAGGTATTAATTAAAAGTATATGAAAATGAAAGCGAGGAGATTCTTCGGGTTGTTTGCCATGACAGTAATGGGTGCAATGGTAGCTGTTTTTGTGTATGCGCGGTTTTTTCAACCCGAAACCACCGTGGTGGAATTGCCCATCGAAAACACAAACAGATATGTTAGTCTTCCATGGTCTGATGATGGCAGGGCGATGGATTTCACACGGGCTGTGGAACAATCCATTGATGCAGTTGTCCATGTCAAAACGAAGGTATTCCGGGGGCGCTCCGTCAATCCCTTTTATGAATTCTTTTTTGGACAGCAGCCCGATGGTGAGCCGGCACCGATCCTTGGATTCGGAAGTGGTGTGATCATATCAAACAAAGGATACATCGTTACCAACAACCATGTCATTGATGGTTCTGATGAAATCGTGGTGGTACTGAATGACAAACGAGAATTCAGCGCAGAATTAATTGGCGCAGATCCGACCACCGACATTGCATTGCTTAGGGTGGAAGCTGATGACCTGTCCCATCTGAAATTCGGAAATTCAGATGCGTTGCGCCTGGGTGAATGGGTGCTCGCCATTGGAAATCCTTACAACCTTACCAGTACTGTTACTGCGGGGATAGTAAGTGCTAAAGCAAGGAACATTAACATCCTCAGGAACGAATTCAGCATTGAGTCCTTTATTCAAACCGATGCTGCAGTCAATCCTGGAAACAGTGGGGGAGCCTTGATCAATACCCGGGGTGAACTGGTGGGCATCAATACAGCCATCGCTTCCAGGACGGGAGCTTTTTCAGGTTATTCATTTGCTGTTCCGGTCAGCATTGTGGAAAAGATTGTGAACGATCTCATTGAATATGGTACAGTGCAGCGTGCCATATTGGGAGTAATTATCCAGGATGTTACAGCAGAACTGGCCGCAGAGAAGAATTTTAAGGAGATCGAGGGAGTGTATGTGAATGATGTCCGTCCGGAAGGCGCAGCCAAAAATACAGGTATAAAAGCTGGTGATATTATTTTATCCATCAATGACGTTCGGGTGAACAGCGCGGCTGAACTGCAGGAGCAGATTTCAAAATACAGGCCCAGTGATAAAGTGAAAGTGGTGATCAGAAGGGACGGGAAATTGAAACAATTCGATGTGGTTTTACGTAATCTTGAAGGCAGTACTGAAATTATTAAGAAAAATGATATCCTTGAGGTGCTTGGTGCCAGTTTTGAACCGGTTTCTGACAGGGACAAGCGTTCCCTGGGTATACGTAACGGATTGAAAGTTACTTCGGTGAAGCCGGGTAAATTCATGAAAGTGGGTATTAAGGAAGGATTTGTTTTAACTTCTGTAAACAAAAAGCCCGTTAACAGCGTTAAGGACATTGCAGCTATCTTAAAGGAAACAGAAGGCGGAGTTATTATTGAAGGCGTGGACAGGAAGGGATCAAGGTCATATTATGCCTTCGGGATGTAAAATAACCTTCACATATTGAACGTTTGTTTAAAAGGAAGGCTGAATTCCGTCTTCTTTGTTGTATCCATATCTTCATGCTAATTTATATTGATTATAGATAAATTAGCAAGTAAATTTGCAGGGATTTTAATAATTTGATTTTGAGGAGAATTACATGAGACAGTTAAAGATCACTAAATCTATTACCAATAGGGAAAGTGCATCATTGGATAAGTATTTGCAGGAGATTGGTAAGGAAGAGTTGATCACTGTTGAGGAAGAGGTTGAATTGGCTCAACGGATCAAGAAGGGCGACCGAGATGCCCTTGAGAAACTTACAAGAGCAAATCTAAGATTTGTTGTTTCTGTGTCAAAGCAGTATCAGAACCAGGGACTTAGCCTTCCCGATCTTATTAATGAAGGCAACCTGGGTTTGATAAAAGCTGCTGAGAAATTTGACGAAACACGGGGTTTTAAATTCATCTCCTACGCCGTCTGGTGGATCAGACAATCGATCCTTCAGGCACTTGCGGAACAATCGAGGATCGTACGCCTTCCGTTGAACCAGGTTGGTTCGCTGAATAAAATTAACAAGGCGTTTTCGAAATTTGAGCAGGAGCATGAACGCACACCTACACCAGAAGAACTTGCTGAGGCACTTGAGCTTCCCAAAGAAAAAGTGGCGGACACGCTTCGGGTATCGGGAAGACATGTATCAGTTGACGCACCCTTTGTCGATGGTGAAGACAACAGTCTGCTTGATGTACTGGTGAACAATGATTCACCCACAGCAGACAACACACTTATTAATGAATCCCTCTCCAGGGAGGTCGACCGGTCTCTGGCCACACTGACTGAAAGGGAAAGGGATATCATCAAGTTTTTCTTCGGAATAAGCTGCCAGGAGATGACACTGGAAGAGATTGGCGAAAAATTCGGACTGACACGCGAACGCGTTCGTCAGATCAAAGAAAAAGCAATACGCAGACTACGCCATACATCCAGGAGTAAATTACTCAAGACGTACCTGGGGTAAGAGACATATCTTGATATTGATAGTGAAGCGGGGTTGCCATCGGTAGCCCCGTTTTTAGTTGTGGGGTGCCCGGAAGGGCAATCTTAGATATTATCCAACAACTCCTGGTATGCATACATCTCATCCCTGAAACGCGCTGCTTCGATGAAATCCAACTCCTTCGCGGCCTTTTCCATCTGCTTTCTGGCCTTATCAATGGCCTTCTCCAGTTCCTCCTTGCCCATGTATTTCACCACCGGGTCTGCTGCAATATCGGCCTTTGCCTGGTCTGCATAGATCCCGCTATACCCGCTCTCGTTCCGGTTCTGATCAAAGAGGGATACGATTGATTTGGTGATCTGGGTCGGGGTGATCCGGTGCTTTTTGTTATACCCGAGTTGTTTCTTACGCCTTCGGTTGGTCTCATCAATGGTCCTTTGCATGGAGCCGGTGATGCGATCGGCATACATGATCACCTTACCGTTCAGGTGCCTTGCAGCACGTCCGGCTGTTTGTGTCAGTGCTCTTTCAGAACGTAGAAAACCCTCTTTGTCTGCATCAAGTATGGCCACCAGGGATACCTCTGGAAGGTCAAGACCTTCCCTCAACAGGTTAATGCCCACCAGTACATCAAAGATCCCTTTTCTCAAATCATCCAGGATCTCCACGCGTTCGATTGTATCAATGTCCGAATGAATATAGCGTGTTTTGATATTGAGACGGAGGAGGTAACTGGAAAGTTCTTCTGCCATCCTCTTGGTGAGTGTGGTCACCAGCACGCGATCCTTGCTTTCAATCCGTTGGTTGATCTCTCCAATCAGGTGATCGATCTGGTTCAGGCTGGGGTTGATTTCAATGACCGGGTCGATCAGCCCGGTGGGACGAATTACCTGCTCTACGATAACCCCTCCGCTTTTTTCAAGTTCATAGTCGGCGGGAGTGGCACTAACGAACAGGGTCTGACCTATGATATTTTCGAATTCGTTGAATCTCAAAGGCCTGTTGTCAATAGCCGCTGGAAGCCTGAATCCATATTCAACCAGGTTTTTTTTCCTGGAGTAATCGCCTCCATACATGGCATGAACTTGTGGAAGGGTCACGTGACTTTCATCAATGACTGTGATGAAATCATCGGGAAAATAGTCAAGCAGGCAAAAGGGTCTGGTTCCCGGAGGTCTTCCATCAAAATACCTGGAATAGTTTTCGATCCCGGGGCAGAATCCCAGCTCACGGATCATCTCAAGGTCATAGGTCACCCTCTCTTCAATGCGCTGAGCCTCTATAAGCTTCTGCTCTCCTTTGAAGAATTCCACCTGTTTCATCATGTCATCCTGAATCTCCTCAATGGCCGATTTAACCCGGTTCTTCGATGTAATGAATATATTGGCGGGGAAAATAGCAATTTCATCCAGCTCCTCAACTGTATGACCGGTAATTGGATGAATGGATTTCAGGGATTCAATCTCATCACCCCAGAATTCAACCCTGAAAGCCTGGTCGGCATATGCCAGTTGAATGTCTACCGTGTCTCCCCTTACCCGGAAAGTCCCAGGTTTGAAATCCACTTCGTTTCTTGAATAGAGTCCATCCACCAGTTTCCTCAGGAATACATTCCTGCTGATGGTTTGCTCCTTTTTTATCCTGATGGTGGAATCATGAAAATCGTCCGGATTTCCAATGCCATACAAACAGGAGACCGACGACACTACGATCACATCCCTTCGACCCGACAGGAGCGCTGAGGTGGTACTCAGTCTTAGCTTCTCAATTTCATCATTGATGGAGAGATCCTTTTCAATGTAAGTATCGGTAACCGGGAGATAGGCTTCCGGCTGATAGTAATCGTAATAGCTCACAAAATACTCCACTGCATTTTCAGGGAAAAATTGTTTGAATTCACTGTAAAGCTGTGCGGCCAGTGTTTTATTATGACTGAGCACAAGTACGGGTCGTTCCAGATCCCGGATCACATTGGCCACCGTAAAAGTCTTGCCCGATCCGGTAACTCCCAGCAATGTCTGGAACCGGTCACCCGCATTGAATCCTTCCACCAGCTGAAGGATGGCCTCGGGCTGGTCGCCGGTGGGTTTATACTCCGATGTTAGTTTGAAATTCATACTACCAGGTAAAAACCACATATACAGGCAGGTGGTCGCCGGGCCCGCCATAATACTCCGCTCCTCCATAGGTGGAGGAGGGAAGCCTGGTTCCGTATTTTTCACTATCGTACATCATCCACTCTTCTTTCAGGATCCGGCCATTATCAAATCCGGTGGTCAATCCGCGTTTCTGGTTCAAAAGGTTGTAAGAGACTATGATCTGGTCAAGCATGTTCCAGCTGCCCTGGTAACTATAAGTTCCTTCACCATGAAGATTATGCAAATCATAGTAAAGATTGTAGTGTTCACCCATGTGGATGTTTTTACGTTTGTTTAAGGCAGATAATCCGTTGATAATGCTTCTGTTGGTGGGCTCATCGTTGAAATCACCCATGATGATCACCTTGAAATTGGATTCCCTGGAAAGCAGCATATCCAGCTGTTTTCGTAGGGTAATGGCTGAAAACATACGTTGTCTTTCCGTTTCCGGCTGTCCGCCGCTTCTGGATTTCCAGTGATTCATAAATATGTGCAGATTGGAACCGTCGGGTGCGGAGCCCTTCACATGCAGGATCTCCCTGTATTTATAATCCGGATCAACCGGGTCTTCTATGGGAATGTACGCGTGCGATTTGTATTTAAAGAATTCAGGTCTGTAGAGCAAAGCACACTCTATGCCCCTTGGGTCCTCACCTTCTTTATGCACAATTTCATATTCACCCCTTCTGATTCCGCGGTTATTGATCAGATCCTCCAGTACTTTTCTGTTTTCAACCTCAGCAAGACCAATAATGGCCGGGAGTTCCTTCTCTGGAATGGAAAGAATGACCCTTGCCAGGTCGGTCAGTTTTTTCTTATACCGGTCATATGTCCATTCTTTTACACCTGACGGGGTGAAATCATCGTCATCGAATTGTGGATTATTGATTGTATCAAATAGGTTATCAACATTATAAGATACAACGATAAAAGACCTCTCGTTTTTCTGGGAAAACGCCGGAGATGTTGCAATAACAACGGACAGGAGCAGTAAGGGAATCTTTTTCATATCAGTTAGCTTAGGAATAAAAACAAAGATATCAAAACAAAAAAAATTGAATTACTTAAAAAAAGGATTTAATTTTATTTCATATGGGACAGAAACAGGATGAACTGTTAAAACGAATTCAGAAACTGATAAAGCAAAATCAGGATCTGTACGAAAAGAACGAGAAACTGCAGAAGGTAGTTGCCGAACTCTCAGAGCAGAGTGAGATGATGAAGCTTCGCCTGAGGGAATCGAAAGTTGAATTAACGGATGGCATACAGCCCGGGAGCGAAGAGCGGGTGAAGAAATATAATATGGCCACTGTGCTTTTTGCCTACATCGGCGGATTCAAACAATTGAAAGATGAGGATGAGCCGGAAGCCATCATGGACCAGCTGGACGAAGTGTTGATTGAATTCGACAGAATATTAAAGAAATATCAGATCCATAAGATCAAGACCATCGGTGACACATACATGGCTGCAGGTGGTATTCCTGTTAAGAATATTACCAATCCAATTGATGTGGTGATGGCGGCCCTGGAAATGAACATCTACCTCGATCAGCTTCAGCGGGGAAAGGGAACAAGGTTCTGGAACATGAGCCTGGGTATACATACAGGCCCGGTAACTGCCAATGTATCAGGTAAGAAAAAAATTTCGTACGATATCAAAGGTGATACTGTTAATATTGCCCACAGGATGCAGGGAATTGGTGACAGTGGTAAGATACTGATCTCAGTAATGACCTATGAACTGATCAAGGAGTTTTTCATTTGCGAGTATTACGGGAAGATGCCGGTAAAGTACAAAGGGGACCTGGAGATGTTTGTGGTGAACGGTATCCGGCCGGAATTCTCCCTTGAAGGCAAAGGTTTCCTTCCCAATGAACTGTTCGATACCAAATTCAAACTGATCCAGTTCACCGACCTCCAGGAGCTGATCCTTGATAAACTGGAGCGTGAATTACCCCCTTTTCTCTACTATCACAATGTGAAGCATACAGTGGATGTTGTAACAGAAGTTGAGTTGATCGGCTGGGCAGAGGGACTGGACGATGATGGCATACTCCTTCTGAAGACAGCGGCGCTGTTTCATGATGCCGGGCACACGGTTGCATATGATGACCATGAGCATCATGGAACCATTTTTGTCCGGGATTTTCTTCCCAAATATGGATATACTGAGGAGCAGATAGAGATCATTTGTAACATCATTATGTCCACAAGGCTTCCTCCGGAACCTGTGGATATTTACCAGAAAATTATTTGTGACGCTGACCTGGACTACCTGGGGAGGAGTGACATGATCCCGGTTTCCAATACGCTTTTCAAGGAGCTGAAAGAACAGGACAAAATTGGAACACTGAACGACTGGAATAAATTGCAGATACAATTCATTTCAGGGCATTCGTATTTTACCAGGACTGCCCGAAGTCTCAGGGAAGTAAACAAGCAGAAACAGATTGAACGGATTAAGAAACTGATAACTGACGATTGAATCTTATTTTCCGAACTTCAGGTTGAGTGCAGCCCCGTAAATGAAGGAGTTTGCTGTTGTCGGAATACTCGCTTCAGTATCCCATGTATAGGCATAAGAGATATAGGCCTGTACCCCTACAAAGACCCTGCCCGCTATATGCCTGTCATATCCGTATTTGAGCGTGGCGCCAGGTCCGTAGGTGTAAACATCATAGCCATAACCGCCCAGGTCATATTCAAATGTAATGATACCCAGCCCTATTTCCGGGGCAAAATATGAATTCCCGCCGCGAACATAAAAAAGCCCCCCGAGGTACATGCCTGTATGGGACCATTGAGTCATCTGGTCGTACAATCCAATGGAGATCGGCTGCAGCATCACATTTCCTGTAATGGCAAAGTAAGCACCAAAATTTCTGTTCATCCGTTTCCCAAATTCCATATTGAAGTTAAGCGGGTTAACAATCTGTCCGTCAAAAGTGGTTGAGAAATTGAAGTTTGCCCTCGAAAAGCCTACTCCCAGCCTGAAGAAACTACCCGTGAAGAGATTCTTGTTTTCTGCCTCGGCCTTGTCCAGATCGACCTTTTGTTGCCCGGCAAGAGGCAATGAAAAAAGCACAAACAGTGAAATAGTGGCAGCGGAGAGGTAGTTCTTAATTTGCATATTGATGTGTTTTAATTGGTTTAAAAATATAAAACGTTGCGGTATATTGCAATACATAACTTTTGTATCTTGTTCCCAAAGTGATATTTTATGAGAAATTTCTGCACAGCATTCATACTACTGACATCGACCCTTGGCCTGTATGCACAGGGTTTTCCTGTTGGGCAGGATAGCCGGGTAGCACTGGTTATTGGCAATGCGAGTTACCTTTCCGGACCTCTGAAGAATACGGTGAATGACGCCCGGGCCATGACCCTGGCCCTGGAAAACTCGGGGTTTGAAGTAATTCTCAGGGAAAATGTAAGGAATCAGAATGAGATGAAGAAAGCTGTCAGAGAGTTTGGTCTCAGGCTAAAGACCGGCGGAACGGCGCTTTTCTATTATTCCGGTCACGGAATGCAGGTAAATGGATTTAACTACCTGATTCCAATCCAGGCTGTTATGAACATTGAACAGGAGATTGAGTATGAAGCCCTGGATGTGGGATTTGTGCTCGCCTACATGGAAAGTGCAAAATCAAGTGTGAATATTGTGATTCTGGATGCCTGCAGAAACAATCCATTTGCGCGCAGCTTCCGTGATACCAAACAGGGTCTCAGTTCAATGGTAGCTCCTATGGGTACCCTTATCGCTTACTCAACATCACCCGGGTCCATTGCCTCTGACGGTGATGATTACTATGGTTTGTATACACAGGAATTGCTGGGGCAGATGCAGCAGCCCGGACTTAAGGTGGAAGATGTTTTTAAAAATGTACGGGTCCAAGTGCTTAACAAAAGTCATGGTCAGCAGACACCATGGGAATCAAGCTCCCTGGTGGGCGATTTTTATTTCCACTCCCCGGGGCATGCTGGTATCCAATCAGCATCATATGCAACCGCTGGTAATCCAACCAATAATGCCATACCTGGTTTTAATCCGGGGGAGGTACAGTCACAGCCGACTATGGATAAGACCAGATACAGCAACCCGGTAAGCGCCTCTGTGATCCCTTATGACGCAATAAAGAGCTCAGGAATTAAGCTTACGTTCAGATGGAAGGCCACCCCCGACGGGACTTACCTGTTGAAGGTTGAGGACTGGGAAATAAGTGCAGAAACTGTGTATGATTTGCGGGGAGAGCATCTTTATGTGTATCATGAGTCCACCAACAGGGTATTCATATTAAAATCATTTATTTACAGACTCGACGGAATATGGCGCCGGGGGGTAACCTATCAATAACAACAAATCTGTTTTTTTCCATGCGCCATCTTTAAATACCCGAGTAGTTTGTCGGATACATCAGGTATTTTGTAATGTTGGATACCGTATTCTTATATTTTTCAATATCCTTCATTTCAATCCATTCCGGGTGATTCCGGAAGGCATCCCAGCGTTCCTCCTGAGATTTCTCATCTGAAAAGGTGGTCATGTACATCAGGTTGGGCATGTGTGCTCCGGAAATGACTTCCCCAAAAAAGACCGGGTTGAAATCCAGTTTTTTGAACAGGGCCACTTCTCCTGCTTCATTGAACATTTCAACCTTTCGTTCGTAGAATTTCTCTGTGGC
>SDBV01006257.1_pt1 | contig 16563 bp, 11 predicted proteins | sample 2277081 | NCBI WGS metagenome assembly SDBV01 (sample SAMN10402039, study PRJNA504765) | marine sediment metagenome | isolation source: marine sediment core GS10_PC15, 223 cmbsf | place: Arctic Ocean: Southern Knipovich Ridge | collected 2010
GAATATACTTCCCTCAGCATCCGCTTATTCCTTGGTAGGTTGCTCCTCAGCAGAGCCTGCCTCCACTTCACCGGATATCGGTATTATGCTCCCATGACCCCGATTGGGTCAATATACTTTTGTAGCCCATGCCTTAAAAAACCTCGTACGAAGCACGGAAATGTGAATGCAAGGCCACTTTCACCCATTAAATTGGGCGAAGAACCTTTATTTGTAGGGTGCGTCCGCGACGCGCCACGTTACTTTTATGCGCGTGTACTCATCTTGCATTTGGCGTAAACGAATTCAGGATCGAAATCGACTCCACTGTCCCACTCGATTGTGTCGAAGGAAACCCGTACGCCCTGGAATTGTTCGTAGTCCCCAATCTTCTCAAACACACCGAAACTCAGATACGGCTTCATGTCGAGAACGCCCTCTTCGCCATTGTCGAAGCCGACAGCAAGAGTAAAATCTTCGTTGGGAACAACTTTTGAGACGGATGGGTACATAGCGATATCTTTCTTGCCTGCGAGGCAGATTGCCTTCGATGATTTCACAAGTCCGAATGTCCACCGATGCCTTGAACTCATTATAGTAGGCGTGAAAATGAGGTGGAGGGTGCTCACCAGGGGCAAAATACATCCGAACGATGATGCCGTAAAACATCGAAATCGTTGACATTTGCATATCCTGCTTTGCATTAAGGATTTGGCCGATCATGAGTACCCAACGTCCGATTATTCCCCACAAGTCCCCGCAGTCAACCTGTTATATACTTGATGCCACCATGATTTATGGTAACCTAATCCAAACTGCACTTTCAGGAAAAAAACCGGGGATTCCCACGGAGCGTGAATTGCGATGAAACGGTGTTTTTTGGACTGGCGGCGGCCGGCGTTGGCGGCGGCGGTCGATTATCTTGTGGAAAACTTCGCCAGGGCCGGCTCGAGGGAAGCGGAAAAAGGCGTTCTTGCCCTTGCCGAAACCATCGTGGCCGTGCCGGGCGGTCGCGCCGGACGGCGGCTGTTGGAACTGCTGATCCAGCGCTGCAAGAGCGACAACATGGTGCTGGAACCGCCGCAAATCGTCACCCTGGGCGGACTGCCCGAGCTGTTCTACCAAGCCAAGCGGCCGTTTGCGGAAGATTTGGTGCAACAACTGGCTTGGGTCGAGGCGCTGAAGACCTTGAACACGTCGGCAAACAACGATAACAACGGCGGCGGCGAGCAGCGGCTCGGCGGGCTGTTGCCTAATCCTCCGGCCGACGACGATCTGGCCACGTGGCTGGCGTTGGGCGCGATGTTCTCCAAGCTGCACCGCGAGTTGGCGGCCGACGCCCTGGATTGCAACGACGTGGCCGGTTGCGGAGAACGAATCGAAGGTTTTACCGAGGTGCGGCGCTGGACGGCGCTGGCCGAGGCGCAAGGGGCATATCTGCGGACGCTGGACGAGTTGGGGCTGTGGGACCGCCAGACGGCCCGGCTGTTTGCCATCCGCCAGGGCGAATGCCGTTCGGAAATGGACGTGGTGCTGGTGGGTCTGGTGGACATGAACCAAGCGCAACGGCTGATGCTCGACCAAGTGGGCGAGCGCGTGACCGCGCTGGTTTTCGCTCCCACGGAGATGGCCGGCCGCTTCGATCAGTACGGCTGCCTGCGGCCCCAGGCATGGCTGGACGCGACCATCGATCTCAGCAGCGAGCGGATCGAAGTCGTGGACAGCCCGGCCGACCAAGCGGCGGCCGTGGCCCGGGCCATAGCGGCGCTGGACGGGCGGTTTTACGGGGAGGATATTTCGGTGGGCGTGCCCGACGTGCGGCTGGTGCCGCACATCGAGCGACAGCTTCGCCAGTGCGACGTGCCGTCGCGCTACGGCGTGGGCCGGGCAGTCTCGCTTTCGGCCCCCTATCGGTTTTTGGCCGACGTGGCCGAATATGTTTCGGATCGAAGGTTCGACGCCTTTGCCAAACTCGTGCGACACCCGCACGTGGGCGACTGGCTTAGACAACAAGGGATAAACGGCGATTGGCTCACGGCAATCGATCACTTTTATGAAGAACGTTTACCGTATCGGTTGGGGGAGCATACAGAAGATATTACAGAAGATATTACAGAAGGGAAGGAAGAGAACGAAGGGAAGGAAGAGAACGAAGGGGATGGTGGGAAGGAAGGAAGGGGGAGTGTTGCGGTGGTTTATGGGGCGATAGAGGAACTGCTGGGCGGGCTCGACGGGGGGCCGCGACCGTTGGGCGATTGGGGCGGGGCGATGGTCGAAATGCTGGTTGCCGTGTTCGGGGGTGGCGATTCTAATGACAAGAAAGGGCTCGATCGCACCAATCCGGCCGACCGGCAGGTGCTGGTGGGCTGCGAAAAAATCCACGAGGTCTTGCGGCGAAACGTGAATCTGCCGGAACGACTGGCGCCCAGCACGACGGGCTCCGAGGCGGTGAGGCTGGTGTTGGGCGAGGTGGAAAACGAGGCCATCTCACCGCTGCCTCAGCGAGGCCCCGGCGAGAGTGGGCCCGTGGAGTTGTTGGGCTGGCTGGAACTGCCCTGGGACGACGCGGCGGCCATGATCGTGACGGGCATGAACGAGGGCATCGTGCCGTCGTCGCTCAACGCCGACCTGTTTCTGCCCAACAAGCTGCGGCGGGCCCTGGGCATCGAAGACAACGACCGCCGCTACGCCCGCGACGCCTATGCCCTGGCTTTGCTGGCCGCGTCGCGGCAGGAGCTTCGCGTAATCGCCGGGCGGCGCACGGGCGACGGCGACCCGCTCTCGCCCACGCGGCTTTTCTTCGCCACCGACGACGTCACTATCGCCCGCCGCGCGGTGGAGTTTTTTGGAGAGGCCACGGATGACGCAAGCGAAGATTCCAGCGGCAAAGGAAGAGCACGTATCAAGTTGCCCGGCGTCCTGCAAGCCGGCCGCCGGCATTCGCGATTCGAGGTGCCGGCCCCGCGGCCGCTGGCCGAGCCGGTGCGATCGATGCGTGTGACCGAGTTCCGCGATTATCTGGGCTGTCCGTATCGATACTATTTGCGACACTGTTTGAAGCTTGGCGCGGTCGACGACACGGCGGTGGAGCTCGACGGGGCGGCGTTCGGCTCGCTTGCCCACGAGGTCTTGCAACGCTTCGGCAAGAGTGAGTTAACCGATTCGCTGCAGGCCGAGGATATCGCCGCGTGGCTGGGCCGAACGTTGGACCGTCTGCTGCGAGTGACTTATGGAAACAAGCCGCTATCGGCGATTCGCGTTCAACTCGAACAGCTTAGGCGACGGTTGCAGGCGTTTGCCCGCTGGCAGGCGCAGTGGGCGGCCGACGGCTGGCGGATAGAGTGCGTGGAGTTCGGTCCGCAAGAAAATACGGCCTCGATCGACGTCGACGGCGAGCCCATGTTCCTCCGCGGGCGAATAGACCGCATCGACGTGAACGAGCGCAGCGGCGGGCGGGTGTTGTTCGATTATAAAACCTCGGATACGCCCAAAACACCGCGGCAGGCCCATCAGCGCAAGGGCGAATGGAGCGACTTGCAGTTGCCCTTGTATCGGCATCTGGTGGCCGAGATGGATTTCGACATAAGCGATTGGGCGGGACTTGAGTTGGGCTACATCGTGCTGCCCAAGGACACCAGCAAGACCGGGCATCTGATGGCCGATTGGGGAGAGGGTGATCTGCGAGATGCCGACGCTACGGCCGCCGAGGTGGTTAGGGCGGTGCGGGGCGAGCGATTTTTCCCGCCCAAGCTGCAACCGCCCGCCTTTGCCGAAGAGTTCGCGGCCGTCTGCCAGGACAATCGCATGGGACGGCCGTTGCTCGAAGGGGAGGGCGAATTCCAGCACCGGGAGGGCGAATTCCAGCACCGGGAGGGCGAAGCTCCTGCTGAGCCGTGAGTGACGGCGCGGCTCAGCGGGAGCTTCGCCCTCCCGATTAAAGCGAACAAACTTGGAACTATTGAATGAGCAAAATCGCAAAAAACTTTTCCAACGTGGTGATACGAGCGTCGGCCGGCACGGGCAAGACGTTTCGGCTTTCCAATCGTTTCATCGCTCTGGTGGCCGACGGCCAGCCGCAAGACACGATTCTGGCATCGACGTTCACGCGCAAGGCGGCCGGCGAGATTCTCCAGCGTATTTTGCTGCGTCTGGCCGAGGCGGCCCTGGACGAACGCAAAACGGTCGAACTGGCGGGGTTTATCGGCGACGACCGGCTCGACCGACCGCGTTGTCTGGGGCTGTTGCGAGACATGGTGCGGCAGTTGCATCGTCTGCGGGTGGGCACGCTGGACCAGTTCTTCATCCAGATCGCCCGCAGCTTCAGCCTGGAACTGGGGCTGCCGCCGGGGTGGCAAGTGGCCGACGAGGTGATCGACGGGCGGCTGCGGGCGGCCGCGATTCGCGAGACCCTCAACGCCGAATCTACCGAAGACGTTCTGCGGCTGATGAACCTCTTGACCAAAGGCGACGCCGCCCGCTCGGTGAGCGAACAGATATCGGGCCAGGTAAACTCGATGTACGACCTCTATCTGGAAGCGCCGCCGGCGGCTTGGGACTGCTTGCAAAGACCAAAGATGATCCCCAAAGAAGAAATCGCCGCCAAGCTTGTCGAGTTGCAGGAAGCCAAGCTGCCGGTGAATAAGCATTTCACTAACGCCCGCGCTGCAGACTTAGAGCGATTTCGTTCCGAACAGTGGGAAGATTTCATCGGCAAGGGCTTGGCCGCCAAGGTAGTCGACGGATCGTGTCTTTTTCAAAGGAAGGAGATACCCGGTGAAGTTGTCGAAATTTACAACACGCTGGTCGCACACGCCCGGGCGGTGATCATCGCCACCATCGCCAACCAGACCAAGGCGACGTTCGATCTGCTGCGGCATTTTGACCAAAGCTACGGGCGGCTGAAGTCCCAGCGGCGGGCAATGCGGTTCGCCGACGTGACTCGATGCCTTAGCGGCGGCTGGGTGGCCGAGCATCTCGACGAGGTGCTCTATCGGCTGGACTCGCATCTGGCGCACATGCTGCTGGACGAATTCCAAGACACATCGCTCTTGCAGTGGCAGGTCTTGCGGCCGTTTGCGCAGCGGGTGGTCGCTCCCAAGCAGGACAACCAGGCTGCGCGGTCGTTCTTCTGCGTGGGCGACGTGAAACAGGCGATCTACGGTTGGCGGGGCGGGGTGGCCGAGATATTCGAGGCCATCGACCGCGAACTGGGCTCTCTGGAACACGAATCTCTCAACACCAGTTTCCGATCCAGCCAGGCGGTGATCGACACGGTGAACGAAGTTTTCACGCACATCGCCGCCAACCCCGTGCTGGCTCGCTATGCGTCGGCGGCGCGGCAGTGGGGCGGCCGGTTCGACAAACATGCTACCGCGCGGGCCGAACTGGCCGGATATTGCCGCATGACGTCGGCGCCGGCGGCAGGCGAGGATCAATCGCAAAACGAGGTGACGCTGAGTTTTGCTGCCGATGAGATCAAAAAAATGAGCGAAGCGGCGCCCGCCGCCGAGATCGGGGTGTTGGTTCGCAAGAACGATACGGTTCGGCGGCTGATTTACGAGTTGCGGCAACGCGGCCTGGAGGCCAGCGAGGAGGGCGGCAACCCGCTGAGTGACTCGCCGGCCGTGGTGCTGATCCTGTCGCTGTTGCGGATGGCCGACCACCCGGGCGATACGGTCGCCCGCTACCACCTGGCCAATTCGGCTCTGGGCCGCGCTTTGGGGTTTACGAACCACGACGACTCGGCGGCCGCGCGGCGTTTGGCCGACCGTGTTCGCGCGGGGCTGATGGCCGACGGCTACGGCCCCACGATCGACGATTGGACGCGGATTCTGGCCGACGTATGCGACCGCCGCGACTTGAGCCGGCTGGTGCAACTGGTGGAGTTGGCCTACGGCTACGAGTCCGAAGCCACCAGCCGGCCCAGCGATTTTGTGGCCCTGGTGGAAAAACGTCGCGTCGAAGATCCCACCTCGGCCGCCCTGCGGGTAATGAACGTGCATCAGGCGAAGGGCTTGCAGTTCGACATCGTGGTCTTGCCCGAGTTGGACGCCCGTCTGCGCGGGCAATCGCCGCAATTCGTCGTGGGCCGCCCCAAGCCCACCGAGCCGGTCAGCCACGTGTGTCGATATGTGTCGGAAAAAACCCGCGCGCTATTGCCCAAGCCGATACAGAAGATATTCGACGAGCAAGAGCGCCGCGACGTCGAGGAATCGCTCTGCCTGCTCTACGTGGCGATTACCCGAGCGGTGCATGCCCTGCACATGATCGTGGCGCCCTCGTCCGAGAACGAGCGCAGCCTGCCGGCCACCTTTGCAGGCGTTTTGCGCGGCGCACTTTGCCGCGATACAAAACCGATCGAAGCCGAGAAACTGGTGTTCGAGCACGGCGATGCGGATTGGGCCGCGGCGGCCGGTAAAACCGGCCCGGCGGCGGGCGGGCGGACGGTTGGCGACGAGCCTGCGGCGGAAGCGGCGGCGGACGGCGTGCGGAAATACAGCCCGGAACACAGCCGAGGGCGGCCGCGCCACATCAAATTCGCCGACGGCCCGGCGCGGCCGCGGCGGGGGTTGGAGCGTCGCAGCCCTTCGCAGTTGGAGGGCGGGCCACGGGTCGATTTGAGGGAGCGATTGCGGCTGGACGGCGGCGAAGCGTTGGGCCGGGGCACACTGATACACGCCTGGTTCGAACAAATCACCTGGCTCGAAGACGGCCGGCCGGCCGACGAGGTCTTGCGCGAAATTGCCCGAGGGCAGGGTTTTGCGGAGGCAAAATTGCCGCACGTCATCGAGCAGTTCCGCCACTCACTGCAGCACCCGGTCGTGCAAAACACCTTGAGCAGACAGACATATGAGGACAAGGCGGCCGTAAATCAAACGAACCCGGACCATCTTTCCTGCGTGCATCTGTCAGTTCATAGCGAGTTGAAATCGGCACGTTGGGAGGTTCGGCAAGAACGTCCCTTTGCGGTGCGGGACGGCGATGGGATTCTCTCGGGCACGATCGACCGGCTGGTAATATTGTACGACGACGAGCGGCCGGTGGGGGCCGATGTGATCGATTTCAAGACCGACGCCGTCTCGCTCGAGCGGCCGCGGGGGATTGAAAAGCGGGTAGAGGTTTATCGACCGCAAGTGGAGGCCTATCGTCGCGCGGTGGCCGAGCTTACCGGTCTGCCGCGTGAAAGGATCTCGGCGAGGCTGCTGTTTTCGCAGGCAGGGTGCGTTCGGAAGATTTAACAGTCTATCCTCTATAATCACCCACTAACAAGGACGAAGAACCACTTAAAAAGAATCGGTAATTTGACAGTGATAGGCGTGTGTAGTACAATGGGCCGAACTACACGAGCGGCCCCACCCAACCCCTTCCCACCCAATGGAGACCCGCCGATGATCTCGCGTTACAGTGTGAAGATTGTTATTGCTGCTGTTTTTGCTCTTTCCTTGGTGATTTTCTCGATCGGTGCGACCTCGGCGGCCGAATTGCTGGGGCACTGGCGTTTGGTCGGTGGCGATTGTTCCGATGCCTCGGGCAACGGCAACCATGGCGTCAACCATGGGGTTGACCTTGGCGGCGAGGAGGGAGCTGTTTTCGACGGTATCGACGACTATATCGAGGTGCCCGCCGCCAGTTCTCTTATGCCCAAGACCGAGTCGTTTTCCATCTCGGTTTGGGTTCATACCAAGGACAAACTCGACGACGTGCTGGGCGATATCATTGACAAGTTCGACCCCCACACTCGAACCGGCGTCACCCTCAGCCTGATGAACTATGCCGGCGTTACCAATGCGCAGTCTAACCATCGCAACCTGTCGTTCGGCATCGACGCCGGCCGTGGCGGAACGGCGTGGGTCGATTGCGGTCGGCCGGGCAACAACCATCACGTCCGCTCGCTGGCCGTCTACGACGGCAACCTCTATGCCTCGACGTGGGAACCGGAGGAAGGCGATGCGGGACACGTTTATCGCTATGGCGGAGGAACAAAGTGGATCGACTGCGGCGCGCCCGACCGCTCGAACACCGTGGCGTCGCTGGCCGTGTTCGAGGGAAAGCTCTACGCCGGAACGGGCACATCGTCCAGCTTCCGCGACGGCTTCCCACGGACCAAGGGCATGTACCGCTACGACGGCCAAGGACGCTGGAGAGATTGCGGTTGTCCCGGACGTCGCATTGTACACTTGGGCGTGTACAACGGGCATATTTACGGTTTGAGCTACGACGGTGGGCATACATTTCGCTACGAAGGCGGCACGGATTGGACCGACTTGGGACCGATACCGCGAACGACCCAGAGCTATTCCTTCATGGTCTATGGCGGCAAGCCGGTTGTTTGCACATGGCCCAACGCCGAGGTCTTCCGCTACGACGGTTCGGAAAAGTGGACCAGCATCGGACGGCAAGGCGAAGAAAAGGAGACCATGGCCGTGAGCATCTACAACGGCAAGCTCTACGTGGGAACGCTTCCTTTGGCACAAGTCTATCGCCACGACGGCGGTAGCAAATGGACGCTTACAGGACGGCTGGACCACACGCCGGACGTCAAATACCGACGCGCCTGGTCGATGGCCGTGTTCGACGGGAAGCTCTTCTGTGGCGTTTTACCCAGTGGGCACGTGCATTCGTTGGAAGCGGGAAAATGCGTAACCCACGATAAAGCCCTCAAGCCGGGATGGCGCCACATAGCGGCGGTCAAAACCGATAAGCGGCTGAAACTATACATCGACGGTACTAAAGTGGCCGCATCGTCGGACTTCAACCCGAATGAGTTCAATCTAGCAAACGAGTCGCCGCTACGGATCGGCTTTGGGCAGCACGACTACTTCAAGGGGAAGATGAAAGATTTGAGAATCTATCACGGCGCCCTATCAAACGAAGAGGTCGGCAAATTGGCGAAATAAGGCAGTCGTGACTCACGGCAATTCCACCGCAACCGCTTCGATGCCTTTGCGGGACGCGAAGAGCAGAACGGGCCGCCCCCCGATTTCGGTTGTGGCCAGCGAATCGATGGCGGCGCCGTAGTTGAACTGGTCGATGGGCTTGCCGTCGATGCCGGCGATGTGTACCGAGCCGTCGGGCCCCAGCAGAATCCATTGCCCGGGGCCGGTTTTGGCCAGACGCCCGCCGTGTATTCGCTCGGTGGTGCCGGCGGAACTGCCCTTGGGCATTTGGTATTTCCACAGCAGGTTGCCTTGCGGATCGAGGCCCACGGCCAGGTTCTCGCCCAGACGCGGCGAGGATAGGCCGCAGAGTTGGGGCTGGGGCGTATCGTCGAGGTTCGCGGCGGCGATGCCGAAAAGCAGCCGCCCGTCGAGCGACAATTCGCGTTGCACTTTGCCGCGGGAGTCCAAGGCGATCAGGGCGGCGCGGTCGTTTACGCAGTACAAGGGCCGATGGCCGCTTTGGCCGGGCCCGCCCAGGGCCAGGCTGAAGACGTTGGCCAGCAATCGGTTCGACCAGCGGATCTTGCCGTCGAGCGAGATGCTTTTTACGCCCACCAGTCCCAGATACCCGGCCGAGATTTCGCCCACTCCGTCGCCGTCGGTATCGGCCAGGATCGCGTCGCCCAAGCCGGCGTGCGGGTTTTTATGGGCGTCTTGGGGAAAACTCAACAGCCGCTGCCAATTCTCGTCGAAGAGGTGCAGTTGCTGCATGCCCGGCGACATGCCCAAAAAGTATCGTTTGCCGTCCTTGCCCTTGAACGTTCTCAGGCGGCTGACGAATTCCGGTGCGGGAATATCGAGTTTGTGGTCGGCCACGATATTGCCGGCCGCGTCGAGTTCGGCCACCGAGCGGCCGCCGCCGTGGGCCACGAAAATTTTCGCGCCCGCGGAGCCGCTCCGCGATTGTTCAACGACGAGCAATCCGCCGGGCGATTGGAGCTTGTTATTGGTCCAGAGCGAATCGAGCTTGATGAACTTGGGGCGGCTGCTTTGGGCCACGGCCATTCGCCGCGAGATAATGGCGGGATTTACGAAGAGATTATCGTTGAGCATAGCCTGGAAAATTTCGGCATATCGCATCTTGATCGTCTCGAAGGTATGCAGCGTTTCGGTGGCGATGTCTTTTCCGCTCGATAGAAACTGAATATCCTGGTTCAAGACAGACGCCGTGCCCGGGCGCATGCCCGCCTGATAGTCCTGGATGGTGCCCTTGGGCCCCAGGACCACGGTGGTGGGAATGCCGCGTACTTTGAAGGCCTTGTCGGCCTGGGGCTGCGAGATTCGATAGATGGGCAGCGTCACGCCCATGTCGGCAAGGGCCTTTTGCAACTGCTCGTTGGTCACATGGGGCGTGTCGATGTTGACGGCCAGGAAGGCTACTTTTGCATCATCCTTGTATTTTTGGTACACCTGTTCCACCTCGGCAAGCGCGTCGCGGCAGGGCAGGCAGGTGGTCGACCAGAACTCGATGACGGCCGTTTTGCCGACAAGCGATCTGAGCGTCAGCGGTTTGTCGTCCATGTCGTTGAAGATGAAATCCGACGATTTACCCAACATCTGCACAACCGTGGGCATCAGGGCGTCGACCGTTTCGGCGTCGGGCGGGAGCGCCGCCCGGAAGGCCTTGGGGTCGATGGTTTCGTTGAAGCGAGCGGCCGTAAAATTGGCCACCAGCGAGAGGCCCTCGAGCTTGCGGGGAGCGGCCATGCCGGCCATCTGCTCGACGGGGAACTCGAATCGACGCAGGATGTGCGTTTTCTCGTCGATCCAAAACACGCAGGTGCCGTCGTGGCGACGGACCTGTATGCGCCGGCACTTGTGGCCCTCGATCCGGGCCGGTTGCAAAAATCGGGTTTCCTCGGCCTCGAACAACAGCGTATTCAAGGGCTCGTGGCAGTACAAGAGGATCATTTGCAACGGCACCCAGGCGAAATTCTGCGTGGGCCCGTTGGCCATGGCATCGGCCAGCACGTTGTCGGCGAAGATGGTTGCAATTTCGATCTTTTCCGGCGCGGGAACCTTGAGCACCTGGTTGGGAATACCCGCCACCCAGGCGTGCAGGGTAGTGCCGTCGCAAACGGCCGTGCCCAGGTAGGCGTGCAGCCGCAGCTTGTTGGGCCGCTCCATGGTCACGACGTAATTCCCCCGGTCGGCAAACGGTTTTCCGTCAATGCGGCCCTCCATGCGCACTTCGGCTACGTCCTCATAGGAAGACGCCTGGCGATAAGCATCGACCATTTCGGCCAGCACGCGGCGAACCTCGGCGACCTCGTCCATGCTGGTGGATTTGTCGGCGGCAACTGAATCGGCCGGGAGCGGATCGGGTGTTGCCGCTTTGCTATCCGCCGCCACAGGGGCCGTTTTAGCCTCACCGCCGTCGGGCTTTGCAGATTTGGAATCGGATCGGCCGCAGCCGGCGATAATCAAGACGGCAAAAGCCAATCCCAAAAGTGAATATCCAACTTTGTTTTTCATGAATTCGTCCTTGCCCGGGAGGGCGAACCTCCCGGTGAGCCGGTTTAGAGTTGATTGTCGACCCCGTTTTCGGCTCGGCGGGAGCCTCGCCCTCCCGGTGAGCCCTCTGAAATCTGAAGTCTGAGTCCGCACATTATTCTCGAAGCGGGCATCGGCGTAAACCTCGAATTTGCGGCCTTCTTGACCCTTGGGCAAGACTAGTGTTAAGATTACCGGGTGCTGGTAGTATTTACGCCCCCCACTTTCCCCCATCTTCGCGGCAGCAGACGTTATGGATCCGATTGTTCGTTACGGTAGCGAGTCTTCGTTCACACTGGAATCATCCGGCAGCGGCCTGCTGGGCGAATGTGGACGGATCCGCACAAAACCCTTGGCCGATTGCTCTTTGGGCGTCGCCGAGGCCTTGGCCAAGCCATTGGGATACCCCCCGTTGGCCGAGATCACTACCGAAGACGACCGGATTGTGCTGGCGGTGGGCAGCCCCCTGCCCCGTGCGGCCGAGATCGTTGCCGCGGTGGTCAAGACACTGGTCGACTCGGGCGTGAATGCGGGCGGAATTACCGTTTTACAAGCGAAAACCTCGTCCGACGACGACGCCTGCCGGAAAATTCCCGACGACGTCAGGCGACAGATTCGCTCCGCGTGGCACGATCCCGAAGATAGCGACCAAATGGGCTATCTAGCCACCACCAAGGCCGGCGAGCTGATCATGCTCAGCCGCTTGTTGATCGACGCCGACTTCATTCTGCCCATCGGATGCGTACGGGCCGCCGAGGCAAACGACTATTTTGGCGTCATCAGCCCAATTTTCCCCACCTTTTCCGACAAAAAAACAAAGTCGCGTTTTCGGTCCTCGCAAGCGTCTGACACCCCGTCGCCAGGGAACCAGCCCCACGACGAAGAGGCCGACGAGGTGGGATGGCTGTTGGGCGTTACTTTTTCCATCCAGGTGATACCGGGCAAGGGCGACGAGGTGTTGCAAATCGTCGCCGGCGAGGTTGGCAAGGTCCGTGAATGTGGGAGACGTTTGTTTGACGACGCCTGGCACCATAGCGTTGCCGCCGAGGCGCAACTGGTCGTGGCCACGATCGAAGGCGGGCCGCGGCAGCAGAGTTGGCAAAACCTGGCCCGCGCGATTGCCAATGCGGCCACGCTTGTCGAGGAAGACGGGGCGATTGCCGTTGTTTGCGAGTTGGCCGACGAGCCGGGCCCGGCAATCCGACATCTGGCCCAAGCCCGTTCGCGCCAGGAAGCCATGGAGGAAATCCGCCAAAACCCGGCGGAAGATGCCCCCGCGGCGACGCAACTTGCCCAGACGCTCGAGCGGAACCACATTTATCTGATGAGCGGCCTGGACGATTCGCTGCTGGAAGACCTGGAAATTACGCCTATCGACACGCCCGAAGAATTGAATCGATTGGTGGCCGGCGTTACGGGGCATGGCGATACTTGCATCCTGCTCCGAGATGCTGCCTCGGCGAAAGTCATCATTAACTCTCACCGTGAATAATAGATATTGGGTTCTTCGCATATGTCCAAGATCTCTGAAATTATCGCCGCAAACGTCGCCGCCGTCCGCGGGCGGATGGCCGACGCGGCCGCCTGCGCCGGCACCGATCCGCGGCGGATCACCTTGGTGGCGGTTACGAAATATGTCGGCCCCGCCGAAGCCCGCGCCGTCTTCGAGGCGGGCTGCACCGTTTTGGGCGAGAGCCGACCGCAACAGTTCTGGCCCAAGGCCGAGGCCCTGACCGATCTGCCCATCGAGTGGCACATGATCGGTCATCTGCAAAGAAACAAAATCCGTCGGACGGTGCCAATCGTAAAGATGATTCAATCGGTAGATAATATTCGTTTGATGGAGTCAATCGATCGGATTGCTGGTGAATTATCATTGCAAATGCCGATCTTGTTAGAAGTGAACGCCTCGGGTGAGGCCAAGAAGCACGGTTTTCCGCCTGCTTCGCTACGGCCGCTGATGGGCGAACTGGGGCGGTTGGCGAACGTGAAGATTCAAGGTTTGATGTGCATGGCATCGCTAGCGGGTGGGGTTGACTCGGCCCGGCGGGATTTTTCCGCCCTGCGGGAGCTGCGCGACGGCCTGGCCGGGGATTGTCCGGAGGGTGTGAAATTGACAGAATTGTCGATGGGCATGAGCCGGGATTACGAGGCGGCCATCGCAGAAGGTGCCACAATCGTTCGTGTGGGCTCGGCGCTTTATGACGGCATACCCAGATGATACACGTTGAACCCTACCCAGATGGAGCGATTTTTTCCGTGCAAGCCCATGCCGGGGCCAAAAGAAACGAGATTTCCGGCGCGGGGGGCGATATACTGAAGGTGTCTGTAACTCAGGCACCCGAAAAGGGGAAGGCGAACAAGGCGATTATCGCGGTGCTCAGCCGAAAGTTATCGCTGCGGAAATCGCAGTTTGATATACTATCCGGCATGACGTCTCGACAGAAACGTTTTCTGGCGCGAGACATCGCGCCGCGGGAGTTGTCCAGGCGGATAGAACTCGCCCTGGGCGACAAAGATCCTTAACGAATCGAAAAGCCGCTTGCGGCTTCGCAAGGGACCATAAAACGAAGGCCAGGGTAGAGACATGCCGATTCCTTCATGGGTTATCGCAATGTGTCCGATGGTCGTGCTGCTGGCGATTCTTTCGATCGCCTGGTGGTTCGCTCGTCGCGGTCTGGGAGCCGTGCATCGCGCGGCCTCCCACGGCGACGTCGAGCGGCTGATCGCTCTCTTAACCGCCCGCCCCGATTCGGTGGACGCGCTCGACGCAGTGGGTCTGACTCCGCTTCAATATGCGGCATGTTGGGGCCAGGTATCGGCGGCCAAGGTGCTTTTCGAGCGCGGCGCCGACGTGAACCTGGCCAAGAGTTGGTCGCCGCTGCACTACGCGGCAGCCGCAGGCCAAGAGACGCTTGCCGCGGCGCTGATCGAGGCCGGGGCCGATATCAACATCCGTTCAAACGCCGACGACACCACGCCCCTGCACACCGCCACGATCAAAAAACACTCGCCCATGGTCCGCTTCCTGATCGACAGCGGCACCGCGCTGGACCTGGCCACGAAATCCGGTTGGAACGCCTGCCACTTCGCCGCCCATGGAGGCGACCTGGAAACCATGCAAGTACTGTTGGAAGCCGGCGCCGACTGGCAAGCCGAAAACGCCGACGATAAAACACCGCTGGAATTGGCGCTGGCCAACGGGTATAAGGAAATCGTCAATCTTGCGGTTAAGTTCGACGACGCCGCACAGTAATGCCACCCAGCAGTTCCACCGGTCAAATGCGAGCGGGCTAAACAACCCGGGAAACACAGATAATATGCTGTCAAAGTGGAGCTTTTCTCTTCCCACTCGAATCGAGTTCGGACGCGGCCGGGTGCGACAAATCGGCCGGTTTGTATTGGAATTGGTTTCGCAGGGAATCACGGCCGAGGGCGGCTGTGCTACACGATCCGTGCTCTTGGTCGGCTATGGGGATTGCGCCGCGTTGGACACGGCTTATGCCGCGGCGGTTGATTCGCTACGGGCGGTGGGGCTGCGGGTCGAGGAGTTTATGGAGGTGGTGCCCGAGCCGGATGAAGAGATCGCGGTTCGGGGCGCGGAGGTTGCGCGGCGGTTGGGCAGCGGCGTGGTCTTGGGCCTGGGCGGCGGCAGTGTGATCGACACGGCCAAGGGCATCGCCGCGTTGGCCGTTAATGAAGCTCCGCTTTGGGAACACTCGACGGCCAACCCGCAGTCGCGGCCGATTGGGCAGGCGCTACCCATCGTGGCGATTCCCACCACCGCCGGCACCGGGGCCGAGGCCACCTCGGTTGCCGTTTTCGAGCAACACGGCGTGGGCCCCACGCCCCACGAGCCGCTCAAGGCAATCGTTCACGGCCCGGCGCTTGCTCCGGCGCTGGCGATTGTCGACCCGGCATTCATGGATACCATGCCCGCGGACGTGGCCGCCGCCTGCGGCGCCGACGCCCTGTCGCACTCCATCGAGGTAATCACCAGCCGTCTGGCCAACCCCGTCTGCACGGCGCTGGCCGTCGAATCCGTGCGACTCTCGATCCAAAACCTGGCAACCGCCATCGGCTGCAAAGAAGCCACCAACCCAAAAGAAACAAAAAAATCTCGCGCGGCCCTCACCCTGGCGACCACGCTCTCGGGCATCGCCGTCAACGGCCCCGGCGTCACGGCCGCGCACGCCGCCGCGCACGCATTGGGCGCCCTCTTGCACGTGCCGCACGGCCAAGCGGTGTCACTGACCGCGTTGCCGTTTTTGCGTTTCAACAAAGAGGCCTGCATCGAGCCCTACGCGAATCTGGCCCGTGCCTGCGGGCTGGCGAACGATGGTATGACACGCCCCGGTGCGGAAGAGGAACTGGCCGGGCGGTTTGTCGAGCGGGTCGACGAACTGTGGCAGACGTTGGGTCTCCCACGTCGTTTAGAACAGTCCAATCCGGCCGAGTGTGACGGACTGGTTAAACGTTTAGCCCAAAACACGATAGACGGTACGCCGCTGCCGCTACGCAACAACGCCCGCAAGGTTGATGGGGAGGCGTTGGAGGGGATTTTTGCAGGTTTTGTGAATCCGATTGTTACACGCTCTTCTCCCGCTTTGCCACACCAGTAATTTGGTGCGTGCAAGCACGCACCCTACGCTGCTCTCCAGGCTTCGCGGTGGAGGATTGTGTCGCAGGCTTCGCGGACGTCGTCGATTGTGATGGCTTCCATCAGTTGGCTGGACGCGCTGCGGCGTTGGCGGCTGCTGCCTTCTAAGGTTGCCTTTTGGATGGCGATATGCTTGGGGCCGTAGGGGCCGTTGCGCTGGGCGGGCATGGGGCCGAAGAGGCCGACCGACGGCACGCCGACGGCCACGGCCAGATGCAGCGGGCCGGTGTCGGAGCCGATGAAGAGTTGCGAGCGTCGCACCACGGCGGCAAGTTCGGGGAGGGTTGTGGGCGGGGCGATGCGTGCCTTGCCGCCGGAGCAAGAGACGATCGTGGCGGCGTCGGATTTTTCTTTGTCGCCGGCCCAGACGACGAGGCTGGGTAGCAGCCAGTGCTCGCCCAGGTACTGGGCCACGGCACCGAAGCGCCGGGGCGGCCATAGCTTCGAGGGCCAGCCGGCGCCGGGGTTGATTACGGCGAAACCGTCTTGGAA
>SDBV01006258.1_pt1 | contig 16561 bp, 14 predicted proteins | sample 2277081 | NCBI WGS metagenome assembly SDBV01 (sample SAMN10402039, study PRJNA504765) | marine sediment metagenome | isolation source: marine sediment core GS10_PC15, 223 cmbsf | place: Arctic Ocean: Southern Knipovich Ridge | collected 2010
CGCGGCCAGGCTCGGCGTCGACTGCAGCCTGGTCCTCACGCAGGACCATAAGAGCGCATGCATTCAGGGCAACCGGCTACTGGACGATCTGCTGGGGGCCGACGTCGAAACCGCAGCCGTGGACACTATAGAACAGCTGGAGGGCGCCAAAGACCGGCTGCGGCAGCGACTCGAAGACGAGGGGCGCAGGCCTTTCGTCGTGATGCAATCGAGCATGCGGCCCTACGGCGCCATGGGATACGCCCTGTGCATGGCCGAGCTCGCTGATCAGTTTCAACAGCAAAACTTGAAACCGGGCCGCCTGGTCGTCTGCTCTTCCAGCGCGACCCAACCGGGCCTGATCTTCGGCAACAAGGCCCTCGGACTTGGCCTTCGCATTACCGGCATCGCGCCGATCTCCTGGTCCTACGACATCAGGGAGGCCTTTCTGGCGATCCTCGAGCAGATGGCCAAGCTGCTCGACGTCGACGTCGCGTTCACCAGGGATGACATCGAGAGCCTCGACACCTACATCGGCGACAAAGGTTACGGTTACGCCACTCCGGAAGGCAACGAGGCCCTGAGGCTTCTGGCCACCACGGAAGGTATATTCGTGGATCCCGTCTATTCGGCCAAGGCCCTGGCAGCCCTGGTCGACTTGGTCCGAAAGGCCGAGATCGGCGCCGATGAAGTCGTGGTGTTCCTCCACACGGGGGGCACACCGGCTATCTTCGCCTATGCCGAAGAGCTCGGTGCCTAACCGGGCCCTATGGAGGCTTTTATGCAAGAACCGATCCGCGTGGGGTTGTTGGGCTTCGGGAGAACGGCGATAGATCTGCACGCTCCCGCCATCGAGCAGAGCGAGGGCTTCCGCATCGTCGCCGTGTGCGATATCGAACCGGAAAAGCGCAGGCTGGCGGAAGAACGTCTGGCCTGCAAGACGTACGCCGATTACCATGCCATGCTCGAAAACGAAGAGCCGGATCTGGTCTGTGTGCTGACCCGCAACGATCAGCATGCGGAGATGAGCCGTGAATGCCTCGAAGCGGGGACCCATGTCCTGGTGACCAAGCCGACGGCCGTGAATTGCGGCGAGCTGGACACTGCGCTGGCCGCGTCCCGGCGTTCGGGGCGTCTTTTCCTCCCGTGGCTACCTGCCCGTTGGGGCTGTGACTTCCGGCGGTTGAATAGACTCATAACCGAAGGGGCCGTCGGCAAAGTGTTCCTTCTTCGTCGTAGCGTAGCGGCTTTCGGTCTGCGCCGCGACTGGCAAACAGAGCGCCGTCACGGCGGCGGGTATCTGCTGAACTGGGGACCCCACATCGTCGACCTGGCGCTCTTGCTGGGCGGCGCTCCGGTTCGGTCGGTCTATGGCAGAATGAATCAAATCATGAATCCCGGTGACACCGAAGACCTCTTTTTCGCGCTGATTACGCTGGAAAACGGCGTGTTTGTACAAGTCGAGTACACGCCGGCACTGGGACCCCTGCCGACCTGGGTGGTGCAGGGCGACCGTGGCACGATCATCGTTCAGGATCGCAAACTCTGGATTCACGGAGGCATACCACGCGAACCCGCGGCCGGCAGCTACTCCGGAAAACCCGAAATCGAGCCTCTCGTGGAGGAGCAGTTGGTAGGGGCTCCGTACGGGGATGCCGTGGAGATCTACGCCGATGTCGCGGCAGCTGTCCGCAACCAACGGCCCTTCCCGGTCACACCGCAGGACGCCCGCGATTTGACGGCCGTTCTCGATGCCATACGCCTCTCCGCCGAAGAGGACCGCGTCGTTCGTCCCGCTCACGCGGCGGGATAACCATGCGGCCATGCCACTCCCGTGTGCGCCGGTAACGCCTCTCAGGCGGGGCTGCCCTGGCCCAGCTTCGGGTCGCCCAGCTTACCATGCTCTATCAACCAGCCCAACGCTTCGAACACGGCCCGCAGCGATGTGTAGCGCGGCTCGTACCCCAGCAGTCTGCGTGCCTTGGCAATGCTGATGCAGGGACTGTGGGCGATGTGATCGTGGGTCTGGCCTATGTCCTGCTCGTTCAGATCGACCGCTCCGCGCCAATCTTCCCACGGCAGGAAACGCAGCCTGGCATCATGACCGAACCAGGCCGCCACAGCTTCGGCGTAGCCCCTCAACGTCAAGGCCGCGGGGGATACGACGTGAAAGCTCTCGCCCGCCGCATCGTGCCAATCGTTGATAGCCTTGACGAAGGCCTGGGCGACATCGTCGGCGTGGACATGGTGCACCGTTTCCAACCCAAAATTAGGTAGAACGATCTCTTCGTTTTGGCGCAGTTTCTCGTACACGCCCGGGTTCTTGTTGGCCAGCGGACTGACCGGAACGTGGCCGGGCCCCACTATGTGACCGGGGTGAAGAACGGTGGCGGGAAACCCGCGGCGCCGGGCCCTGTCGAGCAGGAAATCTTCGATCGCTGCTTTCTGGATACCGTACTCACCAAAGGGACGGCGTGTCTGGTCTTCGGTGGTCGGCACGACGGCGGCATACCCATGCACCCAAATGCTGCCGCAGCTCAGAAAATGACGCACCTTGCCCTCGAGGGCTTCCACCAGTTGCCGAGCGCTCTCCAGGGTGAAGCATATCATATCGATCACGACATCCGGTTCGCTCTCCGCGATGCGTTTGCCGAAGGTACCGGCCGCTTCCTCGGCCTCCCGGTCCATATCGACCTGGGTCACGGACTGCCAGGCACTGTGGGGCAGATAGGGACGCGATTGCCCCCGGCTGACGTTGACCACGGCGTGTCCGGATTCGACGAGCCTGGGCACCAGGTACGTTCCGACGTGGCCCTTTCCCCCGATTACGGTGACTCTCATGACACATCCTCCATCCTTTCTTGTCTTCCGGCTTGATTACACTCCGTAGAGACACAGGTTCGACCGGCCGCCCGGCCCCCGTCCCACAGGTCAGTATTGGGTCTCTAGAGCTCGGATACGAACTGCGGCAGGTAACTTTTGTTGGCCTGCAGCAGGCGCAGCCCCATTTCTCTGGTTTCGGCGGGCGTCAGGTGCCCGCAGATCGGATCGCACTGGAGCGCCCACAGAGCCTGCTCCAGATCCCCCTTCAGACCGGCCTCTACAACGAGCAGCTGATTGTGTGCGTGGGGCCAGACGAGCGGTAGAATCTGTTCGGGCAGGTTTCCGGCATGGAGTGGCGTAAAACCCAGGCGGTTGGCTACACCCAGCGTCTCCACCACCGCCTTTGACGGAAGATTCGGTATCTGGCCCTGATTAGGCAGGTTGACCACGTCGATGAAATCCCTGCCGTCGATAACGGCGCTGATAATGTCCGCCGCGGTCTCCCTCGATCGCTCCCTTTCCAGCTGATGTTTTCCTTCGAGAATGTCATGCACGCGCCCCCGGCTCTTCTTCAGTTTCTCACGGCGTTCCTCTATGGAGGTTCTCTTTACGCCGTGGCGCTCGAGTATGCCCGCGTCGACAGTATTGTAACAGCCGAGGAATTCACAGGTGTGCCGATCGGCCGTGTAGGGCAGGTACCCGTACGTGTCCAGAAGCTCGCTGCATATCCTTTTGCCCGATCTACTGCTGTCCTCCCCCATGTCCTGCTCGGCCAGGTCGGCGAAGCTGCGCGTCCCCATTTTTTCCCTGAGAATCTCGTATCCGTCTTCGCCCAGCACCCGCATCTCCATTATCCAGAAAAAATGATTGACGCCGCCGAAGCGGACCTTGATATCCGCCTGCTCTTCGAGACCGAACAGGCGCATCAGATCAGCGAACACTTCGAACAGACCGTGGCACAACCCTACCGTCCTGAGGCCGCTCACCTCACAGAAGACCTGGGTCAACGTGGCCATCGGGTTGGTGTAATTCAGGATGACGGCCTGCGGCGCGCAGCGCCGGATGGTCCGGGCCAGCTCGGCAATCACCGGGATATTGCGCAGACTGCGCGCCCACCCCCCCGGACCGACGGTGTCTCCCACGGTGTGATAGATGCGGTACTGCTCCGGTATGCGCAGGTCGTGCTCCATCGCATCCAGACCGCCGGTGGAAATCGTGGCAATTACGAAATCCGCGCCCTGAAAAGCCTCTTCGGGCTCCGCGGTTGAACCAAACCGCGCGTCGAGGCCCCACCCCATCGAGAGCTGTTCGCCCAGCCGGCTGATTTTCTCCCCGGCGGCGGGATCGATGTCCAGTATCTGGTAGTGGGCCCGGTCGAGGCCCGGGGTCAGCAGGCAATCGCGTATGAGCTTGGGAGACCAGCTGCAGCTCCCCCCTCCGACCAACACGATCTTGATTTTTCCGGCATTCATGGCGATCCTCCTCTGGTTTCCGGCGCAGGGATGCGGCTATAGCTATGTTCCGAAGGCGCACGCAAATCGGCCTGTCTTTCTGCATTATTGCTCCTGCCGCCAAAAACGGCAAGGCCGCTGATTCGCGTGCGACACGTCGCTGCACATCGCAGGGCGGGCTACCGGCATGTCGATATTGTCCCCGATGGCCGTACCCGCGTTGACAGACGAAGGGCATGCCGATAAGATCGCGGGAACTCAGGAACAGGGGTAAGGCATATGAGTCTTGGTTTCGGTATTGTCGGGTCGGGCATGATCGCACGCATACACGCTCAGGCCATTCAGGCTCAGGAGCACGGCCGGTTGCTGGCCTGTTGCGATGTCAGGCAGGACGCCGCCGAGACGTTCGCGCGGGAGTTCGGCTGCCGAGCTTATGGCTCGATGGAGGAATTCGTACGCCACGCGGATATGGAAGTGGTCAACATCTGCACGCCGTCAGGCTCCCACATGGAACCGGCCATGGCCGCCGCTGAAGCCGAAAAACATCTCATCATCGAAAAGCCGCTGGAAATCACGCTCGAGCGCTGCGACAGGATAATCGATGCCTGCGAGCGGAAAGGCGTCTTGTGCTCGGGCATCTTCCAGTCGCGGTTTTCCGAAGTCTCGCGCGCCATCAAGAAGGCCGTCGAGTCCGGCCGCCTGGGCCGACTCATCCTGGGCGACTCCTACAACAAGTACTTCCGCACACAGGAATACTACGACAAGGGCGGTTGGCACGGAACGTGGAAATACGACGGCGGCGGAGCCCTCATGAACCAATCGATCCACGCCATAGACTTGTTGTTGTGGCTCATGGGCCCCGTGGCCAGTGTTCAGGCCCTCATGGCCACCCTGGGCCACGAACGCATCGAAGTAGAGGACACCGCCATCGCCAACGTCGAGTTCCAGAATGGGGCGGTGGGAGTAATCGAGGGTTCAACCTGCGTCTACCCGGGATTCTACAAACGCATTGAAATCGCCGGCAACAGAGGAAGCCTTGTGTTGGTACAGGACAGGCTGGAGTCCTGGAACATGATGGACGAAACGGAAGAAGACACCGCCATACGCGAGAAATTCGCCGGCGCCGTCAAAACGGGGGGAGGGGCCGCGGACCCGGCCAACGTGTCATTCGAAGGCCACAGAAAACAGATCCGGGACGTAATCGACGCTGTGCAAAACCGGAGAACGCCCTTCGTGGACGCCGTGGAAGCGCGCAAAGCGGTTGCGCTTATTCTGGCTATCTACGAAAGTGCCAAAACCGGCAAACGCATCGAGCTGAGCTGATGTTCGGAGTAAAGACCTTGAAAACCACGGCTTGACTCGCAGGCTTCTGCGGCTATAATATAACCCGACTAACTATGTAATATTTGCTGGCGAGCCAAAACGCGGCGGGGACGATTGCAGCAGCGGCTAGTCACGATTCCTATTACACCAGGTTAAAAAAAGAATCACAGCTAAACCGATGTGCGGTGGTGTCATGAATCTAATGTCCTACGTGGCAGGCATTGTTATTTCTCTCGTATATCTCGTGATAGGCGTCCTGTATATCGCGCTGTTTTACACGGACAGGCGCCACTATCACCAAATCGCCCGCGTTCTGACATTCATCAATATCGGTATCCAGCTCTCCTTTTTCGTATACTCGGGAATAACCGAAGGCGGCCTGCCTCTTACGACCACTTTCAAGGCTATCGCTTTCCTGACCCTGATTACGGCCTGTATCTACGTTATCGTTGAACGCCGGTTCAACGCCAGGTCTCTGGGCACTTTCGTCTTCCCGTTGATTTTTCTGTTTCACATCGTTTCGCTATTCGGTCTCGGCATTATCCCGGTGGATCTGGATATACTGAAAACACCGCTGTTCGGCCTGCACATTATCTCCTCGACCATCGGATACTCGGCTTTCGTGTACTCCATGCTGTTGGGCGTGATGTACCTCTATCTGTTTGGATCTATCAAGAAGAGAAGGCTGAAAGCCGCCTACGATCGCCTGCCGCCGCTCGAAACCCTGGCCAGGCTGAACAACATGGGCCAGATCGGCGGTTTGATCTTCCTGACCCTGGGTATAGCGACCGGCGCCCGCCTGGCTCACATCGAGTGGAACAAGATTCCCTTCTCCGATCCCAAGATCTTTCTGACGATGTTGATCTTCGCCTTTTATCTCGTCAACGTCGTTTCAAAATTCGGCCTCAAGTGGAGCGGCAGGAGAATAGCCTACATGTCCGTTCTGGGATTCTGCATTCTCATGACTGTGTTTATAGGGGTGAACTTCGTGCTCCCGACACTGCACAAATTTTGAGTGAGACATGAGCCTGTACCCTGTATTTCTTAAACTGAAAGATACCCCCTGCCTGGTTATCGGCGGGGGAAAGGTGGCCGAGAGAAAGGCTCGCAGCCTGCTGGAAGCACAGGCACGGGTCACACTGATCGCCCCCGCCGTGACGCACGGGCTTGCAGACATGGCGACCGGCGGGGCCATCAAACACCTGGAGCGAGAATTCGAAGCGGGAGACCTCGAGGGCTACGTCCTGGCGATTGCGGCCACAAACTCGCCCGAAGTGAACCGAGAGATCTACCGTGAAGCTACGAGCAGGAGAATACTTGTCAATGCTGTGGACGATCGGGACAATTCGAACTTCTACGTTCCATCGGTCGTCCGGCGCGGCGACTTGCAGCTGGCCATATCGACATCCGGACGCGTGCCGTATTTTGCCGGCAAGCTAAGACAGTATTTCGAAGCCATGATCTATGACGGCATTGACGAGGATTTGCGGCAGCTTTCCAAGATGAGAACGGCCATTTTGGAAGAGCATTTCCCGGACAGAAAAGAAAAAATGCGCAGGATGGCGACTGATCTGGATCCCAAGATAGATGAGATCTTCGAGAGGATGAACACGGAATGATCGGCATCGTCGGTCTCAATCACAAAACGGCCCCAGTCGAGGTAAGGGAACGCTTTGTTTTCCACGAAGAAAACATCGCCGAGCTCATTACCGGCCTGAAGAGTGACACCGAGCTCGCTGAAGCCGTTGTCATCTCCACCTGCAACCGAACCGAAGTGGTTTTCTGCGTGCGGGGCGAGTGCCTGCCGGGAATCACCGAGCGGTTGATCCGCTATCTCTGCCGTTGCAAGGAAATCGAGGGCGATCTCAGGGAACATTTTTACAGCTACAGCGACGGCGGAGCGGTGGAGCATCTTCTCCAGGTAGCCGCCGGGTTGAACTCTCTCGTGCTGGGAGAGAATCAGATCCTCGGACAGGTCAAGGAGGCGTACCGAATCTCATCCGAGAGAAAACACACGGGCGCGGTGCTCAACCGGTTGTTCCACAAGGCCTTCGAAACGGGAAAGGCAGTCAGAAGCGAGACGTCCATCAATCAGGGGGCGACTTCGGTGGGCTATGCGGCGGTCGAAGTGGCATCCAAGATATTCGGAAATATCGGGCGGCATTCGGTGCTGTTGGTGGGGGCAGGCGAGACCGGAGAGCTGGTTATGCAGAGCCTGTCCGAACGTGGGGCCAAGTCAGTGTTCGTCGCCAACCGAACCCGCAGCAAAGCGGAGAGTCTCGCCAGGACGTACAATGCCACAGTCGTCGACTTCGAGAGTTTCAAAGACCACATCGCGTCCTGCGACATGGTGATTACTTCCACGGCCTCCCAAAACCCGCTCATTCGGTACCAGGACGTAGAACACGCCCTCAAGAACAGAAGAGACCGATCGGTTTTTTTTATCGACCTCTCGGTGCCGAGGGATGTAAGCGAAGACGTACGACAGCTCGACAACGTTTTCCTGTACAACATCGACGATCTGGAGGAAGTGGTTTCGCACAATTTCGAGAAGCGAAAGACAGAGATAGAGAAGGCGCGCAGGATAGTGGAAAAATCGACGTCGGATTTCCTTCTCTGGCTGAGCAATCTCAACCTGGTTCCCACCATAAATTCGCTGAAGCAGAAGATCATCCTGCTGACCGAGCGCGAGCTCGAGAACGTCAGCGGCAAGATGACGGAACAAGAGCACAGCAAGGTCACGAAGTTTGCCCATTTTCTCGGCAAGAAATACCTGGGTTTGATTATCAAGAATCTGAGAGCTCTGTCCAACAACGGCAATAAGCTCGAATACGTCCAGCTGGTCAACGAGCTGTTCGAGCTTACCGGGAAAGACGACGATGCCGGCTGACAAAATCAGGATCGGGACGCGGGGCAGCAAGCTGGCCCTCGTTCAGACCGGAATCGTGAAGAAAGCGCTGGAAGCGGCGCACCCGGGCCTGGCCGCGGAGCTGGTCACAATTACGACCAGGGGAGACCGGCTCGCGGAAACACCCTTCGCCGACATCGCGGCGGCGCCGATCGCGGGCGTCACCTCGCCGGGCGTCACCTCGCCGGGCGCGGACACGGGGCTGTTCATCCGCGAGATCGAGCATTGCCTTTTGCACGAGTCGATCGACATAGCGGTGCACAGCTTGAAGGACCTTCCGAGCGATCTGCCTGCCGAACTCGACCTGGGCGCGGTCCTGCAAAGGGGCGATGCGAGGGACGCCTTGATCTCGGCCCGCGGTAAAACTCTCGGCGCATTGCCCCGCGGCGCCATCATCGCCACCTCGAGTCTCAGACGGAGAGCGCAGCTGCTTCACCACAACCCCGCTGCAAACATCGTCGATATAAGGGGCAACATCGATACGAGACTGAGAAAAATGTCCGAGGGGTTCTGCGATGCTCTCGTCCTGGCCGCGTGCGGGTTGATCCGGGCCGGCTACGCGCACATGATTACGGAGTATCTCGACCCAGGCCTCATGATCCCGGCCGTCTGTCAGGGCATTATAGGAATTGAAATCAGAAGAGACGATGAGCATATCGAGAGCCTGGTAAAGGCAATCAATCATGAGACCACCTTTATCGTTGCCCGGGCGGAAAGGGAGCTCATGCGGAAGCTGGAGGGCGGGTGTCGAGTGCCCTTGGGCTGCAGCACGAACTGCAGCGACGGCAGGATCGACATGACGGCCATGCTCTCCGACGTGAACGGAAACCGGCTGTTAAAAAAAACTCTCTCCGGGCCCCTGCACAAAGCGCTCGCCACAGCCCACGATCTCGCCGAACAGATGCTCTCTGCCGGGGGTCGGGAGATCCTCGACAGCGTGCGCCGGGTGGCGAACGAGGGCCGCTCATGACTGAGTGCGCATCAGGAAGGCAGCACATGGTTGAGAGCGGCAAGAAAGGCAAAGTCTATCTGATTGGCGCCGGTCCGGGCGATGCAGGGCTGCTCACACTGAGGGGAGCCGAAGCCTTAAGCACGGCCGACGTGGTCGTATTCGATTACCTCTCCAATCAGGAACTGCTGAAGCACTGCCCTGCCGGCTGCGAGAGAATCTATGTCGGCAAAAAGGCGGGCGCGCATTCCATGCCCCAGGACGATATCAACCGGCTGCTGGTCGAGAAAGCGCAGGGCACGCGGACTGTCGCCCGGCTGAAGGGCGGCGACCCGTTCGTGTTCGGCCGGGGCGGGGAAGAGGCCCAGGCGCTTGCCAAAAACGGCATCGAATTCGAAATCGGGCCCGGCATAACCGCCGCAACGGCTGTGGCAGCCTACGCCGGAATCCCGCTGACCCATCGAGGGGTCAGCTCCTCCGTTGCTCTGATCACAGGCCACGCGGCCGCGGGCAAACACGATGGCAGTCTCGATTGGCGCAACGCATCAGCCGGGTCCGATACCCTGGTTTTCTACATGGGGGTCACGAACCTGGCCTCTATTGTGGAAGCACTGCGGCGGAGCGGCAGGCCGTCTACGACACCTGTGGCGTTGATTCGGTGGGGCACACTGAGTTTCCAAAAGACCGTGACCGGTACACTCGACACCATCGTAAGCCTGGCCCGGGAGCACGAAGTCAAACCGCCCGCTATAATCGTGGTCGGTGAGGTCGTGGCACTGCGGGAAGAGATCCGGTGGTTCGAGAAAAAGCCGCTGCACGGCAGACGCATCATCGTCACCAGGAGCAGGACCCAGGCCTCGGCTTTGGCCGGCAAGCTCTCGAGTTTGGGCGCCGAGGTCGTCGAGTTTCCGACCATCGACATAGCCCCGTTAGCCGACCTCGGCGACCTCGACCGCGCTCTGAACGAAATGCAAGCCTTTAGCTGGGTCGTGTTCGCCTCTGCCCACGGGGCGCGTATATTCCTGGAGAGGCTGTTCGGCACCGGCCGAGATTCGAGAGCCCTGTTCGGGGTCAAGATCGCCGCGATCGGCAGTGAGACCGGGGCCGTACTCCGAAACGCCGGCCTGGTACCCGACCTGGTGCCCGGGGCGTATGCCTCCGAAGCGCTGATCGATGCCTTCAAGGCTCTGAAGAAAGATTACACCGGTGAAAGGGTCCTGCTTCCTTGTTCGGAGATTGCGAGGAAGCATATCCCAGACGAGTTATCGAAGATGGGGGCCGACGTGCTCTTGACGCCGGTCTATAAAAACACGTGCCCTGCGTATTCCGACGCCGATCTGGACGAGGTGTTCAGAAAAAAACACGACCTGGCAACCTTTACCAGTTCTTCCACGGTCTCGAACCTGGCAGACATACTGAAGCGCCACGACAGATCGCACTATCTAGGCACGATGCGAGGGGCCGCCATCGGCCCGACCACGGCGGCTACGATGGCAGAGACCGGCATCCCCGTCTCTGTGGAAGCGCAGGAACACACCATAGCGGGATTGGTGCAATCGATATTATTATTCTTGGAAAGGAAAACATGACATGATAGGTATATCCAAACTGTACTGCGGTTCGGTGGAGGCGTCCGACCCCCTTCGTTACGGCCGAAAATCAAAAAACATGCCGTCTCATCTGCTGCAGTTTTCAAAAGACAAGAAGCCCGTTGTCGTCTGGAACGTGGGCCAGAGGTGCAACTTGAAATGCGTCCACTGCTACTCCCACTCCCGGGATAGAGAGTACTCGGGAGAATTGACTACGCGGGAGGGCAGAGCGCTGCTCGAGGATCTCGCTTCGTTCGGCTCTCCGGTGATACTGTTTTCAGGCGGCGAGCCTCTCATGCGCCCGGATCTCCTGGAGCTGATCGCTCATGCGCGAAGCCTGGGCTTGCGCGCCGTCATATCCACCAACGGCACGCTGATTTCTTCGAGCACGGCCTCCGAGCTGAAGTCTCTGGGACTCTCCTACGTCGGTATCAGCCTGGACGGCCTCAGGGAAACCCACGACAAATTCCGAGGGACCATGGGGGCCTTCGACATGGCCATGGACGGCCTGCGGGCCTGCCAGGAAGCCGGCATCAAAGTCGGTCTCCGGTTCACCATCAACAGCAGAAACGTCCAGGACATACCGGCCATTTTCCGGATGCTCAGGGACGACAATATCCCCAGGGTGTGCTTCTACCACCTGGTCTACTCCGGGCGCGGAAGCAAGCTGATGCGCGAAGATCTGACCCACGCGCAGACGAGAGAAACCGTCGACTTGCTGATTGATCTCACCAAGGAACTGTTCGAAGACGGGCTGAAAAAGGAGGTCCTCACGGTCGACAACCACGCGGACGGTGTGTACGTGTATCTGCGACTGCTGAAGGAGGATCCGGAACGAGCCAGGAATGTTCTCGAATTGCTCAAAATGAACGGCGGCAACAGCTCGGGCAACGGGATAGGGTGCGTGAGCTGGGACGGTTCGGTGTACGCCGATCAGTTCCTCCGGCACTATTCTTTCGGGAACGTGAGAGAGAGACCCTTCAGCGAGATATGGACCGATCTTTCCAACCCCCTGATGGCCAGGCTGAAAGACAAAAAGAAGCACGTAAAGGGCCGGTGCGCGCGGTGCCGGTATCTCGACCTGTGCGGCGGCAATTTCAGGGTTCGGGCCGAGGCGGTTACCGGCGACCTGTGGGCCGCGGACCCGGCCTGCTACCTGACCGATAGGGAGATCGGCATAGAGGCTCCGCAGGAGGCGGTATGAAATTTCCCATTGTCAGGAAAAGGCGGCTTCGCCGGAACGAGAACCTGAGGAGGCTCGTGCGCGAGACGCGGCTCTCGGCCGACGACTTTATCCTGCCCCTCTTCGTGTGCCCCGGCCGGGGCGTTAAAAACGCCATACTCTCGATGCCGGGCAACTACCAGATGTCCGTCGACAATATCGTCACCGAGTGCAGGGAAATTTCGAATATGGGGATCCCCGGCGTCATACTGTTCGGCATTCCGGAGCACAAGGACGAGGTCGGCTCCGAGTCATATTCCACCGACGGCATCGTTCAACAGGCGGTGAGAGAAATCAAGAAATCGGTTCCGGAACTGCTCGTCATCACCGACGTCTGTCTCTGCGAATACACCAGCCACGGACACTGCGGCGTCATCAAAGAGGGCGACGTGGACAACGACGAAACTCTGAAGCTGCTCGCGGCCCAGGCCGTGTCTCACGCCGAAGCGGGGGCCGACCTGGTAGCTCCCTCCGACATGATGGACGGCAGAGTGGCCGCGATCAGGACCGCCCTCGACGGCACCGGCTTCGACTATACGCCCATAATGGCCTACTCGGCCAAGTACTGCTCCGCCTTCTACGGGCCCTTCAGGGACGCCGCCCAGTCCGCGCCCCGGTTCGGTGACAGAAGAAGCTACCAGATGGACCCGCCCAACAGCGACGAGGCGCTCAAGGAAGTCGAGCTCGACCTCGCTGAAGGGGCGGACATCGTGATGATCAAGCCGGCCCTGGCCTACCTGGATATCATCTACCGGGTCAAGTCGCGCTTCGAGGTCCCGGTAGCGGCCTACAACGTGTCCGGGGAGTTCGCCTGCATCAAGGCCGCCGCCGAGAAGGGCTGGATCGACGGCGACAGGGTCATGATGGAAGTCCTGTATTCCATCAAGCGGGCGGGCGCCGACATCATAATAACCTACTTTGCCAGGGATGCCCTGGAGCACATCCAATAGGGGGGCGCCATGCAGGCATTGAAAAAGAAACACAAGCCCCACCAGCCCAGGCTGGTGGCGTGGGAAGTCACGAAGCAGTGTCCCTTGAACTGCAAGCACTGCCGGGCTCAAGCCGCTCAGGGCGAGTTTTCCGGCGAGTTGACGACGGACGAGTGTTACCGGGTGCTCGACGGCATCGCGGCCTTCGCCAAGCCTATCATGATACTCACCGGCGGGGAGCCCATGGCCAGGGCCGACATATACGACATCGCGGCATACGGGACCGGGCTCGGGTTGCGCATGGTCATGGCGCCGTGCGGCCTGCTGATGAACGCCGAAAACACGAAAAAGATGAAAGAGGCGGGGATCCGGAGGATAAGCCTGAGCCTCGACGGCGCCGACAAGCAGACCCACGATTCGTTCAGGCAGGCCGACGGCTCTTTCGAGGCCGTTATCCAGGCCACCAGGATCGCCAGAGACGCGGGGCTGGAGTTCCAGATTAACTCCACGATTACCAAACTCAATTACGGCCAGATAGGCGAAATCCTCGATTTGGCGACAGAACTGGGCGCGGTCGGGTTTCACCCGTTTCTGCTCGTACCCACGGGCAGGGCCAAAGACATGGCGGACTACGAAATCGAGCCCAAAGAGTACGAGAGCCTGCTCACGTGGATATACGAGCGGAGCAGGAATTCAGACATGCAGATCAAGCCGACCTGCGCGCCCCACTACTACAGGATTTTTCGCCAGAGAGAGAAAGCGGCGGGCAGGAAAGTTACGTACGAAACCCACGGGCTCGACGCCATGTCGAAAGGCTGTCTGGGCGGCCAGTCCTTCGCCTTCATCTCCAACACGGGCAGCGTACAGATTTGTGGTTTCCTGGAGATCGAGGCCGGCGATATCCGCAAAGAGAACTATGATTTCCGGCCCATCTGGGAAGGCTCGGAGCTCTTCGGGGAGATGAGGAACCTGGACGGGTACAAGGGGCGTTGCGGCATCTGCGAGTACCGCCGGTTCTGCGGTGGCTGCCGCGCGCGGGCCTACGCGGCGACCAGGGATTACCTCGAAGAGGAACCCTACTGTGTCTACCAGCCGGTACGCTCGGCCGAAGGAGTTGCCCAATCGTGATCGGGGAGGACGACAAGAGGCTCTTGGACGAAATTCAGCTGGACCTGCCCCTGGTTTCGAGGCCTTTCGAGGCCATCGGCCGTAATTGCGGCCTTGGCGAAACGAACGTGATCGACAGACTCGAGCGATTGATATCGTCGGGAATCATCAGGGAAATCTCGGCCATACTCGACGCCAAAAAAATCGGTTACAAGGGCACCCTCGTTGCCGCCCGGGTCGACACCGGTTCGATCGACGAGGTAGCCGCCAGGATAAACTCCCACCCCGGCGTCAGCCACAACTACCTCAGAGACCACGACTACAACATGTGGTTTACGCTGACCGTGGCGGAGGAAATAGATTTTGGGAAAGAGATCGATGCCCTGGCGGGCGGTGAACCCATGGCCTACCTGATCCTGCCGGCCATAAAAACATTCAAGATCAGGGTTAATTTCCAACTGTCGAGCTCTCCCGGGAAAAGGGCCCGGGCCCATCGAAGCCACGGAGCGAACCCGAAAAAGCCGACTGCGGTCGACAGGGCGCTGCTTGCCCTGCTGCAGGAGAACATACCCATCAACTCCGAGCCGTGGCGGCACGTGTCACGCGAGTTGGGGGTCGATGAGGCGGGGCTTTTCAGCAGGATCCGCCGCATGAAGCAGGCCGGCGCGATAAGGAGAATCTCCGGTGTTCTGCGTCACAGGCGGATCGGCTTTTCCGCCAATGGCATGGCCTGCTTCGACATCGATGAGAGCCGCGTTGCCGAGGCCGGCCGCAAGGCGGCCGAGTTTCCCGGAGTGTCACACTGCTATCAGAGACAAACTTACCCACAGTGGCCCTACTCGCTATTCGCCATGGTTCATGGAAAGGCCAGGAGCGAGACAGACGCCGCAATCCGGACCATAGCCGAGAGAATCGAATGCCGCAACTATATCGCCCTGTACAGCTCGAGAGAGCTGAAAAAGGAGCGAGTCAAGTACTTCAAGGAGCTGTCATGAATACCAAGTCTGACGCATTATTTGCCGACGCCCAAACATGCATCCCCGGGGGGGTAAACAGCCCGGTGCGGGCCTTCAAATCCGTGAATATGAACCCTGTGTATATAGACAGGGGCAAGGGGTCGAGAGTATGGGATGTCGACGGTAAGGAGTATATCGACTACGTATGCTCCTGGGGTCCATTGATCCTGGGTCACGCCGACGAGCGCATTGTGACAAAACTGGGCGAGTACGCGCAGAGGGGCACGAGCTTTGGCGCCAACACTGAAATCGAGGTGAGATTCGCCCGGTTGATTACGGGTATATACCCCAGCATAGAGAAGATCAGGATGGTCAACTCCGGCACCGAGGCGACGATGACGGCGGTCCGCCTGGCCAGGGGATACACCGCGAGGAGCAAGATCGTCAAGTTCGAGGGGTGCTATCACGGCCACGGCGACAGTTTTCTGATCAAGGCCGGTTCGGGAGTGTTGACGCTGGGCATCCCCGGCAGTCCCGGCATCACGGAGAACAATGCCAGGGACACCCTCATAGCGGATTTCAACAATCTCCGATCTGTAGAAGAGTTGGTTGATTCCAACAGAGGCCAGATTGCGGCTGTCATCCTGGAACCGATCATGGCCAACGCCGGCCTGATCCCCCCTTCGAGGGAATTCCTCGAGGGCTTGAGAGCGCTCACCGAAAGTGAGGGCATTCTGCTGGTCTTCGACGAAGTCATAACCGGCTTCAGGGTTGCCCTGGGCGGAGCCCAGGAGTTATACGGCATAAAGCCGGATCTGACCTGTCTGGGCAAGATTATCGGCGGCGGCCTGCCGGTCGGGGCCTTCGGCGGTAAAAAAGAGATCATGGATCATCTCGCTCCCGACGGGCCTGTCTATCAGGCCGGAACGCTCTCGGGCAACCCCATCGCCATGGCCATCGGATGCGAGACGGTTTCGATTTTAGAGAACACACGGCCCTACGACAGCCTGGAGCAAAAGGCTGCGCGGCTGGAGCAGGGATTCAGAGAAAACCTGAAAAAGCTCGGACTGGATTACACTATAAACCGCGTGGGCTCGATGTTCTGCCTGTTTTTCACGGGGCAGAAGGTCGACTCCTATGCCGCTTGCATGACGTCCGACGGCAAGTTGTTCCAGGTCTATTTCAGGGAGATGCTCGCGAGCGGCATCTACTTCGCGCCTTCACCCTTCGAGGTGGCCTTTCTCTCATTGGCCCACACCGACGCCGACGTGGAACAGACAATCGAGGCCAACTACGCCGCTCTGAAAACGGCCATCTCGGCCTAG
>SDBV01006259.1_pt1 | contig 16561 bp, 21 predicted proteins | sample 2277081 | NCBI WGS metagenome assembly SDBV01 (sample SAMN10402039, study PRJNA504765) | marine sediment metagenome | isolation source: marine sediment core GS10_PC15, 223 cmbsf | place: Arctic Ocean: Southern Knipovich Ridge | collected 2010
GCCGCAGGCCCAGAACCCAGAACCCAGAACCCAGAACCCTGAACCCAGAACCCTGAACCCTGAATACACTGTACATCTGCACCCAGAATACGTTGGGGCTGTGATGATAAAATCATCTGATCCGCCATGTTGCCAGAGGGTGCTACTACTATGGTTCAGGGTTCTTGGTTCCCTGTTCGGAGGGTGTTCTTTCTGATTGTAAAGGTGGTGGGGTTATTTTCGGGTGGGAGGTCACCCACCCGTGGTGGGTTATTCAATGCTCCTTTGACTAACACTGGGGTACATTTTTAGCCAAAGAATATCCCCAAAAAATTTCTATTTTTATTTTACATTTTTACCTAAAAATCCGTATTATAAGATGACAGTTATGCAAAAAGATTTTGTATAATTTTGGCCAAAACAGGACCCAATGATTTTGAAATCAGAGACAAATATGGATAAGCAAAAATTTGTCAGAGTCAAAGACGACGACCCTACTAAGTGCCAAGCATTAACACGTCAAAGTCATTGTAATCTTAAAGCAGTTCCTAATGGGAAGTATTGCTTGGTACACGGTGGGGCGTTTGAACTCAAAAATGAAGAAAAACAGAATCTTAAAAATTATAGATTGATGAAGTTCAAAAAACGCACATCAGAACTTAGTAACTCTAGCTATTTAACCGATCTTACTGATGAAGTCGGAATTCTAAGATTGTTAATCGAAGAAATGATCAATTCTTGCAATGATGAAAGTGAATTGTTAATGAGAGCCGGGCCGCTTGCTGATTTAGTAATGAAGTCAGAAAAACTTGTTTCTTCTTGCCATAGGCTTGATTCCAAACTTGGTAACTTACTCCCAAAAAATAAAATTATTCAATTTGCACAATTGATAGTAGAAATAATCAGCAATGAAATTAAAGATGAACGTACATTAGATATTATTAGTACCCGCATTCTAAAGACCCTTGGAGAAATTTAATGAAGAAATGGTACAAATCTCGAACAATGGTCGTTAATCTATTAACTTTGGTAATAGGTGTTGTCGCTGTCTTTGAAGGTACCGACTGGATCATGGCAAACCCATCGCTTGCAGCAATGGTTGTCAGTGTGCTGGGTGTTTTGAATATCTATCTTCGATTGAATACATCAAAGGCAATTAAATGAAAGATTTAGTTAATATGTTAGTAGGTATTATTATTGCCACTATTATTGCGGCATTATTTTATATCGCTGTAACGGCCTGTCTCTTTTTTACAGGATGAAACTATGAAGCACAAAGCCAATAAACCCTTTTACATATTTTGTTTGATTTGGTTCACTGTATTAGTAGCTGCTACTATTGAATATTACAATTAAAAAGTAAAGGTAATCCAATGAAAAAGTCCATTTTTATTACTCTGATGATTTTATTTGTTGTTGTTCTTCTTACTGCAGCAATCTTAGCTTGCAAGGAACAAAAGAATGTAATCAAGGTTCCTATTGTCATTTCTGATCAAGAGGTTGATGACCGAACTGAAATGCAATTGATTGTAAAAGCACCAGAAACTTGTGTCATTGGTGAAATGGTTACAATTGATTTAACTGCTAGCAACTGTGATATTTTTAGGTGGAAAGTGATTCCAGAAACAACTGATTTTAGAATTATTATGAGTGGTCAAGAAGCACTATTCACTTCACGGTCTCCTGGTAAATATATTTTTGTTATCGCAGGCACAAGAGACGGTATCTTAATGCCACTAAAAGTTATCACAATCATTGTCGAACCTTCAGTAGTAGTAGTTGTACCGTTACCTGTATTAAATACGCTTACAGTTAAAGTTAAAAGTTGGCTTCCAGCCACCTACGATCCCTAGATTCTTGAAAAATTGGCAAAGAGTTTTGAACGTGTTGCATCTGCTGGTCACGAAGACGTTGCAGATTTAATCAAAATCACAGCTTTAAGTAATCGAGGAATCCTCGGACCACATCTTGAAGAATACCTACCCTTCTTGTTTGCATTTTCCGCCCATCTAAAAATGAATTATACTGAAGCAACAGTAGAAAAACACATTGAACTTTGGTTCAACCTTGCAAGCGCACTCAGGTCAATCAAATGAATAGACGGGAATTTGTAGCATCACTGTTACCTTTAATGTACCCTAATGTAATTTTTCCTAGTACATCAGACTATTTTTATGATGGTTGGCTCCCTGGTAATGACGCTTATGTCCGGAAAACTTTTGGCCAAGCTGCCAACCATTTAACTAATTTCGGTCAGAACAAAGTAGCTTGTCTTTGGAAACCATTTGAAGTAGTGACAAAAGAATCTTGGGTACCACGACAACAACTCGGGGCTGATTGTGTAGCAGTTGCTGCGGGCACAGCTCTTGATATTCTTACGGCAGTTCAAATTTCTCTAAAAAAATCAAAAGAACGTTGGATCACTGAGACAAGTACAGATATGATTTATTCAGGCGGTAGGAATTTGATTCCAGAATCAAAACCTAAAAATGGTATGAGAGCTGAATGGGTTGTCAAATACCTCAGTAAATATGGTAATTTACTAAGACAAAAATACGGTGAACATGACCTCAGACCATATACTGAAAAGATAACAAAAGCGTGGGACCGTAAAGGTGTACCTAAAGAACTTTTGACTATTGCCAAGGAACACCCACTTCTTGAGTACGCTCAAGTTAATTCCTGGGAAGAATTCCGGGATGCTGTTGCAGCAGGTTACCCTGTCCTATTTTGCGCATCTATGGGTGGCAGTAATAGCAAACGCGATAACGACGGTTTTATGACGCCATCAAAAAAGAAGTGGTACCATTCTTGGTGTGGCGCTGGTATTGTTGATGGCAAACGCCCTGGTGCTCTTTTGATCAATAGTCATGGAAAACATTACGGTAGTGGCCCTAAGACTCATGGCCAACCTGATGGTAGCGTTTGGATTGACGCAAAACACATTGATCGACATTGCCGCAATTTCAAAGACTCTTATGCTCTTAGTTTGTACAAAGGCTTTCCAAAACCAGAAGAGGATTACATCTTATGGTAAAATTATTCTCAGTGTTTGCATCGGCAGCAATGGCATTTACAGCAGTAATTTTTGTATTTGCACCTGAAGTCCCTTACAGTGGGCCAAATACTGAAATTCTAGTGATTTCAAAATCATGTGCGCCTTGTGTCGCGGCTATTAGAATTGTAACCAAGCTACAAAATGAAGGTTACGATGTTGTAATTATTAACATTAAAGGTACGCCACCGGAACGAGCACTTGCTCGTATGTTCAAAGTCAAAATAACACCTACGTTAGTCGTTCGTGAACGTGACGAACCGCCAAAGAAAGTGGTTGGCCTTCAAACAGAGAAAAGATACAAGGAGCTTATTAGCCAATGAACATTATTCTAGTGGCCTTGGCAGTAGCTTCAATTTCAATGACGCTTACTCAAAGTAGTTTGTTCAGAATTATTCAAAAATGTAAATTACTTCAGTGCCCATACTGTGCAGCCCATTGGATCAGTCTTTTGCTTTGGATTAGTTACACTTTTATTTACCCAAAGACTATAGACTTATTTTTTGTTTTAATCAATGTTTTTGCGACGGTCACTATTAGCGTTTTACCCATGCTTGCAATTGCTTACCTTAACACTAGGATGGACAGACATGCCTCGATTCTTCATTCCCCGCACCGCGCACTGTAAAGACGGATGCACGAACTAGAAGTAATTCTTAGGGATACTGTTATTGGTGGCTTACGCCGCAAGGCTGTAACTACGCCTAGTCGTTGGGCTCAAAGTTATAGAATGATGGGGCAACCATTCCCTGGCTCGTGGAAATTTGATTTTCATCCATGGTTGCATGGTATGCATGAGGCTACGCATCAAATCTGTGTTGGCCAAAAAGCTGCGCAACTTGGTTATACTGAAGCTATGCTTAATATCATTTTCTTTAAGATTGATATTGAACGTAAAGATTGTCTCTACGTTCTTCCATCTAAAACCCCTGACGCTTCTGACTTTTCAGCATCACGTTTTGATGCAGCATTAGAATTGAGTCCCCATTTACAAAATTTGTTCCAAGATGTAAAAAATGTAGGGCACAAACGGGCGGGTTCTGCTAATCTTTATGTTCGTGGCTCAAATTCAAGAGGTGGATTAAAATCTATCCCAGTAGCTTTTATCGTTTTTGATGAATTAGACGAAATGAAACAAGATAATATTAGACTTGCTGAAGAGCGCGTCTCAGGTCAACCATCTTGGCAAATATGGAAAATTAGCACACCAACCGCCCAAAATCACGGTATCAATAAAGAGTTTTTGCTTTCCACACAAGATCATTTTATTTTTAAGTGCCCATGTTGTTCAAAACGAACAGAATTAGTGTTCCCTGACTGTTTGAAAATTGAAGGTGAGCACCGACTTGATGATAGAATCAAAGGCACACATTTAATTTGTAAAGAATGTGGTGGTACATTACACCAAGAAGAAAAAACTAATTTTTTGAAAGAAGCAGTTTGGGAACCGTTTGGGGAAAAACAAGCTGATAGGCGCGGTTTTTATATTAACCAACTTTATTCTAAAACTATCCATCCTTGGAAGCTTGCAGACGCTTATTTTGCTGCACAAGTTGATAAAGCAGAAGAACAAGAATTCTTTAATTCTAAGCTTGGAATACCGCACGTATCTGAAGGCGCACAAGTTACTGATACTGAAATCAGTAATGTTATAGGCTCTAGAATTAAAAGCGATCCCGCCCCAATTGGAAAATTGATTACAATGGGTGTTGATCAAGGAACATGGCTTCATTACGAGGTAGCTTCTTGGGATTTTCCAAGACTTGGTAATGACTTAAATATGAATGCGTCTTGTGAAGTGCTTGCAGAGGGTAAAGTCTTAGACTTTACAGAATTAGCACAATTGATGCGTCAGTGGCAAATTCTCATGTGTGTCATAGATGCACAACCAGAGCGACGGTTAGCTTATGAATTTGCTATGAAACATTATGGCCATGTCAAACTTTGTTATTATTCGGTTGGTGCAAGTGGAAAACAAATCATCGTAGACCCTGATGATGATAGTCATAAGGTCAGTGTTGATAGAACTTCTTGGCTTGATGTTTCACTCAATAGATTCCATAATAAGACTATTACACTTCCTAAAGATGTATCAAAAGAGTATTGTTTCCATATTAAGAATCAAATTCGGCGGTACCGCAAAGATGTTAATAACAATCCCGTTGGTGAATATATTTCGATAGGTGCTGACCACCTTGGTCATGCTCGTTGTTACGCCGAGATTGCCTTACCTTTAGCAGCTTCATTGAACACGAACACAGATATAAAGGCATTTCTTTAATGGCTATCACAACATCATTGCATCCAAATTACAATGCTCTCTCCGAGGATTGGATCAAATATCGTTATACAATGGACGGTGGAGATGAATATATTGAAAAGTACATGGTTCGTTTTAGTGAACGTGAAAGTGACCCGGACTTTAGGGATCGAAAATCCATTTCACCAATTCCTGGTTTTGCAACAGCTGCTTTAATTGATGTTAAAAACGCTATTTTCCAACGTATGGATGATATTAGACGGCTTGATGGTTCTATAAGCTATCAAGAGGTTATGTCAGGTCTTAGAGGTGGCGTAGATTTAGCTTATTCCACAATGAATCATTTTATTGGGCGCAAAGTTTTACCCGAATTGATCTTTTTAGGTAAAATTGGTATCTATATTGATATGCCCGTATTACCAATTAGACAAACAAAGACTGATGCTGCTAAAATACACCCCTATTTATATGTTTTTAAGGCTGAACAAATTCGTAATTGGGTATATACACCAGGAAAAGAAGGGTTAGAGTTCGACAAACTTCTTTTACAAGAAACACACGAGGACTTTGATATTGATGGCCTTCCAGAAACAACAGAAGTAGTTAGATACCGTTTTTTGGAGCGTACAAACAACGGCGTCACGATCAAATTCTTTGATGAAGAAGATAATCAGATTGGCATGGACGGTAAACCAACTGATGATTTCATAACTCTCGAAATAGATAAAATACCATTCATTTTAATGGAGTTAGAACGATCAATGCTCACTGACACTGCAAACCATCAAATTGCTTTATTAAATATGGAAAGTGCTGATGTTATGTACTCACTACGAGCCAATTTTCCATTTTACACAGAGCAATACAGTGGCCGTTTTGGTTCAACACATCTTAAAGGTAATGAAGATAGCGACAATACTGAAGGTACTGAAATCGAAGTAGGTTCTATTCAGGGGCGCCGTTATGTTAAAGGTATGGATCGCCCTGGTTTTATTCACCCTTCGTCAGAGCCACTTGAGGCTTCTATGTCAAAGCAAAAGAACCTTAAGGACGATATTCGAGCCTTAATTGGTTTGGCTCTTAGTGCTATTCGACCTAAATTCTCTAGTGCTGAATCTAAGCAATATGATGAACGGGGTTTAGAAAGTGGCTTAGCTTTCTTAGGTCTAATTCTAGAACAAGCGGAGCGTCAAGTTGCTGAGATTTATAGTGCTTATGAAAATGATAATAAAATCGCTACTGTGCATTATCCTGAACATTATGACTTAAAAACAGATTCAGAAAAACTTAAAGAAGCTAGTGCTTATGCAGACCAAATGGCCACGGTTCCAAGCAATACTTTTCAGAAAGCTGTCGCCAAAGAAATCAGCACCACTCTTCTGAGTTCTAAAGTAAGTTCTGAAGAACTTCAAACAATCATGGCTGAAATTGATGATGCCAAATGGTTATCCTCGGATGCAGAAAGTATCCATGCTGATATTGAAAGAGGATTATTATCTTTAGCAACTGGAGCTAAAGCTAGAGGTTATGAAAAAGATGAACCAAAAAAAGCAGCAATTGACCATGCCGAAAGAATTGAGCGAATCAAAGCAGCCCAAAGTGAAGATGCACGTGGTAATCCTGATGAATCAGACAATCCTGGTGAAGGCGCAAAGAGCGAAAAAGAAATAACACAAGATGCCGCTTTGAGTGATAAAGGTAGTAAGGCTGTTCGAGGTAAAGCAAACTAACAAGGAGAAAAAATGGGTGTTTCGTATCCGACTGGAATTTGGGATGGTGATTCTGATACTCGTGACTCTGATGATGCCCCGCAAAAGGCCCCTAATTGGCGTGATTGGAACCGCCTCATTAACGAATTAGCCGCAGTTCAAACAAAATTAGGTCTCGGTGCGCCTAGTGGCGATGTTGTGTCTGCATCAGGAATTTCTGCAGTCCAAGATTATAGCGGTGTTCAGAAAGTTGTGATTACGCTTAGTTCTGTTGCAATTACAATTGCAGAGGGTAGTACTAAAGAGTACGGCAGTTTGAAGCTTTTTGATTTTGATGTTGGTGCTATTTTGATGGTTGGTTCTACTGTGAATTTAGCTGTTACGACAGAAACCATGTCGGAGACTGCTGACGGCGATTACTCTCTAGGTTCAGCAGTGGCTACTGATGCTGATCTTTCTAGTCTGCAAGTAGATATGCATGATAAAACAACGATTGCTCAATTGAGTGGTGGAGACGGCGTTATTGATGGCTCAAATGGTGCTGGGGCTGCTATCATAGCAGCCGGTGGCTCCGCTTCTGATCTTTACTTGAACATCATTTTTGATCAAGGCGGGGGTGCAGGAACCGCTACGGTTACTGGCACAATCACATTGTTCTTCATCAATTTGGGTGATTATTGATTTTGAAATCAAGGCGAGCAGCAATTGGGCTGCTCGCCTACAGAGGAGTAACTATGGGTAACTGGTTAAAGAGTGTCTGGACAGGCGTTTCCAAGAGTCGTGGTCTTACTCCGTGGAAACAAGCACAACCTGATCGTTGGGACTGGGACCGTATTGTCGCAGAGCTTGGTAAGACTCAACAAGAGGTTTTGAACCTTGCTGCCCACGGTGGCAGTATCATGATCAAAGATATTGTACCCCAAGACGAAGACAATGAAGAGGTTTCATCTAAATCCTGGATTGATGTCAGTGGTGAAACAGCCTTGGATACTTGCACAACCAGCACTCTTAATGTTATAATCAGCATTGCTTCTAGTTTTCCAATGTGTAAAATCAACAATACAACCGTCGAACTAGATGAAGCTACAGACGAGGGTCACTATGAAAAGGACGTTAATTTTACTTTGCCCGCGGATGCCAGCGACATTACTGTTAATTTGCTTCTTCCTAATGACACTCTTGGTGCCGGCTATACGACTGTAGTGGATATTGTTGCAGGACCAACGCTGCTGATGCTGCATTTTACTGGTGGTTATCCAGGTAGTCAAACGGAGATGAAAGTCGGTGATACTTTTCAAATCACTGGAACAACGGACGTCCCTTGTGTTGCCGCAAGAGTCTTAGATTTTGAGGCATGTGAAGCATCAGTACAAGGTTTTCCGAGTGCTAACACTTTTGTTATCACAGCAACGATTGACAACACAGGTTACACACCAGCAGCATTGGCAGCAAAAGTACAGGCCCGCAATGCGGCTGGTGCTTATGGCCCGATAGCCGCAACGACCTTGAACGGCGGCTCAATTGATAGTTACAATACAGTAATCTGCAATGATACTATCCCGGTATTTCTTGATAATGGTTTTGCTAATGTTGATAATCCCGGAGCTCTAGCTTTCAAAGGTACTGAAGAAGGTACTCAAAATACAGCAATAAGTTATTTTGATACTGTACTTTATAGTTCAGCAACCAGTGATTTTACAATCACCGACCCATCAAGTTATACAGCATTAAAAACTATTACGTTGACAAATCCTGGCGACTACAATGACTCTGAAAACAACTTCAAAATCTCAGCAAATCGGGCTGCGAACGATGCTACTGAAGTCTTTGAAAAGGTCATTGAAGTTGCAGACACTGCGCCGACACTTACAGTGACACAACCGGACGCAAGCTTACGTTCTGAAGGCACTTACACAATCACGGTAACTTCAGACCAGAACCTTAATGGTGCTCCTGATCTTAACATTGCTGTCGGCGGTACTTGGTTAGGTGGTGGATTTACAGGTAGTGACAAGATCTGGACTAGGGATCTTTTAGTCGAACATGATGATGCTCGTGGTACAACTGCTTGGACTCAGGTATCTCCAGCTGAGAACAACGCCGGTATGACTGGCAGTCTTACTGGTGCTAATGTTATTGGTGGTTTCCTTGAAATGCAAATCACTTTTGACCGTGTTCCAGCTTGGAATCTTGAGCCGCTGTCTAATCTTTCAAGTGTAGTAGATGTCACTAATTTGGTCTGTGAGGATAATGTCGGACACACTTTAGCTTATCAAGCTGGTGTTGGCGATAATCCGTATACTTACACAATCACGGACGCTGGCGGTACACCTGACGCGAACGGCAATTACTTGAGGTGGACAGATCTTGATGCAGTTGGTGCAAATACTACTGGTACAGCTTACCTTAAAATAGAAGAGACTTTGTGAGCGACTTTTCTGACTGGACACAAAGCGAATTAGCTGAGAGACCTTCCGTAGCGTCTATTGAAGCTACCGGTTCGCTTTTAGTTAAAGCTAACAACCCATTCTCTAGAAATTATGATGCTTTGGCTCAAGGTACATCTGGCCAAGTCTTGTTGTCTGAAGGCGTGGGTACTGTTCCGGTGTGGTCCAGTGATTCAGACGATTGGGACACAGCTTACTCACATTCACAGAATAATAGTCAGGCACACACTGATTATCTAATCAACAATGGTAATGATGAGACATCAGGTACTTTCACAGCAGCGGCTTTTGTTACCACTGGTGATATTACAATCAACAGTGATAGCAGCCTATTAAAATTAGGTGCTGAGCAAGATTATACAATTGGTTGGGATAGTAGTAATGCTGTTCATACTATCACTGCTGGCACATTTGCTTTTCTTGGCGGTCGAATGGGTGTTGGTACAGCGGCGGCAGCAGCAACACTCTCTATCAGACACTTTGATTCAGACTTACCTGCTTATAGTGTTAATTTAATTACTAATGGTGATTTTGCAAGCGATTTATCTGACTGGACAATTGGTGACGGTGGGGCCGAATGGGTTTGGGATACAGGTAAAGCAAGGCATGTTACAGGGAATGCTAGTACTTTTTATCAAAATGTTGTAACTAGTAATGCTGGAGTGTACCTTGTAACATTTACTATTTCTGGCCGCACAGCAGGTAACATAAGAATAACATTTGGTTCGTCTGTGGGTGATTATGCATTAAATACAAATGTTACTCACGTATTATCTTTCAAAGCTATTGGTACTAGTTCAGCTTTAACTTTTACACCCGCGTCAACATTTAACGGTTCAATTGATGATGTTTCTGTACAATTATTAACTGGGACAACGCCGCTTTTAACATTAAATGATAACAGTGATGTTGTTAGAATGGAAATGCGAACTGTTGGAAATAATACTTTCATAGGATTTAATTCAGGCAGCTACAATATCAGTGGTATTGCGAATGTTGGCTTAGGATTATACGCACTTCAAAGAAATGTGTCAGGCAACTTTAATGTAGCTATCGGATCGTATGCTCTTGAAAATAATTTGTCCGGTACTTATAATATGGCTATTGGTGCAGACACATTAAAAAATAATGTAACTGGTAATTCTAACATAGCTGTCGGTAGGATTGCACTTAAAAACAATACAACTGGTAGTCAAAATATAGTAATTGGACAAGCGAGTGGGCTAGATATTACAATTGGTGATTGGAATACAATAGTGGGTTATAATACAGGTCTCGGTATTATAACTGGTGATAGAAATATTATTATTGGGTCAAATGTAAGTGGGTTGGCAGCTAATTTACAAAAACACATTATTTTTGCAGATGGTTATGGGAATCAACGTATAATTGTGGACGGTAGCGGCCATGTACATATTCCAACAGATGACACAGAATTACAATTTGGTGCAGCAAAAGACTATAGTATACAGTGGGATGGTGACGACGCTGTTCACACTATCATTGCAGGGTCTTACAAATTCACTGGCGGTTCATTGATTGTTGGTGGCGGTACAGATAATATTGAGTTTGAAGCTGATGGCATGTTGGTGATGAATGGCGCTGCAACTGTTTGGGATGATATTAGAGTCAGTGCATTATCTACGAAATTAGGAGCTATAAAACAACCAACTTTTAGTCAATTTGCCGATGATGGTGCTGGTAGCACGGGGGTGTATACGTACATGTTTGCTGACAACGCAGAAGAGCAAGTATTTTTCAGTGTCTTAATACCTCACGGCTACAAACTAGGTAGCGATTTACAGCCACACGTACATTGGTCGCCACAAACAACAGATATAGGCCAAATAGATTGGTTCCTTGAATACACAATTGCAAATCTTGATAGTACATTTGGGACTACGACAACTATTACTTTATCGGATAATGGTGATGGTACAATTAACAAGCATCAAAAAGCTGAAACTGATACAATTGATGGTTCAAATTTGACGTTAGCTTCTAAGTTAATCTGTAGATTATATCGTGACGGTGGGCAAGGTAATGATGATTTTGTCGGTGACGCTGCGCTCTTAGAATTTGATATTCATTTTGAACAAGACACAATTGGTAGCCATGAAGGGTACATAAAATGAAACTAATAAAAGTAACAATTAACGATGTGCCAGAAGATTGCAAAGATGAAGTCCTTAGATTAGCAGCGGTCGCTATCGATCGTTTTTACAAAAAACAAAACGAAGTAATTTCAGAAGAGATTATTATTGCGTCCAATGTAGCTAAGAATGATTTCCGTGCAGCAAATAATCTGCCTAAGAAATATGACCGTGAAGACGAACTTGCACCGGAGTAGTCATGGCAGCTTACGATACTTACAGTAATGCAGACATATATTTTGCCACGAGACTACATGTCTTAGCGTGGACAGAATCAAGTAACACTGACAAAACCAAAGCGTTGACGGAAGCATCATACCGTATCGACAGACTCCGATTCAGCGGTGAATTAGTTGATGAAGACCAAGAGTTAGAATTCCCTCGTTATTATGGCGATGACCCCGAAGGAGATGAAGTTATACCGGATGATATTAAAATCGCTTGTTATGAATGTGCATTTGCTTTGCTTGATGGTGTTGATCCAGAATTAGAACTTGAGAACTTGGCCGTGTCGAGCCAAGGAATCTCTTCTGTGAGAAGTACCTACGCTCGCGGAGAGGCCCCAGAACATATTGCAGCAGGTATTCCAAGTGCTTATGCTTGGCGATTCTTAGCACGGTATCTTTCTAGGGGTAAAACTGTAAGACTAAGTAGGGTAAATTGAGGAGACTACCATGTATCTGAGAACATTATCTTTTGTTTGTTTTAATGATGACGCCGCTAAAGCTGCTGCTGAAGCTGCTGAAGCCGCTGAAGCTAAGAAAACTGAAAAGGTTTTTACACAAGAAGAGGCGAATACTTTTGCAGCTAAGCATAAGCGTGTAGCACAAGACGCGCAGAAGCAATTAGCTGCTCAACTCCAAGAACACAAGAAAAATACTCAATTAAGTGTTGAAGAGAAAGCTGATTTAGAAAAGCAGATCGAAGATTTGCAAAAACAGTATATGACTGTCGAGGAACGTAATCGTCAAACCTCAGAAAAAGCTTCTAAAAAGCACAAACAAGAGCTTGAAGATACTATTACCGAAAGAGATACTTGGAAAACTCGGTACACACAATCGACTATTCAAGCTGCAATTGCTCAAGCTGCGGTAACAAATAAGGCGATTGCAGTAGATCAAATTGAAGCTATGTTGCGTCCTGCGTCTAAGTTAGCTGAGAAATTAGATGAACAAGGAAAACCAACTGGCAGTTTTGAGCCACGAGTTGATTTTCAAGATATGGATAAGGATGAAAAGCCAATTATGCTTGATTTGTCTATTAACGATGCTGTAAAAAGGATGACAGAATTACCACAATATGGCAACCTCTTTCAAGGTAATAAGACTAGTGGTATTGGTGGTAGTGGTGGAACAAATTCAAAGTCTGGTACGCTTGATATAGCTAAAATTGCTCGTGAAGACCCTGCACGTTACCGAAAATTACGCAAAGAGCGACCGGAACTCTTTACGTCAATGTAATTCGGGAAACATATTCCGGGTTGTGATTTTGTAATCAACCCTTTGTAAAGGAAAAACAATGAAGTTTCTGAAAACAATCAGTTACGTTGCGTTTGATAATGATTTTGATACTAATGAACGCGCTTGGAATCCTGAGGTTTGGGCCGCGGAGACGTTGGTCGTACTCGAAGAGAATATGGTGATTGGCCATTTGGTCCATACTGATTTCGAAGATGAGATCGCCGCTTTCGGTGATACTGTCAATACGCGTCTGCCTGGTACGTTCAAGGCTAAGCGTAAGGGTACGAATGATGATGTTGACGTGCAAAATGCAACTGCTACTAAGGTGGCTGTTGTATTGAATCAGCACGTTCATACGTCTTTCATGATTCGTGATGGTGAAGAGAGCCGTTCTTTTGTTGATCTTATTGATACGTATCTGAAGCCCGCTGCTAAGTCTTTAGCGGAGCACATTGACCGTATCTTGTTGGGTCAAGTGTACCAGTTCCTGGATAATCAGCTTGAGATTGATCCCGATGACACTTCTAGTGACATCAAAGATGCTATTCTTGATCTTCGTGAAATTCAGAATGTCAAGAAGGTTCCGATGGATGGTCGTAATTTGATTCTTACTCCAGCAACTGAGACCGAAGCTCTGAAATTGGACCTCTTCCTTTCAGCCGAAAGAGTCGGGGACGACGGCACTGCTTTGCGCAAAGCCTCGCTTGGTGAGAAGCTCGGCTATCAGACGTTCATGAGTCAGAACGCATCTGGCTATAAGACTGATGGTGGAAGTACTCTTGGTACGACAGATGCTGCTGGTAGCACGGATGGTGTTCACGCCGCTGGCAGCACCGTCATTACGTTGACTACTGATTCTAGTGCTATTCTGGCTGGTATGTACATTACCTTCACTACAGTTCCTGGTGTGTATCGCGTCACTGCTGGTGGGGCTGCTACTGAAATCACGATTGATCGTGGTCTTGAAGCATCTTGCCCCGATGATAGTTTCGTCAGGTATCGTACGAATGGTGCTGTCGATCTTGCGGGTGATGGTGCTGTCTCTGCATACCCGATTGGTTTTGATAAGCAGATTAACATTGCTGCTAGTGGTGTTGTTCCTCAGCTCGGTCAACTTGTTGGCTTTGGTGATTCTGATAGTTCTCCTGTTCGTTCAGGTGAATATTGCATCATTGACGTTGATGATGGTAGTGGCGCTGGTGATTATTACATCATGCTTGACCGTCCTTTGGAAGCAGCATTGGAAGATACTGATGTGGTCAATTATGGCCCCGCATTCCAGTACAATTTTGCGTTTGACCGCAATGCACTTGCATTGATCAGTCGACCGTTGGCTTTACCGAAGCCTGGCACGGGTGCAATTGCTGGTGTGTCATCTTATAATAACTTGTCCATGCGTGTTGTCATTACGTACAACGGCACGGCTCAAGGCCATCTTGTGACGCTCGACTTGCTTTGTGGTCTAAAGGTACTTGACGCGAGTCGCGGCGCAGTTCTGCTTCGTAATCGCATTGGATCATGATTTTGAAATCAATCAAGGTGCCACGGAGGGCGCCTCTCGGTTAAGGAGAAATTATGGACTTGGAATCCCTCAGTAATACAGTTATATATATGAAAGGTAAGTTAGATGTGATTTATACAGCACTTATTGGTGATCCTACTGATGAATCTAAGCCAGGAGTTATAGTCCGTTTAGATAGGTTAGAACGCTCTTATGCTGGCCAAAAACGGCTGTTAACTTTGTTTGGCGGTGCATTAGTCACATTAGTAGCAACTATTGTTGGTGCATTTGTAATTAAATTGATTTAAGGCAAGACGATGCAACCAAGACGCAAAGAAACAAGAATGATTAGAAAAGCCATCTATAGACTCAAGCGAGACTATGGATTCCCAATTAGGCTTTATAAAATCACAAAAGTTACTTTGGATCTTGAAGCGGGAACAAAGACACGCAGAGTGAAATACAAAAGTATTCCTCGTGCAGTTTTTGTTACCGCGAGGTTGTATCGGTCTTTTGTCTATGACTTGTCTTATATAGCCGCGAACAAGAATTTTGTCTCTGGTGGATTTTTCGATTCAGAAGATAGAGTTATTTTTATTGATTGGCAAGATACTCGTGATTTTGAAATCGAAGTGGATGATTATATTGTCTACGACAATAAGCATTATTTAATCACGGAACGTAGAGTGTTTGAAAATAATGCAGGTTACCTCGTGAAAGTCCGAGGGGTAGTTGGTGCTGAACTTGGAGACATAATCGCGTTTGATTTAACTAGTACTATTGAAATCACTCAAACAGTTGCTGCGGATGCCATACCATGAGTAACGCTAACTGGCCACGTTGGATTTACGCATCTACAACAAAACATTTTCAAGCGATTGCTGATGCTTATCCAATTTCTATGTATATCGAAGGTGTAGAACGTGATACAAGAAATGAGTCAAAATGGCTTGAATTTAGAATGGATGGGCCACAAACTACAGAACTTAGTAAGAATTATTTCCGTCTTGATATTGAAATCAATATCCTTTGGTCTGTTCATTTAGATTCAATAGACTTTCATGATCAACAAAGAATATTTGGAATGTTAGTCGAAGCTATGACAGACATCTGTATTCATAAATATGGTGAGGGTGTTGGTGACGATGATAGTTTGCTCGGTACTTTGATATTGCAACAAGATCTGAACAATCCCATAAGGGGTAATAACTTTGGTCAGGTGCGACCCGACACTCAGTTAGTCCAAGGTTCAGTAGAAGGCACGTACCGAATGTACCTATCGGAGTAAATTATGTGGCCGACAAAGAAAGAAATTATTCGACGAGAAAAACTTGAATCTGAAAATACAAAGTATTGTTCTGACTGTAAGCAAATTAAGCCTCTTTATGAGTTTGCAGTTAAAGCTAGAGCTCGAAAAATGGCTGAATCATTTTGCTTACAATGTCAAAGAACACGAGAATATAAGCGTAAATACGGTATTACAATCAGTGAATATGAAGAGTTACTGAAACAACAAAATAACAAATGTGCAATTTGCGGTACGACTGATCCTTGTAAATCACGTGTTAATTTTTGTGTCGATCACGATCATAAGAAAAAGAAAGATTCTATGCGGGGTCTTCTTTGTGATGATTGTAATCGGGGCTTAGGAGCTTTCGATGATGACCCAGAGCGACTAGTCGCGGCTGCGGGATACCTGTTAAGGGCTAAAAAGTAACAACTTCCTTAAGGAGAAAACCATGCGCTTCCTGAAAGCGAAAACTCAATTTGCGTGCTTCGCACCAATCGACCTCAAACAGGCTGATTTTTATGTGCGTGATGGTTGGGGCGGTCAATCAGGTGTTAGTGCTGTAACTAATACTGATGAAGAGCCACTGGCTGAGACTGTAATTGCTCTTACTACTTGTAATCTTGTCGTTCCCGTTGGAATGTCTGTACATTTCGGAAACGACAGCACTGACACTGAGTACATTGTCGCCTCCAGAACTACCAGTGGT
>SDBV01006260.1_pt1 | contig 16559 bp, 15 predicted proteins | sample 2277081 | NCBI WGS metagenome assembly SDBV01 (sample SAMN10402039, study PRJNA504765) | marine sediment metagenome | isolation source: marine sediment core GS10_PC15, 223 cmbsf | place: Arctic Ocean: Southern Knipovich Ridge | collected 2010
GAACCAGATCTCTATCAATGTCAGAATTAGCATAGACCGGATTGATAAACCTTGGCTGTCCGATTACTCCTTCAATATGAATTCCTCCTTGGGCAGGTACAATTTTAGTGTTTTTGAAATAGAAATTCAAAGAGAGAAAAGTGAAAGAGCCGAGAGCTAACAGGAAAAAAAGGGAAAAAGCAATTTTTTCTTTTTTCGTCAGAACTTTAAAAAACTGTCTCCATTGAGACATAGTAGGTGTAGGTCTTTTTTTCATTTTTTTGCGAAGAAGCATATATTACACGATGAGATTTAATAGCGCTAAACCGATAAACAAAACTCCGCAGACTATAGTCGCCCAAAAGATTTTTTTCTGAATACCTCGCCGAGTAGAATAAAAGCCACCTCCTTCGCCCCCACCAAAAGCAGAACCTAAAGCAGTTCCTCTTTGTTGGAGGAGGATAAAGACAATTAAAAGAATAGCAACTATTATTTGAATAAATGGTAAGATTGCTTTCATTATTTAGATAGTTTTCTTTTTTTTGGATTATATACTCCAAATAAAAAATTTAGAACCCAAATTATAAATGTTGTCCAGAAAAGAGGAAAGAAACCTGTAATTCTTATTGGGGAAAGAATATCAACCGCTATCCAGACCAAGACCATATTTATTATTAAACTAACCAAACCAAAGGTTAGTATTCTTAGGGGCAAAAAAATCGTCTTTAAAACTGGTTTGATAAAAAAATTGAACAAACCTACGATTCCCCCTGTTATTAATAGAGTTTTAATAGGGCCTGTAAATTCTACTCCGTAAATGAATTTTACTGCTCCGCTTTCACTTAATTTAATAGCTAAAAAAAGTCCTAAAATCCCAGAGATAATATGAAAAATTAACTTTCCTATCATGTAAGTACTCACTCTTTCAATGTGGTGATATATTTGTAAGAGCGAATACTATCATCTTATCAAGATTTTGGCAGAAGGTCAATCTTTCTTAGTTTATGATGGTAAGATTTGGCAAATCGGTGGGCTTCGTCACGAAGCTGTAAAATTAAATTAAAGATTTCTCTTGGGAGTTTTTTAAGCAAAATCGGTCTTTTTCTTCCTTCTACATAAAGCTCATTTTTTCTTTTAGCTATAGCTAAAACTGGAATTTTAAGATTATTGAGTTTGATGATTGACTTTGCTGCATTTAATTGGGCCTTGCCGCCATCAATTAAAACTAAATCTGAATAAAGCCATTCAGAATGCAAAAATCTTCTTTTGAGAACTTCTTTCATCATTGCAATATCATTTGGTTTGCCTGCAATTTTTAATCTGAATTTGCGATAGAAGTTTTTATCAGGATGTCCTTTAATGAAAGTAACCATTGATCCTGTAGCCAGCTGTCCTTGGATATTGGATATATCGTAAGCTTCTATTTTGGAAATTTTATGTTTTGTCTTTAATATTTTTTTTAGAGTTTTTTCAATTTCAGTCCATTTAACCACAGGGGTTGATTCAACCCATGGCCTCGGGAGGCTTACAAGAATTTTTGAATGAGCCAGAATTCTTTCCAAAGAGAAAATTTGATTTCTAATTTTAGCGGCTGTTTCAAAGTTTTCTTCTTTAGACGCCTTTCTCATTTCTTTTTTTAAATCTTTTAGGACCTGTTTTTTCTCTCCACTAAGAACTTTCAGGAGATTTTTAGCATTTCTTTGACACCCTTTTTTTACCCTCATGCCATAACGAGAACTGGTTTCGCCAATTTTCTCCGCTAAGCGGGGTTGTCCTTGTTTGGTGTGAGGGTGAATTTTTATTCTCCAGGAACTTAATTGAACGCTTAAATTTGATTTTGACAGACAGGGGGCTGGACAGCGATCTAACTGGTACCAAAGACATGGTCGCTTTGGTAGATTTTTACAAGAACGGTAGGGAAAAGTCTTTCGCAAAACTTTTAGAGCCTGCCTTAGAGCTTTTCCGTCAACAAAAGGACCCACATAATCAATTTTAAATTTTCCTGGACGCGAAGCGGACTCCCCGGAGGGTTGCCTTTTAATTTTTAATTTCGAAACAGGTTGATGGGTTAAAAATATCTGAGGAAAATCTTCCTTGGTAGTTCCGACAAAGAAGTAGTTTTTGTCGTCCCGCCAGATTACATTAAATTTTGGCTGATATTTTTTAATTAATTTTGCTTCCAAGAGCAGGGCTTCAATTTCCGAGTCGGTTTTAATATAACCAACCTTCTTTATTTTATCCAGAAATAGACTATCTCTATGGGTGGGTTGTTGACCCCGTAGTGAAACTTGGACAAAACTTCGTTTATTTTGTTCCGCTTTTGGCGGAACAGTCCAAGTTCTACTACGGGGTTGAAAATGATTTTTTACTCTGATTTTGATATCTCCCGCCTTACCAATATAAAGAAGTCCCTTATTATCTTTCCCGCCTATGGTGGGTCCGCCTTGGGCGGAGAAAGCATAGACCCCGGGACTTTTAGGAAGCTGAGAGATTTTATCTTTAGATAAAAATTTAAACCTTTCCATCGTTGCTATCTTAAACCAAAACCCTTGATTTTTCAATGTATTGAAAGGTTTTAAAATTTCAGGTATAATAGATTACTTTAATGAAGGACAATATTATTAAAATTCGAGGGGCTAAAGCGCATAACTTAAAGAATATTGATGTAGATATTCCCCGAAATAAATTAGTGGTGATTACCGGAATTTCGGGTTCAGGTAAGAGTTCTTTGGCTTTTGATACTTTATATGCCGAAGGACAAAGGAGATATGTTGAAAGTTTATCTACTTATGCCAGACAGTTTTTAGGGGTAATGGATAAGCCTGAAGTAGAAAAAATTGAAGGGATAAGTCCGGCAATTTCCATTGATCAAAGAAAAGCAGCTCATAATCCTCGTTCAACTGTTGGCACAATTACGGAGATTTACGATTATCTCCGTCTTTTGTTTGCTAGAACTGGAAAACCCCATTGTCCAAAATGCGGAAAGTCAATTTCCTGCCAGACAGTTGACCAAATTGTAGGGCAAATTTTGAAAATGTCAGATAAATCAGAAATTGCTATTTTGGGCCCAGTGGTTCGTTCTAAAAAAGGAGAGCACCAGGGGACTTTAGAAGAAATTCAAAGAGGAGGATTTGTTAGGGTGAGAATTGATGGAATAATTTATAGAATTGAAGAAGCATTAGGAAGAACCTTAGACAGAAAGAAAAAACACAACATTGAAGTGGTAGTAGACAGATTGGTAATTGATAAGGATTTAGACAGATCTAGATTAGCTGATTCTCTGGAGATAGGTTTGAGAATGGGAAATGGAATTGTAATAGTAAGTCAAAGAACAAATGATTTAATATTCAGCGAGCATTTCGCTTGTGAAAAATGTGGTATTTCTTTGCCTGAACTGGAGCCGCGCCTTTTTTCATTTAATAGTCCTTACGGAGCTTGTCCAGAATGCATGGGGCTGGGTGAGAAATTAGAAGTTGACCCGAAATCAGTTATCCCAAATCAAAATTTAACTATTGCTGAAGGAGCAATAAGACCTTGGATGAGGGTTTCCCATAGAATTGGCAAGCAGGGTTATTTCTGGGAGCGGCTAAACGACTTGGCAGAAAGATACAACTTTTCATTATACGTTCCAATTAAAGAGCTCCCCAAAAAAATTATTAATTTAATATTATATGGTGAATCTACCAAGTCGGAAAGCAATCCTCCGGGGAGTCCGCTTCGCGTCCAACAAAATTCTTCTTTTGAGGGTGTGGTTTCTAACCTTGAAAGAAAATATCATGGAACTGACTCCGAATGGACGCGTCAGGAAATTGAACAGTATATGGTGGTTAGAAAATGCCCTGAATGTTTAGGAAAAAGATTAAAACCAGAAATTTTGGCAGTAACTATAAAAGGACATTCAATTAACCAAGTTGTTGAAATGAGCATAGATATGGCAAAGGAGTTTTTCAATAGCTTTTTAGAATTAAGAAAAAATAAAAAAAATATTCAAAAGCAATCCTCCGGGGAGTCCGCTTCGCGTCCAGCTAAATTCCTAATTCATAATTCTGATTTAAAAATTGCCCAGCCCATAATTAAAGAAATTCTTAATCGCCTTCAGTTTCTAATTGATGTTGGTTTGGATTACTTAACTTTAGACAGGAAATCAGCAACCTTGGCTGGTGGAGAAGAACAAAGAATTAGATTGGCAACCCAAATTGGTTCAAAATTAACCGGAGTTTTATATATTTTAGACGAGCCCTCAGTAGGTCTTCATCACAGAGACCAGGGAAGATTGATTGAGACCTTAAAGAAATTGCGAGATCTTGGCAATACTATTGTGATTGTTGAGCATGATAATCAAACCATTCGCGCATCTGATTTTGTAATTGATGTTGGCCCTGGAGCGGGTAAGCATGGAGGCCGAATTATTTTTAAGGGAACTCCAAAACAATTGCTAAAATCAAAAACTTTAACAGGCGAATATTTATCAGGACGAAAAAAAGTAAACACATGCTTAAAGTGTGCAACGTCGGGTTCCACACAGTATTTAGTAATTAAAGGCGCTCAAGAGCATAATTTAAAAAACATTGATATAAAAATTCCTCTGGGCAAATTTGTTTGTATAACCGGGGTTTCTGGGTCGGGAAAAAGTTCTTTAATGAATGACATTTTGGCTCGGGCTTTGCTCAAGAAATTTTATTCAGCGAAAAAGGAACCCGGCAAACATAAAGAAATCTTAGGAGCTGAATTTTTAAATAAGGTTGTTTTAGTTGACCAATCTCCAATTGGCAGGACGCCTCGTTCCAATCCGGCAACTTATACAGGCGCCTTTTCATATATCAGAGACCTTTTTTCAAGAACTCGAGAAGCCAGAATTAGAGGTTATTCGCCCGGTCGTTTTAGTTTTAATGTTAAAGGAGGAAGATGTGAAACCTGCGAGGGCCAGGGCCAGATTAAAGTTGAAATGTATTTTTTACCAGATGTTTATGTTGAATGTAAAGAATGCAAGGGGAAGCGATATAATAAAGAAGCTCTTGAGATTGAGTACAAAGGAAAAAATATTGCGGAGGTTTTAGAAACAACAATTGAGGAAGCTATGGAATTTTTCAAAAATATACCCGGCCTTTACCAGAAATTAAAGACCTTAAATGAGGTTGGGTTATCATATATTCAACTTGGCCAGTCAGCTCCTTCTCTTTCTGGAGGAGAAGCCCAAAGAGTAAAATTAGCCACCGAACTTTCCAGAAAAGCCACCGGCAAAACTTTATATATTTTGGATGAACCAACAACCGGCCTCCATCCGGATGATATTAAAAAGTTAGTTAAGGTTTTAAGGGAATTAGTTAATAAGGGAAACACAGTCCTTATTATTGAACATAATTTGGACGTGGTTAAATGCACTGATTGGGTTATTGATTTAGGTCCTGAAGGAGGAGATGAAGGTGGATATATTGTAGCAGAAGGAACTCCTGAAGATATTTCTAAAAATAAGAAATCATATACAGGACGGTATTTGGAGATTTAGGGGGTTGACAAACTTAGAGAATAATGTATAGTGTAAGCAGTAATTTGTTAACTAAATAAGAGAAGCTTTTTTGAAGGGAACTGAAAATGAGAAGGAAAGATAATGTGACACTAATTGAGTGGATTGTTGCTGTTGCTGTTGTTTTGTTATTTTTTGTGGTTGTAAATAGGACCATCAAAAAGACAGATTCACGCAATGCAAGGGTTTTCCCAGATTGGGAGGGTAAGACGACCGTATTCGTGGGGATCATGGAAGCGCGTCCAGAGTTCAACGAAAAAGCAAAGCTCATTTACAAGATCAACGATCAATGGGATTATGCTATCGTAGAGTTTAGAGTTTCTCTGCGGGATGGGAGCTTGGAGAGTGTTGTCTGTACTCGTAATATTAGAGGAGGCGAATTAGTTTTTGACTCTCAAAGCGAATATCCTGAAGAAGACACGTTTAATCAGGAGCCTATAAACTGGGGTACTTGGCTGAAAAGATTCATGGATATTCAAGAACAGGCTATTACTGGTTTAAATCCAGACACGGAGAAGTCTCTTTAGAAGCAGGAAAACAAGTAAGGTTTTATACAAAGCCCTGAGTCAATAATTGATTTTGGGGCTTTTTTTATTTCGCTATTGACCCCGTAGAGAAAATTTGACCTAGTAGAAGAGCATAGCTCTCTACTGGACTTGTCCCGTAGATAGCTTCGCTGTTCTACGGGGCTGCCTACGGCAATTAGGTTTTTTTAAGAAAACCTTGTCAAATTTCTTCTACGGGGTTGACATTTTTTTATATTTAAGTAAAATATCATTATAAGATAAAAGGTCACGATTATTAACTTAATAAATAACAGACACAGATTATGAACATTAAACCACTTTCAGATCATATACTTATTGAACAAATTAAGGCCGAAGAGAAAACTAAAAGCGGTATTCTCTTGCCTGATACTGTTGAAAAAGAAAGACCTGAACAAGGCAGGGTTATTGCTGTTGGTTCGGGTAAAAAGCTTAATTCTGGAAAAGTTATTCCAGTAGAAGTAAAACCAGGAGACAGAGTTTTATTCGCCAAATACGGTCCAAACGAAATAAAGGTCGGTGATAAAGAATATTTAATCGCTAAGGAGGAGGACATCCTTGCGATAATAGAATAATTATGGCTAAACAAATTAAATTTCAAGAAGAAGCTCGGAAAAAAATAAAAGCCGGAGCAGATAAATTAGCTAATGCGGTAAAAGTTACCTTGGGTCCCAAGGGAAGGAATGTTGTTTTAGACATGGGATTCGGAGCTCCTACCATTACTAATGATGGTGTAACTATTGCCAAAGAGATTGAGTTGGAAGACAAAATCGAAAATTTAGGAGCTGAAATTCTTAAAGAAGTAGCTGAGAAAACTAATGATATTGCTGGAGATGGAACTACAACTGCTGTGGTTTTGGCCCAGTCAATAATTTCAGAGGGTCTGAAAAACGTAGCTGCTGGAGCCAATCCTTTAGCCCTTAAGAGAGGAATTGAGAAAGGCGTAGGAAAAGTAGTGGAAGAGCTAAAAAAGATGGCAAAGAAAGTTACTTCCAAAGAAGAAAGAGCCCAAGTAGCAACTATTTCTGCTGAAAGCAAAGAAATAGGTGATTTGATTGCCGAGGCCATGGAAGAAGTTGGCAAAGACGGAGTAATCACGGTTGAAGAGTCAAAAACTTTTGGTCTTCAAAAAGAAATTGTCAAAGGTCTTCAAATTGACCGCGGTTATGTTTCTCCTTATATGATTACTGACTCAGAAAGAATGGAAGCTGCATATAACGAACCTTATATTCTAATTACTGATAGAAAGATATCTGCATTAAACGAAATTGTGCCGATATTAGAAAAAGTTGCCCAAAGCGGTAAAAAAGAATTAGTAATTATTGCTGAAGATATTGAAGGCGAAGCTTTAGCTACTCTTGTAGTTAATAAGCTTAGAGGAATATTTAATACCTTAGCAATAAAAGCTCCTGGGTTCGGAGATAGAAAAAAAGAGGTCCTTGATGATATGGCTGTGGTTACCGGGGCGGAGGTAATTTCTGAAGAGAAAGGTTTGAAACTGGAAAACATTGAGATAAGCATGTTGGGATCTGCCAGAAGAATTGTTTCAACTAAAGAAAACACTACAATTATTGAAGGCAAGGGAGAGAAAGAAAATATTGAAGTTAGGATTTCCCAAATTAAAAAAGAGCTTGAAGTTTCTGACTCTGAATTTGATAAAGAAAAGTTACAGGAAAGATTAGCTAAATTGGCTGGAGGAGTAGCGGTAATTAAAGTTGGAGCCGCTACCGAAGTTGAACAAAAAGCAAAACAACACAAAGCAGAAGATGCTTTGGCGGCAACTAAAGCCGCAGTTGAAGAGGGAATTGTTCCAGGCGGAGGAGTAGCTTTATTAAGGGCAAGTTTAGTTTTGGAAGGGTTGGATATTAAAGGAGATGAAAAAACAGGAGCAAATATTCTTAAAAGAGTTTTAGAAGAGCCAATCAGGCAAATTGCCCAAAATGCTGGGATAGACGGAGCCGTAGTGGCTCAAAAAGTAAAAGAAACAGATGGGGGATTTGGTTTTAATGCTGAAACCCTTAATTATGAGGACTTAATGAAGTCTGGGATTGTTGACCCAACTAAAGTAGTTAGGTCTGCTTTAGAAAATGCAGCTTCAGCAGCTAGTATGTTCTTGACTACGGAAGTTGTTGTTGCTACAAAGCCGGAAGAAAAGAATATGCCAGCTGGAGGAATGCCTCAAATGCCTCAAATGGGATACTAAACATTACAGAGATCGACCCATTGCCCGACAGGATCCGAACTAACATCAATTTAGCGGAGCGAATTTTATTTAGATTCAAGGCGCGAGGAATGAAGTGTGCCTTTAGGCACACGAGCGACGAGCAACAAAGAAGCTGGATAAAATTCACCCGCCCGCAGGGAAGGAAAGAATATGCCAATTTCTTCGTTGCTCCTCGTCAATGTGCTACTTAGCATAATTTCCTCGTTGCGCCTTGAACTTGACCTATTCTTTCACTTCTAAAGTTGATGATAGTTCGAATCCTGCCGGGCCTAAGGGTCGATTTTTGTAAATCTTTAATAGACAGAGGACCTTAACTATGTTAAGGTTTAATATTGGGTTTACTCTTCACCTTTTCCAGAAGAGAAATAAATGGAATTATTCAGCATTTTTAAAAAAAGATGAAGGGTTTAAATATACATGGAAAAGCATAAATTAAAAAAGTTGCTAACTGAATATTTGATTGAAACGACCAAAGAAGTAAAAAAAATTGCTGCTCAGGGAAAAGGCAAGCAGATTTTAGGTGAAACCATAAACAGGCCGGAAGACCTGGAAATTGGAATTGACAGGGTAGGAGAAGATATTTTAGAGAAACTCCTGAAAAAGCATGAAATAAAAGCAACTATTTTTTCTGAGCCGGAAGATAGAGACATTAAAAATGGAGGAGAAGTTTACGGGTCAGTTGATCCTTTCGACGGATCGATGCTTTATCTTAGAGGATTTGACCACAACTGGTATACAGTTCTAAGCTTCTTTGATAAAGAAAGAAATCCTTTGTGCTGCGGGATAGCTGATATTATAAATGAAAAATATTATATTACAGAAGAAGATGGAAATTATTTAGTTTCAATGGATTCCGGAAAGAAAAAGAAAGTTCAACCCTCTGCAAGAAAAAAATTAACTGAACCCATTGTTTTGGCCAGTTATCTGATGAGTTCCCAGTACTCTCCGAAGTTTCTTGATATTTTTGGGGACTTAATAAAGAATATGCATCCCAAAGGTCTTTTTTATCCTCACGGCGGTTCTTATATTTATGCTTTTCTTGCTTCTGGATTAATTGATGCCTATGTAATGTTTAATGAGCCTCGTTCAGAAATAGATCCAGGCTTTCCAATTGCCAAAAAAGCGGGCTGCCAAGTTGTTAGCGTTGATTCTGATGGAGATTATCGGGATTATCAATTTATTCCCGGAAGACAACACGATAAAGTAGATTTATTAATTGCTACTTCAACTCCCCAGCTTCGCGATAAGTTAATAAAGCATTATGTTAAAAAATATGCAGAAAAATACTCTTTTAAGTCTTAAGCCAATTAAAAAATTCATTGATGGGATAGAAAAAGATGTAATGAAATATTTTGGGAAAGATAAGGCATGTATAATTGGCCTGGAGGATGATGGAGTTTTTTACGGTGAGGGGCTTTATTTTTGGCTATCTAAGAAAAACAAAAACATAACTTTTACTACAATGGATGATTATGGGAAAGGGTTGGAAGAGAATAAGGTGAGGGGGAGAAAAGTTCTATTAATTGACAATGATATTGTTACTGGCAAGGCCTACAGAACAGTCATGAATTCTATACTGGGTAGGAAAGAAAGGTTGAAGATAAAAGATATAAAGTTTGCTGTTTTGTGTGACAGAATGAAAATGGCTGATTTTTCAGTTGAAGACTATCCTGCTCCTATTTCTTGGAGCATTGAATCTTTAGATGAAATTGACCTTGAGATAATTAAATCTCTATCTCAAAATGGAAGAAAAAGCTTTGTGGAGATTGCTAAAAAGACAGGTTTAACTTCGGTAGGTGTTAAAAATAGAATTGAGAAATTAATTAAACAGGATGTATTAAGAATCCAAGGGCTGTTAAATATAGAAAAATTTTATTCAGTAAGCGCCACTATTGGAGTTGAAGCGCCCTCTGAAGTTATTTCTGAACTAATAAAGAAATTTGAAAATTGTCCTTTGGTTTATAACTTAGTTAGGCTTCCTTCCGGCCACCGTCAAAATTTAATTATAGGCCTTCTTGCTTCTAATTTAAAAAGAATAAACGATCTCATAGTAAAACAATTAAGGTCTGAGCCGGGAATAAGAAATATTGAGGCCGATATAGGGGAATTGCCAATAGCGCCAAAAGGACATTTGTTATCTAACCTTGCCGATAAATCTAAGAAGTGTCTTTGTGAGAAAAGATGTAATGAATGTGAATATTTTTTGTAACATATAAATTAGATACAGCGAGTTTTTAACCCCCCCCCCTTTTTTTGGAGGGGTTTTATTTTTGGGCTGTGGAAAACTAACAGTTAACTGTGAAAATCTTTAAGAAGTAAACTTAAAAAGACAAACTAATCAGTTTTAGCAAAGCCCTTGACAAGCTATCTTGAAAGAGTAAAATAAAATGTTGGAAGGGTATACTTTAAAAAACAAACAAAAAAGCTTAAATTAGTTAATTTAACTAATAATTCTTAATAAATAATTTTGGAAAACTAAAAATGGAAGAGAGAAAAAAGTTTTATTTAACAAAAAAGGGATTAGAAGATATAAAAAAAGAATATAATGTTCTAAAAAATCTTAGATTAGCCAAGACAAAAGGAGAAGCTCCTAAGACTTGGGAGTCCGAGGATTTAAATCCCGAATACCTTTCCTTTCAGGAGGACCTGAGTTTTCTTGAGACGAAAGTAGCCGAACTTAAAAATATTTTAAAAAATGTAGAATTAATTAAACGTCCCTCTAAAGAAAAATCAAAGATTATAAATTTAGGAGCAACAGTTGTAATTGAAGTAGAGGGAGATAAAGATGAGTTTACGATTGTGGGTACCCTGGAGGCAAATCCTTCCCTTGGAAAAATTAGTAATGAATCACCGGTTGGAAAAACCCTCTTAGGACACAAAGTGGGAGACGAAGTGATTATTTCTTCTCCCATAAAAGTAATCTACAAAATTAAGAAAATTAAATACTCTTCCTTGTAATTTATAAAAAAATGTGATAAAACAAAATTAGGTAATACCTAATTTTGTTTTTTTTATGAAAGAAACTTTCAATTTCCTTTTAAAGGTTGGGAGATTAAAAAAGCTAAAAAGAAAAGGAATAATGTTTTACGGGGAGAAAGACCCTGAAACAACGGCTGAGCATAGTTTTCGGATGACAATTATGGCTTGGGTTTTGGCTGAGAAAAAAGGGCTTGATATAGAAAAAGTTATTAAGATTGCCTTAATCCATGATTTATGTGAAGTTTATGCTGGCGATATTACTCCTTATGACGGAATCCTGCCAAAAGATAAGAAAAAAAGATATGAGTTCGTAAGAAAATGGCCTCGTTTTTCAGAAGAGGAAAAAAGAAAAAGACACGCTAAAAAATTTAAAAAAGAAAAAGAATCATTAGAAAGAGTGATAAAATATCTACCCCTAAAACTAAAAAAGGAAATTATGAATTTATGGTTAGAGTATGAAAGGGGGGTTTCTGAAGAAGGTAGATTTGTTCGTCAGATAGACAGGGCAGAAAATTTACTTGAGGCCTTTGAATGCTGGACAAGAAATAAAAAGTTCCCAACTAAACCCTGGTGGCAGCATGCCGAAGAAGTTATAGATGATCCTGTAATTTTAGAATTTCTGAAGGAAATAGAAAAGGAAGAGTTAAAAAGAAGCGATGGTAAGAAAATTAGAAAAATCTACTAATTATGCTTAAATCTATCAACAAAGTTATAAAAGTAATGGTTTTTTCTGACCTGATTTTGAATTCAGGCTGGGGATTAGTTGGTCCGATTTTAGCTATTTATATTGTAGGAACTATTGAGGGCGGGAACGTTCAAGTAGCTGGAATTGCTATGGGAATTTATTGGCTGGGAAAGTCAGTTCTTCAAATACCAATTGCCCACTTTTTGGATAAAAACCACGGAGAGAAAGACGATTACTATGCTTTAATCGGAGGAACCCTTCTGGCTAGTCTTACTCCGATCGGCTTTATTTTTGCTACTTTGTCTTGGCATATATATATTCTCCAGGGGATACATGCTTTAGGAATGGCCATGGCTATTCCTTCTTGGTCTGCTATTTTTACCCGTCATATTGAAAAAAGAAGAGAAGCATTCTGTTGGAGCTTAGATAGTTCTGCTCTTGGGTTAGGAGCGGGAGTGGCTAGTATTTTAGGAGGAACAATAGCTGGGGTTTTCGGGTTTACTCCTCTTTTTATTGGGGTAAGTGTTTTTGGGATAGTAGCTGCTCTTTTATTTTTGTTAATTGGAAAAGATCTTTTGCCAAAAGTACCAACAGGAAGAGTATATCCTATGCCAAAACCATAATAAGCCAGGCAAAGTTATGAAGAACCGAGAAATAGCTAAGATATTTTATAAAATCGCTAATTATCTTGAGATGGAAGAGGTTGCCTTCAAGCCCTATGCTTACAAAAGAGTAGCTAATACTTTAGAAGCTTTAGAAGAAAATGTTGAGGATATTTATAAACAAGGAAGATTAAAGGGCCTTGAGAAAATTCCCGGCGTAGGGGAAAATATCGCTCTTAAAATTGAAGAGTACATTAAAACCGGGAGAATTAAATACTACGAAAAATTAAAAAAGAAAACTCCGATTAATTTAGAAGAAATAATTGCCGTGCAGGGAATGGGGCCGAGAAAAGCCAAGATTCTTTATCAGAAATTAAAGATTAAAAATTTAAAAGATTTAGAAAAAGCGGCCAAAGTCCATAAAATTGCTTCCTTGTTCGGCTTTGAAGAAAAAACAGAAAAAAATATATTAGAAGGAATTGCTTTTTTGAAAAAGAGCAAGGGAAGGTTTCTTTTAGGAGAGATAATGCCTGTTGTCAAAGAAGTTCTAAAAGAGCTAGAAAGTTTTAAAGAGGTAGAAAAAATAAGCGTGGCAGGATCAGTCAGAAGGATGAAAGAAACGATTGGCGACGTTGACATTTTAGTGGTTTCAAGGAGTCCAGCCAAGGTAATGGACTTTTTTGTTTCTCGGCAAAATGTTATTAAAGTTTGGAGCAAGGGCGGGACAAAGTCATCTGTCAGAACGAAAGGCGGGTTTGATATGGATTTAAGAGTAGTTCCTGCAAAAAGTTATGGCTCAGCCCTCCAATATTTTACTGGTTCCAAAGAACATAACATTAGCACTCGCAGGATTGCCATAAGCAAGGGTTTAAAATTAAATGAATACGGAGTTTTTCGCGGTTCTAAAATGATTGCTGGCAGGACTGAAAGAGAAGTTTATAAAGCAATTGGGCTTCCCTGGATTCCTCCGGAAATGAGAGAAAATGAAGGAGAAGTTGAGGCAGCTTTTCTAAAAGCTCAAGGCAAGCCCAATGGACTGCCCGAAGTTATAGATTACAATGATATTCAAGGAGATTTGCATTGTCATTCAAATTGGGATGGAGGAGCAAATTCAATTGAGGGGATGGCAGAGGCCGCCCAAGAAATAGGGTACAAATACATTGGAATTTCAGACCATACCAAGTTTTTGAGAATTGAGAAAGGATTAAATGAGAAACAATTATCCCAACAGAGAAAAGAAATTGATAAGCTAAATAGTAAATTAGGTTCTGGATTTAGAATTTTACAAGGCGCTGAAACCAATATTTTAAATGATGGCACAATTGATATTAAAGACGAGGCATTAGAAAAATTAGATTATGTTATCGCTGGGATTCACTCTAGTTTTAAAATGGAAAAAGAGAGAATGACTGAAAGAATGATTAGGGCAATGAAAAATCCCAATATAGATATTATTTCTCATCCTACCGGAAGAATAATTAAGCGTCGCGATGAGTATCAAATTGATTTTGAGAAAATTCTAAAAGCAGCCAAAAAATTCGGAGTAATTTTAGAAATTAACTCTCATCCTGAAAGGTTGGATTTAAAAGACACCTATATCAGAAGAGCAAAGGAGGCAGGGGTAAAAATGGTAATTAATACTGATTCTCACCACAAAGACCAGCTAAGATTAATTGAGTTTGGAATATCTCAAGCTCGCCGCGGCTGGGCAGAAAAAAAAGATATCATCAACGCCCAACCATTGAATAAACTATTAAGATTTTTTAAGTAGATGCCGAAAGAAATATCAGCAGGAGCTGTAGTTTTTAGAAAAGAGGATAATGAAATATATTATCTTCTTTTGCATTATAAATCAGGGCATTGGGATTTTCCCAAGGGCCATATTGAGGAAGGCGAAAAAGAAAAAGAAACAGTAAAAAGAGAAGTAAAAGAAGAGACCGGAATTGAAGATATTAAGATAATTGAAGGTTTTAGAGAATGGATAAAATACGTTTTTCGCAGCACTTACGATTTAGATGAAAATGAAAAGAGCAAAGCTCTTTGGATTTTTAAAATAGTTACTTTCTATTTGGCTGAAACAAAAACCAAAAAAGTAAAAATTTCTTTTGAGCATCTTGGATACAAGTGGTTGTCGTATGATGAAGCTCTCGAGCAGGTAACATTTAAAAAGGCAAAAGAGATTTTAAAAAAAGCCCATCACTACCTAACGAATTAGGTGTGAGGACAAGCCCATCACCATCTTGCTAAGCGGGGCGTGAGGGTTTACTTAAAAGAGAAAGTGTGATAATAAAAAATAGAGTTGTTCATTGATAAAAAAATAAAGGATTTTAAAAAAGGAGACAGAAATGGCTGGACTATTTGGTTTGAGTATTAACCCAGAGCAGTATCAAGGAACTTTTACTGAAGATCTCTTTTGGGGGACTTTTTACCAAAGACACCTAGGAGAGGAAGACACTGGTTTGGGAGTTTTAAAAGACGATTGGATTGTTCATGATAGCAGAGAAGGTCTTTTTGCTCCTAATTTTAGAAACAGAATGCACGAGTTTAACGGTACTAGTGGGATTGGCTATTGCGGCAATGCTAAAGAGCCCTTTTTCAGCGATTCTGCTTTTGGCGCTATCTGTGTTGCTTTCACAGGAAATATAATCAATAGGGAGGATTTATTGGCTGAACTCAAGAATTTAGGCCATCTTATAGACAGAGGAGACGACATCGAGGTTATTTTTTCCCTTATAGTTAGAGAGGCAGTCAAGAAAGGAAGTCTTGTTGAAGGCATCATCGGCATGACTGAGAGAATTAAAGGATCCTATTCTCTTTTGCTTCTTAGTAGAGAGCAAGGCCTTTATGCTGTTTGTTGTCCTGAGTATCGCTGGCCCTTAATAATCGGCAAGAAAGAAGGAGCAGCTGTTGTTTCAGTTGAGACTGGAGGGTTTAATAACCTTGGCCTTGAGGTGGTTCGGGTAATTGAACCAGGCGAGATCGTGTTGTTGAAGAACGGCGCATTCGAACGAGTGGGAAGAATGAAAGCTTCTAATCCCAGGATATGTAGTTTTCGCTGGGATTACACTGATTTTGCAGCTTCTTTGCTTTTGGGAATTCCTGCCTCCTTGGTCAGGAAAAAACTTGGAAAGCGCTTGGCTCAGGGAGATATTAAAGCTGGGTTTTTTCCTCATATTGTTGTTCCAGTTCCTGACTCAGGACGTTTTCATGCCATTGGTTATTATCAGGAATTTATTTGCCAGCTTATGCTTGGCAATATCAAGAGAGTGCCTCTCTATGACGAATATTTTATCAAGTATGGTTTTGATAGAAGCTTTTTGCGGCCAACTGACGCTGAGAGACGAAAGACAGCTCGTTACAAGCTTGTTATTAGCGCGGAAACTGTTAAGCATTTCCTTCAGATGCTAGAAGAGGCAAGCATGGTTAACATTTTGCAAGATATTAAAAATAATGGCCGGATTATTCTGGTTATCTGCGAGGACTCAGTGGTAAGAGGAACCCAGGTTGAAGAAAACCTAGTTCCAAAGGCAAAAAGAATTTTTGAGGCCTCCTTAGATGACGGAACTGAGATAAAGGTTGAGATTCATGTACGGGCTTCCTATCCTGCTTTGCTTTCGCACTGTCGATGGGGCAAGACAACTAAAATAGGCGAGACCTTAGCTCAGCAATGTCCTGATATGGCAGATAGGATCAAGAGAATGAAGATTGACGGATTGGCCTATAGCGAGATTGAAGATTTAGCTTGGGCAATTGGTATTCCTTTAGAAAAGCTCTGTTATGACTGCGCCTTAGCAGGTCAAGATTAAAATTAAAAAGCCGTCTTTAAAAGATGGCTTTTCTTTTGTTATAAAAAACTGATTTATTTTTTTACTTCTTCTACAATCTTTTCAAAGATATTAGGATGTTTTTGAACAAGTTCAGCTAAAATTTTTCTGTCAATTTCAATCTTTTTCTCTTTTAGCTTATGAATAAAATGGCTATAAGTTAAGCCATGCTGCCGGCAAGCGGCATTGATTTTTAT
>SDBV01006261.1_pt1 | contig 16558 bp, 13 predicted proteins | sample 2277081 | NCBI WGS metagenome assembly SDBV01 (sample SAMN10402039, study PRJNA504765) | marine sediment metagenome | isolation source: marine sediment core GS10_PC15, 223 cmbsf | place: Arctic Ocean: Southern Knipovich Ridge | collected 2010
CCATTCAAACGCCTTTTCAACGTCTTTCTCTACACCTGTGCCCTTCCAGTAACATAAGCCAAGTAAACATTGAGCATCGGCATCTCCTTGCTCTGCTGCTTTACTATACCATTCAAACGCCTTTATAACGTCATTCTCCACACCTTCGCCATCCGAGTAAAATTCGCCAACAGCACATTGAGCATCAGGATCACCACTCTCTGCTAATGCCTTGTGTTGGTCAAAATTTAATTTGTGAAAATTCACTGATTGAGCGTTCTTGTCTTTTTTGTTCATTGCGTTACCCCTCCTGGAACTTAGGATTCAGATATTTGATATTTATTAACTTCAGCGAGGATATTTTATTGAACGATTTCTCAAGAAGGGATTTCCAAAGAATCTTTTCAAATCCTCAACCAATCGTTCGTGCAAGGTGAGATTTTGAGGGTTGTTGCAGACAGGGCAAACGATGGTGGCTGGACGGATAGATGATTTGCAGAAGTAGCATTCCATCTGGAGGGCCTGTAGGGTAAATGGCAGTAGCAAGACTGGGCAAAATCCCTTTCACTTATTCAACATAACAACTCTGTAAGGCTCAAGTCAATATAGCTCAGATGCTTGATATGAGAGGGATTGAAAGAGAATTGTTGCAATTCAATATGTGACAAGAAGTTACCGGTGGTTACAAAATTACAGGGAAAAACCGGAAAATCCAGGGCTTTAGTCGATATATAGGAAAAGATCTCGGCTTGTTGTTTTTTCTGTCATATACTCCAAAATCTCACCGTCAAATCTGAAATTTATTTTTAAACTATTTTTCAGTATAAAGCAAAATTCTGTATTGCATCCAACGTTAGTTTCAATCCCACAAATATTGTTTCTCATTGCAATCCAATTCTAATATAGCAGTTATTTAAATGATTGTTCTATTGAATAACGAAGGGATCAAATTTTTCACCCTTTAAGTGTTTATCTATCATATCACTAATACCACCATAATTGGTCAGAACATTATCCAATCTATCTTTGCAAAGTTTAAGAGGATCACCCAAATGTTTATTTTTTATTGCTTCAAAGAATAAACTTTCCGTTCCAATCAAAATATTATCGGCTTCTTCTAACTGTTCATATATTAAATGCAGAGCACCTCTTTGATTTTCAGAGAGGTGTTCATAGAGTTCGGATACATGTGTTTGATAGCAAGTTGTAATAAATTTGACAGAGGATGGATTTATGAAATTCCCATTAGTATTCATCTCTTCTATCGCCTCTTTAACAACTTTTTCTTTGCATGGGATTTGTTTTTGAATACTCTCCAGTTCTTCTTTCAAAATCTTTTTAAGCTTTCTTATTCTAATTTTTTCACGATATAAGCGAGAACCTTCACCCAAGAGAAAGCCAATTATTATTCCCAAAAGAGTTCCTGTTACACTAATTATTGATTGAACTACTGAGGCATCATTCAAAATGCAATGAATCATTTCGTCCCTCCAATATGTAACCTCAGAATTCTGTTTTTGTTCGTACGAAATCCATCAACAGCAGGAATGAAAATATTGGTATCATAGAATACAATACCTATTTTCGCATCCAATTATTGACTTACTGCTATCCATTTACAAACTAAACCTTACAGGCCCAAAGCAACAACTAATACTCTTCTGGTGGCAATAACGTACCATCGCTAAAAAGGATTTTCTTAGGTCTCCATTGTACCTTCATGTTTTCAAGAGACATTGCTTTCAAACGCTCATTGGCATCGCTAAATTTATTGTAGTCTATGGTCAGGTCCATCCGCTTAGTTTTTCCCGGGGCGATTGTCCCTTCGTTGCCAAGCGGATAAGAAAGGCCGGTTTTAGAAATAGATTCTCCCATTAAGCTATTCCACTCAATAGCCCCAGAAAAGGCTTTGATAGCTCTGCTTGAATTGTTTTTGAGACTGACTTTTAAGGTAATATAGTCGCTAAAAGATCTATTAGTTTCCCAATTGCCTTCAATGAATCCTTTTTTTGTAACAATAACATCCAGAGATTTTAGTAGTTCTTCCTCAATAGCCCTTTCTTTTTCCCTTTCAATTGCGGCAAGAGAGTCCGCTTTCCTTTGCCTTAACTCTTCATCTGCAACCCACTGCCATTGAGTAGAAATCAATTCACCGATTGTTTTACCTGTTTCTATTTCTTCTCCAGACAGGTTTTTCCGCATCATATATCCGTACAATGCTTGAAAGTCTTTTCCTGTCATTACTTTATCTTCCAGCAATACGGCCAAACTATCTTTGTTTTGTTCATTAATGACCAAAGATTTAGTGCTTTCTGCTTGATTTGTGCAGCTAACTGTAAATAACAATGAGCAAAAGATCGTTAACAAGAATGAGTAGATTGGCTTGGGCATTACAACCTCCATCTTATTGAATAGGTACGATCAATAAGGTTGTTGTTTGCTGGTTAAACGCTAAGAAGCGGAATGGTATATCAAAATAAACCTGACAGACCCCAAATCAGTGGGGTCGTAAATATTCGTCTCGGTTTTCTTGACAATGTTTACGAACCTCACCAACCCAACGTTCATACCAATGCCAGTGTTTTCCCGCAACCAAGGTGCCATACCCCTTTCCATCATTCTTTGCATCAAGTTCCTGCCACAATAAAGTGTGGTTATGCATAGAAAAGTTAGGGAAACCTTCAGCTTTCATCTTATCAACAATTTGTCCGGGCAAATACTTTGTCTTCTCCATTTCTTTAATTACAGCATACTCCTTATTAAGAGCCACCGCCATCGGCGAGTCGCTTGTAACAAATTCAATAACACGATCAGCCTGGCCCTTTCTGTTTGCTGTTTTGGGCACAAATAGTATCCGGTATGCATATTGTGGACTGGAAAATTCCTCTTCAGTCAATTTCAAATCAAAATCGTTTATATAGCCTTTTATATTAGGGGGTAGCTCATGATGGTCTTCCAGCAATTCTTTTTGCTCCATACTGATTGTTGAAAACTGCAGGCTAAAAGAAAGGTGACTTTCTATACCATTATTTTCCCCAAATAGCTTTTTGATATAGTTGTTATAATTTAAGCAGCATGCCTGAAAACGTGAGCTGAGGATTTCATCTATTCTTGTGGTCATCTGGTGTTCAATTTCATGACGCAGCCCAATCAGAAAACGTAAATTATTTGCAGTATTGTTATCGATTGGTGATTGCCGTTCATTTAAGCACCTTTCCAGTTCCCAATATTTGTAATCTCCCTTTTTTGTCCGGTCGTATTTTTTTCGAGAACCCTGTATCTCATGGTATCTATATTCAATTTTTTTCCCCCTGAAGTAAGCATGGAGAAGATAAGTCCATGCTATAACCATCAAAACTATATAACTTTCAGCCTTGAATGAAATGGTGGGATTATTAAATATCTGTACAGCCGCAAGAGCGGCTTCCTTTGACTTCTTCAGAAGCTCACTTCTTACGGATCCAATTCTTCTGGTTCTTTTTTCAGACATATTCACTACGCCCGTATCCTTACATTGATCGACTAAAGCTTGGTTTACTGCTTCTGATGCAACCGATTCCATATGTTCAATCAAAGCAAGTGTGACTTTTCCCACATACTGATCTGTATCCGTAAATTATGCACACTGTTGCACTTTATTATTTAGCACCCAGCGATTCAAGCAAGCTTAATAGATCAAAAATATTAATCTTCCCATCCTTATTTATATCCCCAGTCCCACTATTCGCCCCTGAGCCAGAAATCACTTTAAGCAAAGCTAATAGATCAAAAATATCTGTTTTTTCGTCCCCATTTAAATCCGCCTCATATGCTGTTTCCAAAGCAAAACAAGTCGTTGGTGCATTTTCAGGTATGAGAGTAGTTCCGCTCTCTTCATTCACTAATTCGAAGTAATACTTAATGCTTGATCCTGGTGTTTGTTGGGGTAAAAAAGCAAAGTAGTCATATTCAGCCAGAGAGCACACTAATCGAGGATTAAACGAGTTTCCGCTATCTGTTGAATAATGGAGATAAACACTCGCTGACGAATCGATGTAGTTTGTTTTTAACCAAACTTGAAGACTATCTCTGGTTGATTTGTAAGTGATATTGCCAGAGGAAGAGTTGATAAATGGAAGAGTTTGACCGGTTCCATTTAATGCAATTGTTATCGTACTGTCGTTATTCCATATAGTTAAAGTATCAAAATATGCTTGCTCTGATTGTGGAACAAAAGTGATTGTTACTTTACTACTGCCACCAGCTAAAATAGAATCAGAAGTTGGCTCTACAAGAAATAGTGACTATTTGGCTTTGACCTGGACCAATGGTGTTTGAAAAAGGATTCACTTTAAATTGCTCGTTATCACTGCTAATATCGCTGATTACAAGAGACTCGTTTCCTTTGTTTGTTATTGTTACGTTAGCAATTCCTGCGGTGTCGGCAGCGATATCAATAAATGAAATGGAATCAGGAAAGATATAAATATCTGGTGAAGTAGAAATTCTACAAACTCCTCCTTCATGCGTTCCAAACCAAACATATCCATTCTTATCAGTATAAATTGTATGTACATAATCATCTGCCAAACCATCTGATGTTGTGTAGTTAAACCAGGTATTGCCATCGAATTTATCAACTCCTACAGGGCGGCCCCAATGTTCATACCCAACCCAAACATTATCTTGAGCGTCTACTTCGATAGCATATACTCTATCTTTAGACAATCCATCTTCGGTAGTATAATTGATCCAATTTGTCCCATCGAATTTGCTCACTCCGCCATCAAGAGTAGCTACCCAAACATTATCTTGTGAATCTACCGAGATATCATTTACATAGTGGCTTAACAGGCCATTTGATGTATTATAAATTGTCCAGTCATTTCCGTCATATTTGCTTAATCCCAATATTGTACCAAACCACATATTACCTTGGGCGTCTTCGGCAATAGCTTTTATATAATTTTGATTTCCCTCGAAATCTGGGTAAGATACTTTATGGGTAGTCCAGTTAGTGCCGTCAAACATGCAGATTCCTTCTCCTTCGTATTCATATTCCTCGGCGAATCCAACCCATACATTATTCTTAGAGTCTATGGCAATGGAATACACAGAGTTTAGAGGCAATCCGTTTGATTGAGTCCAAGTGTTCCAAGAAATACCGTCGAACTTACTGATTCCCACTCCTTCTCTCTCGTACCCTACCCATACGTTGTCTTGGGAGCCTATAGCTATTGCATCGACTTTGTTATTACTTAAACCATGTGTGTTCGTATAAGTCGTCCAATTATCTCCGTCATATCTACTTAGCCCTGATACTGTCCCGAACCAATAAATACCTTGGGAGTCTTGTGAAATAGACAAAACCCTACCACTTGCCAATCCATCTTCTGCAGTAAATGTTATCCAAGAATTACTATCTGCATAGCTATTAAAAAAATTCAGAAGCACTAAGACGATAACTAATAATCCACTTTTCATAACAAATCCTTCCACATGAATATTCCAGCCCATTCCGGTACCCTATTTCGGACCAATTCAGCCATCTTAGCTTATCAAGAAAACAACTGTTCTAATAACACCACGGGTACGGAAAACCCAGAGAAATCCTGGATAATATCCAAGCTTTACTCGATATATTGGAAGGTTCAACTTAGGCTACTTTTTTCAGGTATATACTCCAGATATTCTAAAAGTCGATCTTGAAAATATTTTCAGATATTTTTCAGAGTATAAGACAAAAAATGTTGGATCAGATTCCAACAATAAATCATTCTTCCCACAAGCTTGGGGCACCTTTAATGATTGTTCGATGCTGGCGACTTTCAATAACCATATTATTATCGATAGAGTATATTCTCCTGATAGGGGCTTTTGAAATAATGCTACCTAAATAAGTTCCGTCTTCATTAAACCAACGCAGCCGCTTCTTTTCCAAGAGACCAAATCCTGTTTGTGCAACGATTAAATCTCCTCCACCAAAAGTGTCAACCAATCCATAAAATTTATTTTCTTTTAGCAAATAAAGCCGAGTGCCTGTAAGGATATAAAGATAGTCGCCAGTATCTACTATTTTGCGTGGCACAGCACCAATGTCATAGCAGCGTACTCCTTCCCCGTTTTCATCAACTAAAACAATGCGTCCAGAATAGGCGGCCAGATAAACGGAGTCTGAATTTGCCGCAAATCCAGCTGCATATATCCAGTCAGCAGCCAGTGTTTCTCCTCCAGATATAACTGTGCTAATAGATATGGTTACTCCTCCCACATCAATCTCTGAATGTGCTATTCTTTGTTCATATTTTACTCCTACATATTCTTCAAGCGAACTTTCATCAATCCCAGTTAGGATCTGACATGCTGAGGTGAGCTGTTTCATCTTTTCTTCAGCTTCAGCATCATTTGGATTGAGATCAGGGTGCCATTGCTTTGCAAGTCTTCGATAGCTTTGTTTTACGTCTTCAGGTGTTATCGGAAAAGTCAAATCCATGAGATTCAGTGCATTATTCACTTCCTCTTGCGTACCAAATGAATTGCTTGGCGTGGCAACTTGATCCCAGCCTTCTTTTAAAGGAAACTTGGCCCCCCAAAGGCCGTTTCCATTTGCATCTATACTCCACGCCTCATCCACAATTGTATAAAGGTAGCGACTTGTGTCTCTCGACATGGCTACACAACGAATATGATTTTTAATTTCGCTTTGTTGTATTCCACAATGTTTAATTTTCTTTTTAATCTCTGGAGCATCGGTTATTTGAGTCTCAAAAAGGAGTCTTAAGTCTTTATTATACGCATGGACTACACATTCTTTGGACATAGCAATTAATCCAGCCCCAAGCGGATGTACATCAATACGATAGATCCCATGATCTAAGCCAGTCTTAACAACTAATTGGCCAGTCCTATTATAGCGTAATGCTGCTGAATCAATTTGGCCAAGACCATCAGCGTTCCCAAGGTCATCTATCATTAATAACCCAGAATCTGTAGGGTGCGTACGACGGAAGGCAGGATCGGGTCGTTCATTCATTGGAATTTTTTCTATAGACTCTATTCCCCAATTCGCATCTTGAACTTCAAAAATAACATTTGCATCTGTGATTTCAGTTTTTGTGCTATTTGAGCCACTATCATCCCATTCATGAGGAGAACGAGGCAAAGGAATGTATTCAAGAGAGGATATATCAATTTCTTTCAATTTGGGTTGTTTGCGACCTTTCCGATGAGAATCCACGGAACGTTTTGGTTTTACAGATGGAGCCGCAGCGGATTCAGAAAGGATAAGCTTATAACTACGCTTTTCTTTTATTCGAACTACTTTCCCAGCTTTTTCAAGATATGATATTAAATTGGAAACCCTATGGCCGTCTTCCTCACCAATGAGACCCTTTACTTCATTTTGTAAAATATAAGGATTCTTTTGAACAGCGTTTAGTATCAACACAAATAACTGACGGTTTTGTAAATGTTTATCAACTTCTTCAGACCAAGGATTCAGATCAGAAATAGAGTTTACTATTTGCTTCATCTCATTTAAGCCAGCATCATCACCTGTAAGGGCAAGTATAGTTCCTCCTTGCTGAATACAAGGTATTGATGCAATGTCGAAAGTATCGTATTCACGTTTCCACGCACTTACCCATTGAGGTATCTGTCGAATATTCTTGCGCACTAAAACTGAAGCAGTTTTATAATCACGTTTCTTAATAGCGGCCTCAAACTGTCCCATTGAATTGTAATATGAGTCAATAACTCCTGAGCCGGATGTTGTGATTTGCGTTTCACTTTCTGGAGAATTTCCAAGTATTTTTTTAAAAAAATTAAACATGTGTGTACCTTTATGTGAATTAATGCGAGGCTTTAACGAGCTCTTGGAAATCACTTTCCCTAAGAATACGAATAGGCGATCCCTGAGAAATCAATTCGAGCGCTTTTCTATGCTTGGAACTTATTTTGTTGCCGGCAAGCTTTGTAATGTCCTGATCGCCAACAATCAGAATAGTGGTCTTTTTTGATACCCCTTGATCTACCTGACATCCAATTTGAGCGGCCTTATCTGCGGCATCTTTGCGTCTGATTTGTAACGCTCCGGTAAATACTACCACCTCACCGTGCAGAGGACCTTCAGGATTTCCTGCACGTTTAATAGCTCTACCTGTACTTAAATTGTCAGGATCAATGGGTTGTTTTATGCGCTTCAACCAACCATCAATATTTAGGTCGGACTTTTTCATTGCTGAAAGAATAATATGAGCTGCTGCTTTTGCATCTTCTAATGCATCATGATGAGCAAAGCTGTAACCTAAAAACTCACAAATATTTGACAGTCCATATCCATGCCAAGCAAATTGCTCCCAAGTTCGACGAGCAACACGTGCAGAATCTAACCACTCGCAATTTGGATAAATCAACTCGTATTTTTCAAATGCTTGTTTAATGGATACTCGATCAAAATGAGTATGGCACACGCAGGCACGGTCATTTAGGAATGAATAAATCACATCCGCAATCTCAGAAAAGACTGGAGCTCCTTCAACTGTAGTCTCATCAATACCATGGATAGACACATTTATTGGATTGAAGTAGTCTTCTGGATCGACATAAGTTTTCCATTCTTCAACAAGGGCTTCATTGTCATATGCGGCAATACCTATCTGACAGATAGATGACATATCAGGATTTGCTGTCTCTACATCAATAGCTATAAAATCCATTCTTCATACCTGATTACTTATTAGAGGATTGTTTCATAGATCCTAATTAAGAGATGCTCTCAATGGCAATCTCAACATCAAATATTCTTCCCTTCCTTACAAAATGCGCCTTAACGTCGCCATTCACTTCAATCTCATATGCGCCATTTTGCATTTCTTTTTTACCATAATGAGGCGCTAATTTTTCTGATAGATCCAAAAATTTCTTCACTATCAATTTAGCTGTAGATATTGCACAAAATTCTTCTCCCAATATGTCTGGTAGTAGATATCCAAATCTTACTTCTCCATAGCTTAAAACATTCCCCTCAGCGTCCCATCTATTTGGTCTAATTTGCCAATATATAATTTCTACTTCTTTATCTTTCTTTATAAGAGTCCTTACGGGCAAATAAGGGTATTCTAAATAACAGAGCCTTTTCGATGAATCTCGATACAAGCTTATCAACAATAGCATTTTATCTTCAACATCGAAGTACTTGCTTAAGTCTTTATATCTTTCATCACCAATAAATTGCGACTCTGCTTCCCAAATCATACCTTGGTCAATAGCCCATTTACGGATATTTTCCAAAGTTGGAATTATATCACCAGGTAGATATTCACCACCCCAAAAAGATAAACCTCTGAAGAGACCACTCATTTTGGATTACCATCTCAAAATATTTTTCAGATATTTATTCTGTGGATGAAGAAATAATATGCTGGACCAGATTATTGAATTTGCTATGAGCTGGTGTCTTGAACAACTCCCAACTCCTCAGCATGTATCTGATCCAGGAATCGGATAATGTCCAAAGCGTTCCTGGTGATTTTCTTGAGCTCATGCTCGCTCACAAAACTCACTTCATCAATGTCTTGAGGACTACCATGCGATTGAGGGTCTGTGATTCTCTTAATCTCTTCGAGCATTGGGATTAAAGTCTTTGATCCCAGGTTGTTAACTTCTTCGAATCCATTTAATAAATGTGTTTTACTATTTAGTACTTTGATCAATTTACCAAGACCAGGTGACCTAAACTGGTCATTTGAACTGCCATGAGCCAGAACGTAGAACTTAAAACTAAGAAAAGTTTCCAACACTGTCCTAATGTGATTCGGGAGAAATGTTTTGGCCTGTTCGTATTCAATTGTGCCATTTGAGTATTGGATAAGTTCGTCTACTCTTTGGAAATAAGTTGTCCTGTAATTTTTTAATTGCGGAGGTAGTTTTGCCAATGTGCATCTGTAATTGCATAAATAGAAGTCCTGCCTGCTGCTTACTTTTTTTCCATCTTCATCCGTGACCTTAACATTACCTAAGACATTGCTTAAGAACTTCATAAATATCAAATTGTGGCTCAATACAAAAAGTTGTTCTGCCTCCTTAAAAAGAGAATCGATAAGGCACGAGGTTACATGAAGTCTGCCCTCATCTAAGCTGGACACTGGATCGTCAATAACAATAATTGTGTCGGCTAAAGAAGCCTGATTATTGTCTATTATCTCATACTGGATCTTACTCAAAAAGTATGCGAAAGCTAAAGCTGTTTTTTCACTTTCACTTAGGGAATATGTGAGCTTCGATCTAACTGCTCCGGAATCGTACTGAATGCGCATGTCATCCTCTTTATCTCGCCCCTCCAACACTAACTCAAAGTGATGGACTCCCAATTTTTTTAAAAAATTGTTCACATATCGAGATTCGTCCCGTAGTTTCCCAATCTCTTTTTGCATTTCGGTCTCAAGCTGGACCAAGGAATCTACAGTTTCTTTATGATCCCTTTTCGCAGTATTGTATTTCTCAATCTGGTGCTCACCAGTTTCACCATTAAACTCAGCTTCTACACATTCCACTAAAAGTCCCCTTATCTTTTTTAAAATTTCGTTGGGGTCTTTCGATATATCGCTGAGCGCTACGGTGAGCTTATCCCTCCGGTTAGCCAGGATGCGGACTTTTTCGTTGTTCTTTTGAATCAGCTCCAGGGCGGTTTGATCTATTTGCCAAGATATCCGAGTTGTGTCCTCTTTTTTCTCCAGAAGCTGTTTCTGAATTTTTTTCAAAACCTTAGCCGATGCATCGTCCAAACTAATAGATTCGTCTTTTGGCGTTTGCAGTATGTCTGCATATTCCTTTTCGCAAGAAGCTACGTACATGGCAGCATTTTCGTTACTTGGTAGGGCGACAATAGTTTGATCTATCTCATTTATCAAGTCATCGATTTTCTCGATTAGGTTACTATATTCATCGCTGAAAAAGGCTTTATAGTCAGCCAGAAGCGTTGTCATCCGGCTTTTAAGATCACTTTCGCAAAGGGGACAAAACGATTGTTTCTTCCCATATAAGTGTTCCAACAAACGGTACCCATTCATAAACCACTGGCTTAAAGTGATTTTATCGGGTTGTAATTCGAATTCCTCCAGTGCATCCATACGCTGTTGGGTTTTCTTTCTCGATTCTTCAGCTATATTCTGGGAGAGAACGCCTTTAACAATGTCAATATCTATCCCTATCACTTTGAATGGATAAGAGTTAAGATTGTCCAAGTCCTGCTTCACCTGAGATTGCATCTGGCTTAAATTATACTCAACATAGGCCTTTTCAAGCCCACGAGGAGGATCTGAAATAGACATAGTCGGGGAATGATCCGGTATTCTCATGCCCGGTGCACGACTACCAGAAATATGGACATTGAATTCCTTCGACAGTTCTTTTTTGATCGTATCAAATCTCTTCTCTTGATCTTTAATCTCTTCTTGTATGCTTATTTCTTTATTTCTCTCATTAGTGACTTGCTTTTCGAGAGATGATATCAGTGGATTTTTCAATTGCTCTTTTGTTATGACTGCATCGTTGAATTTTTTGCATTCAAGCGTGGTGCCATCAAATACATGTTCTCGTACAAATTCTGAGTTAAAGACGTAGATGTCTTTTCTCATGCAAGAAGTGGAATAGTTCACTGGACGACCATCAAAATGCAAAGTTACTTTTGCGTCTTCGCTATTCGACAGTCCTTGAAAAAGGGAGTCTTCGGTATTCTGAGTCGAAAACAGACGGAGGGTATTTGAAATAGTGGTCTTGCCACTTCCGTTGTACCCGAAGATCAAATTTACTTTTTTAAAATCGGGTTGACTCTCATCCCAGTTGAAGTTTTTGAATTTGCTGATGTTTTTTAGAAAGCCTATCCTGGTAATCATAGGGTCTCGCTCCCCTAAATAATCGGTGATTTACTTGCATCCAAGGTTTAAATAGAATTCTAATGCTTTTTCATCTGGCATTCTGCTTTAAAAACCTCTTTTATCCAATACCTTGAGAAGAGCTTTTTATTCAGTTCTCGCACCCCTGATTCAAAAGCTCAGTTATCTTTAGCTGGTGCTGCACTTTCTCATTCTTCCACAATAAACCGAAATCCAACACCCGTCAACCATATATTGAATCAATAATGAAAGACTCCATCACATCCTTGTGACGGAGCCCTCAACGATTCCGAGAACATCTATTTAAACATCTCCTTCACCAGAACTGCAATCACCATCTGATCCTGACCCTCACCATCAATTTCAAAAGCATATATCTTTAATACTGCTGCTTCCTCATCCACCTTGAACTGAATTAGACAATCTGCCTTCCAATCCATGTACATAATACTGCCTTGCACATTCACCATAGTTTCATCGCTTTGATTTCTTCCAGATTCCCACTCAGCATTTCCTAAGAATCCATCCACCGCCTCACCAACAGTTTTGTCATTGTATCCGGCCAGGTGGCCATTCTTGACAAGCTCAACAGCAGAGTTCAATCCATGCCAGTCTTCTGTTTTCTCCACACCCTTCATCCCATCACATATCATCCACAGTACTCCGATTGCCAGAACTGTGATACCCAGCACCTTCTGCCACTTCTTCCGATCCATATTCCTGAACATAATTCCTCCAGAATTTTGATGATGAAAGCAAAAAGCCTCCACCCAGAATTCCCCAGATGGAGGCTTTCCCAGTAATCCATTCAGAATTAATACTTACTGGACAAGCGATAAAATATCTCCTCCTGTTTTTTGGAGCTTGAAACTACTCTCAGCACTCAGGCTTGGAAAATCTGCTGCATGAGTATATACCTGTATTACCTGAAACATAGTTGCTCTTTCAGCCTGTACTTCTTGCGAAACAGCCCAGTTAACCGCTTCCACCTCTTTCGCTCCCAGTGCAAATTGGCGATTGAAGGATAAGATAGTGGATTCGGGGTTCTCGACTGGACTTTCCACTGATAATCTGAACCGATCTCTGTGTTTGAGCAGGCTATCAGATATGTTCTGAATCACCTGGGGAAATTCGTTTAAAACTCTGGTGGAAATGTGGCGATATGACTCCGTTACTCCGTCCGTAAAAATAAGACCATTACTGCAAACCAGCCGATAAAACCACGCAGTAATTTGCAAGGAAGAAAGCCCTATCTCGCTATTGCTAATTGAGATTCCTGGGGAAATCTTATCTCCACCGATTGTAAACGCTTTGCTTCCATCTGGAATGCTGACCGAGAAAAATTCTCCATCGAGATAATACTTAACAGTAGCATTTTGGGAATAACCAGCTTTGAACAGGTGCTGCATCACTATTTTGTTATCACATGGGGTATAGCGTGTGGAAAACACAGCTCTCACTTCATCACCATCGAATCTGACGAAAAACTTTTTCGTTTTCTCCTTGGTGATCCAGAAGTTTAAATTCTGCTCTTGCAGATTCTGTGGGCATTTCCTTAGGTAGTGATAGGGAACACCGAGCCTGGCTGAAATAGCTCTTCCTGCAACAGGTCTCAGATAGTGAGAAGTTCCAGAGATATTGATCCTTTCAAGATTCTCGAAGCTGATATCTTTTCTTTCTACGGAACTATCCCAGCAGTGCTCAGAAATATTCTCAACCTTATCCATCACCTCACCCAAAGGGCCAGCTCCAGAAAACTTAACCATGATTTTCTCCTCGCAAATGTGAAAGGCCCTAAAATAAGTATTAGGACCTCGACAAACCTCGATTAACATCAGAATAGGACCTTGAAATAAACAGGCCTCTATTAGGGCCGGACTGAATATTTGCCGGGCGGTCCTTAAGCAGAATATTTAGGAGCTTCCGAAACACTTTCACACCAGATCAAATCAGCGATCATTCAGAGTCCTTCTTTTCAGATTTTCCAGTAAGCACATCCCAAATTACAGCTGCAACGCCGATAATAAGCCGAAGTACAAGCTCTACTGTTTTCTTGTTCATAATGCCCTCCTTTTGAAGGTGGATTCCTAATAGGAATAGCTATCCGGAGATAAGATCTAACTCCTTTATAATTCTATATATATAAAACAATAGAGGGTAAATATTTGACGCTGATTTTGAATACATGAGAGCAATGTGAGAAATTTCAATATCAAATTCTGGAGGGTAGTCATGTGCAAGATGAAGGGTGTTCAGATAGTGAAATCCAAGTACAATACGTATTACCTACATTTTACAAATCCAGCAGGAATAAGGAGGAGAATTTCGGTGGGATCAGATGAAAGCTTTGCTTATCGCAGGGCAAATCAGTTTGAGTCATTTTTACTGGATTCCAAAGATCCAGAACAAGAACTGCAGCGAATCAGGCAGGAAGAAAAAGCCAGGCAGATCACATTGAAGGAATTCTTCCAAGAATATATGGAGCGGCATGGACCTCATTTGAGCAATAAGACAAAGGAGCATTACAGATTTAGGTTCAAGATGATCTCAAAATGCCAGGAAATACTGGATAGTCCTTTAGCCAATATCACCAAAAGGATGGTCCTTGACTATATGAACAGGAGGATCTCAAAGGATGGAGTCTCCAACGCCACAGCAAACAGGGAAGCTTCATTTTTGAAAAGTGTGTTGATGCGAGCGGTTGAGTATGACGATTTGAAGTTCAATCCACTCAGCAGACTTCGGTTACTCCCAGAAGCCTCAAAAAGAGAGGTCAATTTAAGCAGAGAACAGGCAAAGGAATTGTTGGAAGCACTACCCGCCAATGTCGATCAAATCGTAGAATTCGCACTGGTCACAGGGATCCGAAAAGAAAATATCCTGGGCCTTACAATAGCTCAGCTTAAGCTATTTGACGATGATCCGGATCGATTAGGACCTGTAGGTGAAGTTGAATTACTGGCAAAGCAAAATAAGAGATTGAGGTTGCCTCTTTCTCAGCAAGCAGTAGATGTACTCAGAAGGGCTATAGGAGATGATCGGACAGATGGATATGTCTTTCTGAATCCAAAATCTGGAGATCGGTATTATGACATCTTTGATACTTTTTCCAAAGCGGTTGAGAAAGTGGGCCTGAAGGTAAATGGTGGGCGCTTTGTCTTTCACGACCTCCGCCATGCCTTCGCCACACATCTCCACGCACAAGGAGTGGGACTTGATCTGATCAGACAGTTGCTCGGACACGAGAATTTATCCACAACCGATCAGTACACGACATATGATATTTCGAGAACTGCACAGGCATTGGAAAATCTGCCTAAATTGCGGTAAAAATAGGGGTTGAGGGGCAAGAATTGGCAAGATCGGCTGGAAATATCTTTCTCAAAACTTGTCCCCAATCCTTCAAATAACCTGATAAGGGCCGAATCCTCCATTATAGCAAAACCAACCCCACATGTTCTTATAACATGTGGGGTTGGGATTCTTGGGGGAAATGCCGGAGGAGTTGATTGAGCTGATTCAGGCGGTGGCGGCTTGATTACTCGATTACATCCTGTTACCGAATTCTGGAGGCAGGGAACTCTGATTCACTTGTCGTAGATGTGCTTGCCGATGCGCCGGACGCGGGCCATCTCCCCCTCGTCAAGGGGACCATCGTCCAGGGCCTTGAGATTGTCCTCCATCTGTGCTGTGGTGGAGGGACCCGTGACACAGACGTTCACGTCGGGATGGGTGAGAACGAAGCGATAGCAGTCGGCTGGGGCCAGCGGGCGCTCGCCTTCAGGCATGAGCTTGGGTTTGAGGAGCTTGCCCCAGCAGGTGGGGGTGAAGATCACGATGCCTGGTCGGTTCTCCTGCGGCAGGTGCGGGAAAATGTCCTGTTCGGCTCCTGAGTGCACGGCGTTGTAGCGGACCTGAAAGAAGTCCACCGGCGCCTTCACTTCTCCGCAGGCGATCTTGCCGAGAAGGGGCCGTTCGTGGCTGGACATGCCCATGAAGCGCACCTTGCCGCTGTCCCTGAGCCGATGCAAGCGGTCGACGAGCTTGTGGTCTGGAGGTTTGCGCTGATCTTGCAGGACCATGAGATCGACCTGCTCAATCTTGAGCTTCTTGAGCCAGCGCTCCACAAAGTTCTGGAGGAAGAAGCTGGCGAAGGCCGGCCAGGCCAGCACGATGCACAACTCGTCGCGGTGCTTGGGGGCGAGGTTTCGGATGGCCCGTACCATATGGCCCCGCTTGAGAAATGACAGCCATAAGTAGTTGATGCCGTACTCATGAAAGGCCTTCTCGATGGCAGCGGTGGGTACGCCGTAGCCCGATGCCAACCCGATCCGGCTCACCATCAGTCCTGTCCTGCCAAGGAGAACTCGCTCTTTGAAGTCCATTCGCGTCCTCCCGTTTATCAAGTCTACATTAGGTTCGCACTTTATGATTTCGTAAGCGTTGCTTCGACCTGCTCTCAAGAACGGTACCACTAATAGTGAGAGAACTCAAGATTTGGAGTTTATTCCCTTAAATTGGCTGATATTGCGATGCCGCAGGATTTGATTGAGTTATTTCAGGCGTTGGTGGCTTGAACCTATACTCAATTGGGGGAAACGGAGCACATTTTCCGAAGAATATCAAAAAGGGACAACCTGTTCAAGCTGTCCCTTGCATTTTCCAGCTGGCATGACCGTTCGGTTAATCGACATTCCCCCCCCACT
>SDBV01006262.1_pt1 | contig 16557 bp, 13 predicted proteins | sample 2277081 | NCBI WGS metagenome assembly SDBV01 (sample SAMN10402039, study PRJNA504765) | marine sediment metagenome | isolation source: marine sediment core GS10_PC15, 223 cmbsf | place: Arctic Ocean: Southern Knipovich Ridge | collected 2010
CCCCTTCCCGCCGCAGAGGCTGTGGTGGACCAGCATCAGATCGGCGCCGCGCTCGGCTGCCGCCGAGATCGTCTCCAGACAGGCGTCGGTGCAAGCGATGATACTCTCCACTTTCCCACTGTTCTCGACCTGACGTCCGTTCTCGGCCCCCGGTGAGTCGGGGGGTTCGTCGATCTCGAGATAATCGTCGAGGTACGCTACCAGTGATGCGAGCTCGATCATCGGCGTCCCCGCCCCCGCCCTCGCCCCCGCTCCCCGCCCCTCGCTTTCACTCCCATTCGATCGTGGCGGGCGGCTTGGAGCTCACATCGTAACAGACCCGGTTGATTCCCTTGACCTCGTTGATGATACGCGTCGCGGTCCTCCCCAACACGTCGTAGGGGAACGGGAACCAGTCGGCGGTCATGCCGTCGGAACTCGTCACGGCACGAAGCGCGATCACGTTCTCGTACGTGCGGTTGTCTCCCATTACGCCCACCGACCGCACGGGGAGAAGGACCGCAAAAGCCTGCCAGATTTCGTCGTAGAGCCCGGCGCTCCTGATCTCTTCTATATAGATCGCATCCGACTCCCGCAGAACCTCGAGCTGCTCGTGTGTGACCGCACCTAAGAGCCGAACCGCCAGCCCGGGCCCCGGGAACGGGTGACGGCCGACAAGCTCCTCGGGGAGACCCAGCTCGCGGCCCACCTGGCGCACCTCGTCTTTGAACAGCTCACGTAAGGGTTCGATGAGCTCGAACGGCAGATCGGGTCTCAAGCCGCCGACATTATGGTGCGTCTTGATCGTATCGGACGGCCCGCGCACCGACTGCGATTCGATGACATCGGGATAGAGCGTGCCCTGCACCAGGAACCTGATATCGTCGCCGATCTTCAGCGCCTCCGCCTCGAACACGTCAATGAAGGTGTGGCCGATAATCCTTCGCTTCTCTTCCGGGTCCTCTATCCCTGCCAGCCGCTCGAGGAAGAGCTTCGATGCGTCGACCACCCGCAGATCGATCCGCAGATGCCGCTCGAACGTTCGCTCCACCCACTCACGCTCCCCTTTCCGCAGCAGGCCGGTATCGACGAAGATCGACGTGAGTTTGTCGCCGACGGCCCGGTGAACGAGAGCCGTAGCCACCGACGAGTCGACTCCGCCGGAGAGACCCGAGATGATCCTTCCCTTCTCGCCGACCTGGCTGCGAACTTTTTCGACTTCGTTCTCGATGAAGGAGCCAGTCGTCCAGCTGGGTGCGCAGCCGCAAATGTTGAAGAGGAAGTTGGAGATGATTTCCCCGCCCCGTGCCGTGTGCGCGACTTCCGGGTGGAACTGCACACCGAAGATCGGCCGCTCCTCGGAGCGGAAGGCGGCAACCTTCACCGTCTCCGTGGTCCCCAGCACCTTGAACCCGGGCGGCGGCGTAGCCACCCGGTCTCCGTGGCTCATCCAGACCGTTGACCGCTCGCCAGCCTGGAAACCTTCAAACAGGCCGTCCGACACGACTACCTCGAACTCGGCGCGCCCATACTCGCGCTCGGAACCCGCGACCACCTGGGCACCGCTAAGTTGAGCGATCAAGTGCATGCCGTAGCAGATCCCGAGCAGAGGAATCCCGAGCTCGAGCAGCGCGGGATCAGCGGTCGGTCCGCCATCTCCATACACGCTGGCCGGACCGCCGGAGAGGACGATCCCCTTCGGACCCCAGCCGGCGATCCACTCGACGGTTCGGGTCGGCGGATGGATCTCGCAGTAGACTCGCTCCTCGCGTATCCGCCGCGCTATCAGCTGGGTGAATTGAGACCCGTAGTCTATGATGAGAACGCGGTCGTCGCCGTACTCGCTATGCGTCATCGATTCCTGTGTTCACTCGTCATCGTCATTCGCTTTGCCATCGACCTCTTCATCCCCTTCTTCGCCGTCATCTCCGACCCCGGTCGCGCCCTTCAATATCCAGAGCCCGAGCGGGATGGCCGCCAGTGCGCCGGCCCACATCAGCGTCCGGTTGCGGCGGAACAGAGTGCGAACCAGCGCACCGCCGGCAAGGGTCACGGCGCTCCCGGCCACGGCACCGATGCTCAGCGGCGCGATACGGTCGACCCACTCACCCGGCCAGCGGTCGAGCAACTCCGAGGCCACCAACTCAAGCATCTTTCGCTCCTCAGTCATCGCCGCCCTCCGCAGTGGTTGACCTGCTCTTGCCTCCGCCTGCCTCCGCCTGCCTCCGCCTGCCTCCCCGTCCAACCCGGACGGGTGTGATATACAATCGTACGATAGGGCAACGATCGCGATGACACTTGCGCCTCGCTCCAACCCTCGGGTGGCGCCCACACCGCCCAGGCCGCCGGCACGAAGTCGATGATACCGTTCTCTCGCGTCCGCGCCGTGTAGAGGATGGCTCTGGCGGCGGCGAGTTCGGGGTCGGCGGAACCGATAGAATCGAGAGTCGAACGCAGCGTCGCGCTGACCGTCGCCGTCTCACCCTTCTCGAAGGACAGGATGTGGACGGTTATCTTGCGTGGATCTTCGATATCTACCACGGTTTCCGCGATACGATAGGTGAGCACGGACGCCGTGTCCCTACCGAATGAGTAACTCGGCGCTGCCGGCGCCTGGAGCGCCTGCGATCGTTCCAGCGCGGAATCGTCCCGGCTCCGCTCCTCGCTTCCGACGCACGCGACTACCAGGCCGCAAACCAACCAGACTATGCTTTTCTTCCCCGGCGATCCGCCGGCCACGTTTCTGCGCTTCATGTCCTCTTGGTCAGTAACCTCAGGTTTGCAATCAGATCCTCAACGCTAACCGATGACTCTTTCCCGGATTCGAGCACACGGACGCGCGCCTCCCCGGCAGCAAGCTCATCCGGCCCGATCACGATGGCCCAGCGCGCACCGAGTTGGTCGGCGTTCTTGAATTGTGCTCTGGGACTGCGCGCCCGGTAATCGAAGACTGCAGAGAATCCAGCACGACGCAGCAGCTGTGTGATCCTCAGTGCCTCCGAGCGGGCAGCTTCGCCAATCGTGACCATATAGCAGTCGATATCGCGGCGGTATTCCGGCAGGAGTTCGTAATCGCCCAACAGCTCGGCCAGCACAACATCGCCCATGCCGAATCCGAGCGCCGGCATCTCGATCCCGGTAAGTACGCGAAGCAGATCATCGTAGCGCCCGCCGCCGCAGATCGCCCGCAATTCACCGCGGGCGTCCCGTAGTTCGAATACGATGCCCGTGTAGTAGGCGAGTCCTCTCACGATCGAGAGATCGACATCGACGAACTCGCGCACACCCAGGTTCTCGAGGTGATCGGCGTAAGCCGTCAACTCTCCGATACGCGGGGCTAACGAGTCGATCCCCCCATATTCACGGGTCAGCTCGTCCAGCCCGGCAAGCGTCATCGCCGCGAAGATCTCCTCGATCAATGAATCAGCGAGCCCCAGCTCTCTCAGCCTCTCAGTCAAACTCTCCTTGGGCACACGATCGAGTTTGTCCACGATCTGGTAGACGGCAAGAACCTGATCCTCCGGCACGCCCAGATGAGTGAACAGGGCGCCGAGCAACCTGCGGTCCGACACACGCGCCCTCACCTGCGAAGCGTCGAGACCCAGGGCCCGCATCACATCGATGGCGACGGCTAGCAACTCGGCATCGGCCAGAACGTCGCTTTCGCCGAGGATATCGACGTTGAGTTGAAAGTGCTCCCTCAGTCGCCCACGCTGCTGGCGCTCGTAACGGAACAGCTGGGGTATGGAGAACCAGCGAATCGGCTTGCGCAGTGCGCGGGCGCGGGCGCCGACCATACGCGCCAGGGTCGGTGTCATCTCGGGACGCAACGCAACACGCCGACCGCCCTTGTCCTCGAATTCATAGAGCTGATCGACAATCTCGGCACCGGACTTCTGTGTATAGATCTCGAGGGGCTCGAGTGGAGGGCCGTCGAATTCCTCGAACCCATAGCGGCGCGCCACATCCCGCCAGGCGCGCGTAATATGTGAACGGATGGCGAATTCTTCAGGATAGAAATCTCTAAACCCCCGCAGCCCCCTAATCTCCACCATAGCCGAAACTAGCCGAGTGTCTGCGAGTACGGCAACCCGACAGCCATCCCGAGGTGCTTCATGGCATCACCCACCGTGTGGTTGGAGCCAGTGACGAGGATTGTGGCGGCGATATCAGCCGCCCTCGCGAGGGCGGCGTCGAAGTTCTCGATGACTTCGACCGCGGAACCGCCGACGAACTCCGCCACCGCCACCGGGTCCCAGCGGCGCTCGAAGGGCGAGCTGGGAGCGACCGTGAAGATCGCCGGTGAACCGAGGGCCAGGACCGGGGCCAGCATGTCCTTCCAAGGCTTGTCCCCTAGGATCGCGATCACGGGAACCAGTGGACGCGGAAGGTCCAGGCCAGCTACGGCGCGTGCCATGGCCTCCAGCGCCAGCCGATTATGAGCCACATCCAGTACCCAGGTCACACCCCGCCGGCGTTCGATCTGCAGCCGACCCGGCCAGTTCAGCGTTCGAATGCCATCGCGAATGGCCTCTGTGCCAGGGCGCGCGTCCAGCGGCAGGCTTTCTGAGGCCAGTATCGCCAGAGCGGCGTTTTCGGCCTGATGCTCACCGATGAGTGGGCAAGTGATGGGCAGCGGGGATCTGGAGCGTGAGCTGGTGTAGCTCAGCCGGGTCTGGCTGATTCCAATCGTGATATCCCGAACCTGGGCATCCCGCCCCAGCTCGAGAACCGGAGCGGCGGCCCTTCTCGCACGCTCGCACACGACTTCGCGCACCTCCGCGTCGAGTCGCCCGATGACCAGAGGTACGCCAGGTTTGCAAATGCCGGCCTTCTCGCGGCCGATCGACGTTAAGCTGCCGCCAAGGTAGTCGGCGTGGTCCCAAGCGACTTGAGTGATAACCGTCACATCGGGAAGCAGGACGTTGGTCGCGTCGAGTCGGCCGCCCAGTCCGACCTCGGCCACGGCGAACTCGATGCCAACCTCGGCGAAGCACATGAACGCGAGCACCGTCGTCGTCTCGAAGAAAGTGGCGCCGAGCTCCTGAGCGAACGGCCGCAGCCGCCGAGCCGCTCGCTCGAGCAGTTCGGCCTCGGCCGGCCGACCCGCGATATTGATGCGCTCGGCGAAATTCATGAGATGCGGCGATGTGTAAAGGCCGACCCTGTGACCTGCGCTCTCCATGATGCTCGCCAGCATGGCGGCCACCGATCCCTTACCGTTCGTGCCACCCACGTGTATGGATCGGAACGCCATGTGCGGATCGCCCACGGCCCGCAGCATCTGGCGCGTCCGGCTGAGACCCCAGCGAATCTCACCTTCGGGCTTCAGCCCGAGGAGCTCCAAGAGATCGGATGTGCTCATCGGTCAGCCACAGACACGAAGGGTATGTGGGTGTTCATGGCGCGTAAGATAAGGATGGCGGCTAGGTTTGGTAGGGGCCTCAGCCTTCAGGATTTGGCTCCGTTCGCCATGTGACCCAGCAGGCGCGAAACAGAGCTCTTGAGCTCCGGACGCGGCACAATCATGTCGACCATGCCGTGCTCCAGGAGGAATTCGGAGCGCTGGAAGCCTTGCGGTAGCTCTTGTCCGATCGTTTGCTCGATCACGCGCGGGCCTGCAAACCCGATCAGCGCCTTCGGCTCGGCGATGATCACATCGCCCAGCATCGCGAATGAGGCGGTGACGCCACCGGTTGTAGGGTGCGTGAGGATAGAAATATAGGGTATCCTGGCTTTGTGGAGCCTACCGAGGGCGCCCGAGGTCTTCGCCATCTGCATTAGCGAGAGCACACCTTCCATCATGCGAGCGCCCCCGGACGCCGATAGCATGATGAAGGGCTGGTTCTTTTCGAGAGCGCGCTCGGCGACCCGTGCAATCTTCTCGCCGACGACGGACCCCATCGAGCCACCGATGAAGCGGAAATCCATCGCGCCGAACTGGACCGCCCTCCCTTCGATATGGCCGTGCCCGGTCAGTACGGCCTCGTTACGACCGACTTTCTTCACGGCCCGTTGGTAGCGGTCGGCGTACGGGGTGGGCCCGACAAATCCGAGGGGGTCCACAGAGCATAGCTCAGCATCGTATTCTTCTTCGAGGGCGTTGTCGAGGAGAATCCTGGCGTAGTCGTCTGGCGTGATCTTGAAGTGGTGTCCACATTCAGGACAGACATGCATGTTCTCCGCAAGCTTCTCCCTGAACAAGATCTCGCCACAGCTGTCGCATTTGGTCCAGACGTCGGCCGGCAGCCCCCGCTTCTGGCCGACTATCTTTTTCTTTTCTTTCTTGAACCAGGCCATCGATCTCAGGTCTTGAAGCGGCCGATCAATGCTCTAAGCCGTTCCGCAGAATGCGTCAGTTCTTGCGTGGCGGCCGCGATCTCTTGGATCGAAGCCGTCTGCTTCATCGTTGCGGTCGAGACATCGACCGCCGTCTGGACGTTGTTCTCCGAGAAATCTGTCAGCGCAGAGATCAGCATCTGCATTTCGCCTACTCGCCTGGCTTCCTCGCGCATCTGGCCGGCGATTTGAGATATCTCTCCCGACTGCTCAGCGAGGAAACTAACTATCCTCGATAACGCCTCACGAGCCCCACGCGACACGCCCTCGACTCCGGCAACCTTCTCGCGCGCGACACTCATCGTCTCTACGACTTCGGCGACTCGCGCCTCGATCCCACGTATGATGTCGCCGGCGCGTTCCGATGCTGAGGAGCTGGCCTCCGATAGAGCGCGTATCTCTTCTGCCACCACGGCAAAACCCCGGCCGTGCTCCCCCGCTCTGGCCGCTTCGATCGATGCGTTGAGAGCCAGAAGATCGGTCTGTTCCGCAATCACCGCAATAGTCTCGACCAGTTCCGATACCTGCCGCGCTGTGGCAACCAGATCCGCGATCACGCGGCCCGAACTCTCGACGACATCTCGAACCTCGATCAGCGTATCCGTCGCCGACTCTACCTTCCCGGTACTCTCCCTCGCGACAGATTGGACTTCGAGGCTGGCTCTTGCCGAGCGCTCCGCTGACGCGGCGACGTCCTGCGCCGTGTCAGCCAAGCGTGTCGCCATGGTCTTGATTTCGACGAGCTGCTGTTTCCCCTGCTCCAGTCGTTCGATGACCCCGTGCATGTTCTGCGCGACGCCCTCAGCCGACGTATTGAGTTGCACGGCTGTAGCGGCCACTTGCTCTGCCGAGATGGCTACATCGTGGCTCGTTGCGCTGGCAGTCCGCACGATACGTTGAAGATTCGCCATGAACAGGTTGAAGCTGCTGGATAGCTCGGTCAGCTCATCGGCGCCCGTACCCGCGTGGTCCATGCGCTCTCTCAAGTCAGCATCGCCCTCAGACAGTTGTTTGACCACCGCTGTGATCTGTGCCAGCGGGCGCGCCAGGTTGCGACTTCCAAAGCGGAGAATCGCCAGGATCGCGAAGAGCAGCGCCACTGTGAAGATGAGCGACAGCGTCAGCGCCATCCGTTTGAGCTTCCCGACCAGGATCCCGCGATCGACGCCGAGGTGTATCATGCCAACGCGCGACCCGTTGGAATCTTCGATTGGATAGGCGACGTCCTCGACTGCGAGTCGGGCCGCCGAGGAGCGCCACACCATCGTCCGTCGGCCCGCACGCTGAGTCGCCTTGAGATCCTGCCTGATGTCGGCCGCAAATTCTTCCCATTCCGGCTTCAGGTGGGCGAAAGCGAGACCATCCGCTCCCATCCTCAACAAACCGTAGGACAGCCCGGCGTCTTCCTCCACCAGGCGGCGGATCCTCCGCGTCGCTTCCAGAACGGCCCCCCGGCCCGGCTCCTCAGCGACATCGCGGGCGAGGCCTTCGGCGAGCGCTTCGTAACGACCGATCGCGGCGTGCGCGTAGTCGCGATAGAAAAAGACGCCCATCGCTCCCACAGCGAGCACGAGCGCCGTCGAGAGGCCGAGCACCATGATACTGGTCAGTTTTTCGTGAACGCTGACGTACGTGTGAGGCTGGCGCGAACGCCGAACGATGACGGTGGACCAGATCAGCGCTCCCACCGGCACCAGCATGATGAGGACGGCTCCACCGAGAAACGGATAGAGGCCACCCATCACCGCTCCAGTCGCCGAGACCGCCAGGCCAGATGTGATTCGCCGCCCGAGCTGGACGTCGGAACGCTCCGCGAGGAGGGCATAGGCGACGCCACCGAGTGAGAGGGCCAACACGAACCGCAGTCCGGCGATATAACCGCCCCGACGCAGATAGACTCCAATATCGTCGCCGAAGTGGAGGCCGACCGCTAGATAATAGATGGCCAGCAAGACGGCCACGGCCAGCACACTCCTGGCCACCGCCCGCGCCGCCGCCGCCGAGCCACTTTCGCGCCAGTATCGAAAGCCAACGCCCGCCACCGAGGCCACGGCGGCGGCGCCCGGCCCCAGCGTCGCGAAAGCCACAACGACAGCGAGCGCCTCCAACGGCACTGAGGTGGAGCGACCCAACGATCTGTGCAGGATGGCCAGGAGCAGAGCCGCCAGTCCCGCGACGAGCGACCAGACCATCCGGTCTCCAAGCAGACCCACGGGCCAGACGGCAAGCACGGCAAACCACGCCCCTCCCGCAGCAACCAGAGCGACGCTAGCGAGCCAGCGAGGTCGTGAATCTATAGAAGATGATGCTGCCAACTACGTCCCTCTTTTTTGCTCCAAGGCGATGCGCTGCACGATGGCGAGGGAGATGAAGGAGACGAGAAGAAAGCTACCGCCGTAGCTAATAAACGTCAGGGGCAAACCGGTGATCGGCAGCAAACCCACGGTCATTCCAATATTTGCGACCGCGTGCGCGAACCAAAAAGCGAATATACCAAAAACCACCATGGATGCGAAGGGGTCGTTGGTGCGCTCGGCGATACGTACAGTCCGCCAGAGAACGATCGACAGAACGATCAGAACAATAAAGATACCGATGAACCCCAGCTCCTCACCGACTACGGCGAAAATGAAGTCGGTATGCTGTTCGGGCAAAAAGGCTAGCCGTTTCTGCGTGCCTAAAGTGAAGCCTTTTCCAAACCAACCGCCCGAGCCGATCGCAACCTGCGACTGAATGAGGTGCCAACCGGCACCTTGTGGATCCGCCTCGGGCTGCAGGAACGCGATGATCCGATTGCGTTGGTAGGCGGCCAGGCTCTGCCAGGCGGGCCGGACCAGCACACCCATGGCCAGGTTGGCGGCGATGATCACCAACGATTCTCCAAGATAAGACCGCGTCCAGTAAAGGAAGCCGATCAGTAGAAGAAACCAGACACCCCAGAGCGGAGTCGAAAACGCCAGGGCCAGACTGACCAGCGGGCTGAGAAACAGGAGCAGCCAGGACAACGGCAAGCCAGACCAAAAGAGCGCGGCGACGAGGATGGCCCCAAATACGGTGGCGGTACCGAGATCCGGTTGAAGGAGAGTCAGCGCCATCGGGAGCGTGACCACGCCTAGGAGTGGCCAGGCATCCCAAAGGTGTTGCGGCGGATCTCTGCGCGCCGCCAGCAGGCGGCCCAGCATCAAGACCGTGGCAAGCTTGGCAAACTCCGACGGCTGAAATCCGATCGAGCCGAACCTGATCCAACTCCGCGGCCCGTCGCCCGTCCCGATCGCAAGCACGATGATCAGAATCAGGATCGCGAGCACGTAGCTGGCCGGCGCGAACCATTCAAGCCAGCGCAGATCCAACCGCAGGATGGCGACGAAGGCGACGACGGAGATCACCAGCCATATCGCCTGCTTTTGCCAGATCCCGGTCACCGAGGATGGGATGTCGAGCTCGCCGGCAGAATAGATCATGGCGATGCCGAATATCGTCAGCCCCAAAGCGCCGGCCAACATGACACCGTCCCCGACGCCAAAGCGCGAACTTCGGACCTGGCCGATCATCGCCGTGCCACCTTGTCTATATCTGGCGGGACGCCTTCTTTCTCTAAGTAAAAGTCGATGAGGCGCGAAATGATCGGAGCCGCGACCGACGAACCGTGACCGCCCTGCTCAACGATGGCGACAGCGACGATCTTCGGGTCGGAAGCGGGGGCGAAGCCTACGAACCACGCGTGGTCGTCGCCATGCGGGTTCTGTGCCGTGCCCGTCTTGCCAGCGAGAGTCCATCGCCTCAAGCGCGAGCCCCGGGCCGTCCCACCCTGCGCATTCACGACCTGGACCATCGCGTCGCGCAGGACGTCGAGCTGTTGGGCATCGAGGGGTATCTGTCCAGCCGGTTCGGTTTGGGGCCCATCGCGGGCGAGGCGGGGTGTCGGGAGCGTACCATCCACCGAGAGCGCTGCAAAGATCTGCGCCATCTTAACGGGGCTCGTGGCGTTCTCGCCCTGCCCTATCGCGAGGTTGAGGACCACGGAGTTGGTCCAACCGTTTTTTCCATAGCGGCGATCGTACCAGTCCGCCGACGTCGGAAATGTCCCGCTGGTCTCCGACGGCAGATCGATCCCCGTTGGACTACCGAGTCCAAACTGCCTCACGCCGTCGAGGATATTTTCCAGTCCCACGCGAAGCCCAAGCTGGTAGAAATAGACGTCGCAGCTCTCTCTGATGGCGCCGATCAAACCGAGCTTGCCATGCCCACGGGGCGTCCAGTCTTTGAACACTCTTCCGTAATATAGGAGAGCGCCACGACAGGGAATCGGCATCTCGGTGTCGGCCTCCGCGTAACCACCGGCCATGGCGATCCCCGAGATGATCAGTTTGAAGACCGAGCCGGGGGCATAAGAAGCGGAGATGGTTCGGTTAAAAAGCGGTTGTGCGGAATCAGTGTTGAGGATGTTCCAGTCATCGGGCTCGATGCCACCGACGAAAGCGTTGGGGTCGAAGCTGGGGGCGCTGTACATCGCCAGGACTGCACCGGTTTGCGGTTCGAGCGCAACGACAGCCCCCCTCATCGTGTCGGGGAACAGTTCAACGATTCGCTGCTGCAGCTCCAGGTCCAGGTTTATGTGCAGGTCGTGCCCCGGCAGCGGAGGCCGCCCGTCGCGTCCCCTGAAATCTCCCACGATCCGCCCCAGCGCGTTGACTTCCACATAGCGGACGCCGGGTTTTCCTGCGAGCACGCGGTCGTAGACGCGCTCGACTCCCGTCTGGCCGATGATGCTTCCCGGCTCGTAACCCTCGAACTCAGGAAGCTTGAGCTCGGCATCGCTTATCTCGGAGACGTAGCCGATCACGTGCGCCGCCGTCGGGCCCCAGGGGTAATACCGCTTCGGCGCGGTCTCGATGACGATGCCGCCTGGCAGGTGTGCCCGCCGCTCTTCGATCGCCGAGACCTCCGCGAAACTGGCCTCGCTTTCGACGACTATCGGACGGTTCGGATGCTTGCGATACGCCTGCATCAGCCGCTCGACCTTTTCCTCCGAATGATCGAGAGTCGCCGCCAGACTGTTCAGAACCAAGCGCAGCGAATCGATCGAAAGCGGCAGCACGGATATCGAGTATCCGGGCACGTTCTCGGCGATCACCTGGCCGTTCCGATCATAGATCGTCCCGCGCGCCGCCGGCACGGGCAGCGCCCTGATCCGGTTGACATCGGATCGCAACGCGTAGGTCGTATGTTTCAAGATCTGAATGCGGAAGAACTGAGGGCCCAAACCCAACAACAGAACGATGACAGCGGACCAGCGCGCGATGCTTCCGCGGCTCATCCGCAAGTGGCGCGGCAGTGGCGACAGCGGGCTCATCGCGGCCTGACCAGCGGTAGCGTTAGATAACCGACGGCGCTTGTAGCGAGGGCATCCAGCGGTGAGCGGACGAGTATATAGGATAACGCGCTACTGCCAGCGCCAAGCACGAGATAGCTGACCACTTGAAACAGCCAGGTTCCAAGGAAGAGGTAAGTGCCAATGAAGAGAGGCTCTTCGCCTACGAATTGATCACGAACACGGGCGCCGAGAAAGCCAACCAGCACGAGGAGAAGGGTCGTGACACCGAAGTGGGTGACGGCCATAGCATCTTCCAGCAGGCCGAGCACAAATCCCACGGCCGCTGCCGGCCCGGGCCGCATGCGAAGACCCGCCACCAGCACCGCACAAACTATAAGATTCGGCCTGGCTATCCACGAGTCAAACACCGGGCGCAAAGCGAAATGCAGAAAGGTCAGGCCCGTGATAGTGACGACGAGCGCGACGCGGTTAGCTCTATGCGTCGACATACCACATTCTCACTGTGGCTCCTCCTGGGCGGCCGGGGCCCACATGGCGCTCAGGTCCAAGTCTGCGGGACGGCTGACTAACACCAGAACTTCCTGAACCCCCTCCGGGTAGACGGCCGGTTCGACCAGATAGCTGCGCGACCAGCCCTCCTTCGCCGCAATCGTTTCCGCTACCTTTCCGATCGGGATCCCACGCGGAAAGACACCGCCCAACCCCGAAGTCACGAGCGGGGTGCCGGAAGGGAGTTCGAGCTGATACGGCGCACCATCAAGCTGCATGCGAGGCGGCGCGCCTGAAAGCGGCCGCACGATTCCAAATACGCGCCCATCCGCGGTCATGGCGCTGACCCGAAACTCGGATTGCGTCCAGAAGTCGCCAGTCGACTGGAAGGGTGAGACATCTCGCACGATGCCTACCAAACCCTTCGGCGCCACGACAGCTGCATCCACGGCGATACCTGCCCGCGACCCGAGATCGAGTGACAAAGATCGCTTGACGCCCTCGCTACCACGGCCGGTCGGGTACAGGTTGGCGGGCAGAAAGCGGTCCTCGTCGCGGGCGGCCAGCTCCAGCAGCGCCCTGAGCCTCATGACTTCCTCTGCCACATTCTGAAGCTCGACGAAGCGGGTGGTGGCCGTGTCGCGTTCCGCGCGCAGGGTCTCCAACCGTTCTCGCATCACACTGACTTCGGCCAACCACGTCTGCAGGTGCAACACGGGCGACAACACGGTGGAACGAATCAGATTGGATAGTGCCAGCTGGCGCGCTCGCGGCAGGGTGAGTAACACCACCGCGGCCAACAGAAGAAGCGCGATTGTGAAAGTTTCGCGACGGGGCAGCCGCCTGGTGCCGGACTCCGAAGATCGGCCGAGACGACTCAGGTCGTTAGCACTCCGCGATATCGTGGAAGGTCATCGAGGATCCGGCCGGCACCACGTACCACGCAGGTCAGCGGCTCCTCGTCCACATGAATCGGGAGATTGGTTTCTTCCTGCAGGAGCGTATCGAGTCCTCTGATCAGCGATCCACCACCTGTCATGACAATGCCTCGGTCGACGATATCGCTCGCCAGCTCCGGCGGTGTGATCTCCAGCGCCCTGCGCACCGCTTCCACGATCTGCTGGATCGGTTCCTGAATATGTTCGCGAACTTCTTCCGAGTGAATCCGAACAGTCTTGGGGATCCCAGAGACCAGATCGCGACCCTTCACATCCATCTCGCGCTCATCCTCAGAGGCGCTCGCCGAGCCGATCTGGATCTTGATCATCTCCGAGGTCGGTTCCCCTACGAGCAGATTGTAGTTCTTCCGCAGGAAACTCACGATGGCCGCATCGATCTCGTCACCACCCACTCGGATCGATGCATCCGATACGATGCCCCCCAGCGCGATCACCGCTATCTCCGTCGTACCGCCTCCGATATCGATCACCATGTTGCCGGTGGGCGTCTCCACGGGAAGCCCCACGCCGATCGCCGCCGCCATCGGCTCGTTTACCATATATACTTCTTTGGCGCCCGCCGCCTGAGCGCCGGCTCTCACCGCGCGCCGTTCCAGCTCCGTTATTCCTGATGGCACTCCGATCACTACACGCGGCTTCAGCCTGAACACACGCTTGGCCGTGACCATCTTCAGAAAATGGCGCAGCATCAGCTCGGAGACATCAACATCAGCGATCACGCCATCTTTCAACGGGCGCACCGCCTCGATACCACCCGGCGTCCGCCCGAGCATCCGCTTCGCTTCGAGGCCCACCCCCAGAGCCCGGCCGTTCGACCGGTCTATAGCTACCACGGACGGTTCGTTCAACACGATCCCCTCACCTTTGACATAGATGAGCGTGTTGGCCGTCCCGAGATCGACGGCTATATCGTTGACCGGCAGCAACCTGCCGGAGTTAAACCAGCTAAAGCCCATACAGCCTTAATATAGCTCCTGTAACACGATTCTTGACGGATGCCAGAGATCCGCTCCTATGCGGAAGAAGGGCAGGTCGGGGCAGGTAAACCTAGACGCTCCCGGGCCGACTTCGCAATCCTCTCCCTTCACTCCGTCATCCCCGCTCTCCGCCTCCGCAGGCGGCAGCACCAACTACCCGGCGGCTTGGGTGCCCAGAGCTTCCTCGATGGGCACATGTTCGAGGTCGAAAGCCTCCGCAACTCCCCGATAAGTCACCTGGCCGCCAACCATGTTTACCCCGAGGGCGAGGGCACGATCCTCTCGACAGGCCCGCTTCCAACCCCGGTTGGCCAGAATCGCTGCGTACGGGAAGGTCGCATTGGTCAGGGCCAGTGTACTGGTGTAGGGTACGGCGCCCGGCATGTTTGCCACTCCGTAGTGGCTGACACCCTCGACGACATAGACCGGGTCACTGTGCGTAGTCGGGCGCGTGGTTTCAATGCAACCACCCTGGTCAACGGCGACATCGACGATTACAGCTCCCTGCTGCATCAGCTTCAAGTCCGCGCGCAGCACGAGCATCGGCGCCTTCGCTCCCGGCACGAGCACGGCGCCGACCAAGAGGTCTGCCTTGGCGATCGCGTCGAGGATATTTCGTCTGTTCGAGAAAACGAGGTCGACATTCGCCGGCATCACATCATCGAGGTAGCGGAGGCGTTGCAAGTTGACATCGAGAAGCGTCACGTGCGCTCCGAGGCCTGCTGCCATCTTCGCAGCGTTAGTGCCGACAACGCCGGCGCCCAGCACGACGATGTTGGCGGGTCGGACACCCGGCACACCGGCCAGGAGAATTCCGCGGCCGCCGAAGGCCTTCTCCAGATACTTCGCTCCTTCTTGGATCGCCATCCTGCCGGCGACCTCGCTCATGGGCGTGAGCAAAGGCAACTCACCGCTGGGAAGTTGGACGGTCTCGTACGCGATGGCGACGGCGCGGCTCTTTATCAGAGCGCGTGTCAATTCCTCGTCCGCCGCGAAGTGGAAGTAGGTGAAGATCACGTGCTCGGTTCTGATTCGGGCGCATTCTTCCGCGATCGGTTCCTTCACCTTGATGATGAGCTCCGCCTCCTTCCACAACTGATCGGGATCGTCGATGACGGAGGCGCCGACGACTCGGAACTCATCATCTTCGAAGCCGCTTCCAACTCCCGCACCCGCCTCTACCAGCACGGTATGACCATCCTCGACAAGACTCTCAACTCCGGCGGGCACGAGAGCGACCCGGTTCTCTTGCGGTTTGATCTCCTTGGGCACACCGACGATCATATCAATCTTCTCATCCGTTCGTGCTGGTCTTCAGGCCGCTTCCACCGGCGTCTGCTCCGACTCGGGCCCGAGTCGGACGACGGTTTGGCGCTCCGGAGCATAATAGGCTCGGCAGAGATCGGCTACTTCCTCTTCGCTGACCGCATCGATCAATTCACACAACTCGTCCAGCGTGCGGTACGGCTCATCGTACAGTGCGACGCCGGCGAGGCGATGCAGGCGCGACGAGGTCGACTCGAGTGAGAGCATCACTTGCCCCTTCGCCTGGTTCTTCACCGACTCTAGCTCATCAGCTCCCAAGCCCGTCGCCGCCAGCCGCAACAGCTCCGCGCGCACTTCGTCGGTCGCTCGCGCCGCCATATCGGGCCGCGTCCCCAGGTAGACTCCGGCGACGCCAGCTTGCGAATAGAACGACTGATAAGTGTAGACCGCGTAGGCCAGTCCGAGCTCTTCGCGAACGCGTTGAAAGAGGTGGCTGCTCATCCCGCCGCCCAGCGCGATCGACACCAGAATGGCGGCGTAGCGCCGGGGGTCGTTATGGGGGAAAATGGCGCTCCCAAAGCAAATATGCGCCTGCGACGTATCGCGCACATGAATCAGTTGGGCGGGGGCCGCCGGCACCGGTTCCGGCACCTCTGCCCGTTCAGACGAACCAACTTCGCCTGAGAGCGCACTCCTCACAAGCTCGAGGAGCTCCTCGTGGCGCAGATTGCCGGCGGCGGCGACGACGAAGTTGCCCGGTCGATAATGGTCCGCCCAGAGGCGGCGCAGACCATCGCTGGTCGCGGCGCTCACCGTGGCAGCCGAGCCCAGCACCGGATTACCGTACGGATGGTCACCCCAGAGCGCCCGGGCATGGAGGTCAAACACGAGGTCCTCCGGCGTATCATCGACCCCCGCGATCTCTTCGAGGATCACCTTCTTTTCAACCTCGAGATCGTCGTCGCGAAATAGAGGCCTGCGCACGAGGTCACTGAGAACATCGACGGCGGTAGGTAGATCTTCATCGAGCACGCGGGCGAAGTAGGCGGTGTGCTCGCGCGTCGTATAGGCGTCGAGTGAGCCCCCGATTCCTTCGATCTCCCGCGCGATCTCCCGCGCCGATCGTCTCTCGGTGCCCTTGAATACCATGTGCTCGATGAAATGGCACACCCCCATCTGCTCCGCCGGTTCGTGACTCGCACCCCAGCGCACC
>SDBV01006263.1_pt1 | contig 16557 bp, 23 predicted proteins | sample 2277081 | NCBI WGS metagenome assembly SDBV01 (sample SAMN10402039, study PRJNA504765) | marine sediment metagenome | isolation source: marine sediment core GS10_PC15, 223 cmbsf | place: Arctic Ocean: Southern Knipovich Ridge | collected 2010
CATGGTAGATATCAATGAAGAATTGAAAAAAAGTTATAATTTTATATCAATTATGGGTGGTGCTCAGCCTACGTTTAGACCAGATTTGTTCTTAGAAAGTGGGATGGATGTTTTTTGTATAGGAGAAGGTGAATTAGCTTTTGAAGAGTTTTTGGAAAGAATAGAAAATAATGAACCATATGATGATGTTTTAAATATGATAACTAAAAAAGGAATTAATCCTATAAGGAATCTAATAGAAAATCTTGACGATCTTCCACTACCGGATAGGGGGTTAACGATAGAACATTCATTTTTAAAAGATACTTCTAAAAAATCTGTGTTTACTTCTAGAGGCTGTCCATATAGCTGTGCCTACTGTTGTAATTCTTACTACAATAGGATGTATAGAGGTAAAGGTAAAATAGTTCGTAGATTTTCTGTTGATAGGATAATAGAGGAGACGAAACAATTAGTTGATAATTATAATGTAGATTTTATAAAATTCGGAGATGATTTATTTGCTGCCAAAGCTGATGATTGGCTTAAAGAATTTTCAAAAAAATATAAATCAGAGATCAACCTGCCTTTTAACTGTTATTTAAGGTTGGATATGGTAGACGATGAGTTATTATCTCTTTTAAGCAATGCTGGATGCTATTCTGTTCATCTTTCTGTGGATAGCTGCTCAGAACATGTTAGAGATAATATTCTTAACAGAAAATGGAAGAATGTTAATATTGAGGAAAAGTTGTTATTGATAAAGAAATATGGCATAAATACATGGGTTAATTTTATGTTAGCTGCTCCAGAATCTACTTTAGAAGACGATTTAGAGTCTATTAAATTAAGTAGAAAAACTGGTATAACATATACTGCTTATAGCACCACGATACCAATAAAAAATACAAGTTTATTTGATTATTGTGTTAGTAATAATTATATAGATGAAGACTATGATGGTAATGTTGGTGACTCTGAATATAAATCTCCATTAAATTGTTTTTCGGTAAAAGAAAGAAACATTAGATATAATATTTTTTGTCTAGGTGCTTTTGCAGCTAAATTACCATATCCTTTTTACAAAGTTTTATTATTTGTTATAAAAAATATTCCCTCCAATAGTTTATTTAAAAAAATTCATGATAAGTATTTAAGATATTCTAGGGAAAATAAGATATTTAGAATAAAAGTTTAATAGGAAAGAATATAATTATGTTAAATCCTTTAGTTAGTGTCGTTATTTCGTCAATAAGACCAGAATTTTGGATGAGGCTGTATAATTCATTATTGAATAATAAAGTACCTTTTGAAATTGTTGTTGCAGGACCATCATCACCAAAATTTGATTTACCGAATAATATTAGATATATTAAGACAAATGTAAAACCTGCGCAATGTTTTCATTGTGGAGTTTTGTCTTCTCAAGGAGAGTACATACTACATACGGCTGATGATTATGTATTTTCAGAAGGTGCTATTGACAAGTTGTACAAAAAATTTAAAAATTGTGATAATGAAATTAAATTTTCAACAGGTAAGATATCTACTAATTTTTTGAATAAAAAACGAAAGAATATTAAAACAAAGAGTTTTATGTCTACGCATTTTTTTGGAAAATTTAGTGGTAAATATGTAGAAAATAATTTATATTGTCCTATATTACCTAATGGATCAGGAGCTTTTTATCATAAAAGTATTTATGATAAATTAGGAGGCGTGGATAGAAATTTTATAGCTGCTTATTTTGATTTGGATTTTGTTATGAGGATATATGAGGCAGGTGGCATAAGTCTATTTTGTGAAGATGTTATATTTACAGAGATGAAGGGTAAGTCGAAATTGCCAGCTTCATGTTCTCGTATGGATGCTTTGTTTTTTACTTCGCTTTGGTGTGATTTGTTAGATAAGGAAGATAGACATGCCAGTTATAAAAAATATGATGAAAAGTTTATTAAATGTAAAAACAAAGATTTTCCTATAATAGAATGTTTTAGTAATGGAACTTTAAATCCTATTGTTTATGATAAGAAAGATATCGCTGCTTGCAAAATAAGAGTTAGAAAAGAGAGAAAAATATCAGTTGATAAATATGAGTTAAAAGATGTATTTAAAAAATCGCAGGGAACGAATTCTAAATTGAGATGGGATTAAAATAAGGAGAAATGTAATGGGTGTGTTAGATTTTGTTGTTTTTCATGTTGGAGGTAAAGGGGGTATAGGAGAAGCTATAAATATATTAAAAATTGGGAAAGATAAACCCAACAAGAAAGAGTTATATATCTTTGAAGCTGATTTAAATGATGATAACGATTTAAAAGAAAATAAAATATTTATACGTAAATTAAGAAAACGTCATGGTATAAATGCTAACATTTTAAATTATTGTTTATCTGATCGTATCGGTGAATCTGAATTTTATATCAATAGAGATAGGTGGTCAAGTAGTCTTTTTAAAATAGATCCAAGGGCTATTAATTATCATATGGAATCTCCATCTGGTCCTTTATGGAAATCTCATTGTATGATTGATGAAGTCAGAAAAGTAAAAATAACTACTTTTGATAAAATATATAAAAACGATTTAGATATAAAACCAGATTTTTTAAGTATGGATGCTCAAGCATCAGAATTTTCCATTATGAAAGGTGCTAAAACTTTTTTTGAAAGTAATCTTTTAGGGGTTATTACTGAAGTAGAATTTAGAGAGATATATGAAAATCAGCCATTATTTGCTGATCAAGATACTTTTCTAAGAAATAATGGTTTTATTTTTATTAATATGGCTACTAGCCAACATTGGTTTATTGGTCCTGGTGTAGGAAAAAGTTTTTTGACTGTAGGTGAAGTAGTATATCTGAAAGACTATATATATTTAGTCAATAAATATGAATCAGATTTAGATACCTTAATTCCTATCATATTTAAATTAGCAATAATTTCTAAATCGTTAGGATATACTTCTTATTCTTGTCTAATAATAGATTATATTGTTAAAAGATGGAATAAATATTGTTCATTATATATAAAAAATAATAAGGATTCAACGGTGACAGATGTTTATAAATTTTATAAAAGCATTATGAAATAATTTTTTAACAATTGACAGCATAGGAGGCATTGTGAAAGTAGAAACAACTAAATTAAAAAATGTTCTTTTATTTACTCATGAATGCTATGAAGATCATAGAGGGACATATGAAGAACTTTACAATAAGGAAAAATTTGATAAAATTTGTATGGAACAAATTGATTTGAGGATATCTTTTCAAGAAACTAACATAGCAGTTTCAACGAAACATGTATTGAGGGGTTTGCATGGTGATAATAGGACTTGGAAATACGTTACCTGCTTGAAGGGCAGATATTTTATTAACGTTTTATGTTATGATGAAGAATCTGAACATTTTGGAAAGTATCAAAGTTTTGTATTAAGTGGAGAGAATAAAAAACAATTATTAATTCCTCCAAAGCACGGACATGGATATGTGGTAATGAGTGATGAGGCTATATTCCACTATCAGCAATCATGTACTTATCGTGGTATGGGAGAACAATTTACAGTTAAATATAATGATGATCGTTTTAACATGTGGTGGCCAGTAAAAAATCCTATTTTGTCGAAAAGAGATAAATATGGGCATCCAGTAGAAACTATTTAAGGAGAGTATAATGAACAATTTTTATAAAGACAAAAATGTTTTAGTAACTGGCGCAGCTGGTTTTATTGGTACTAATTTAGTTAAAAGATTACTAGAAGAAGGTGCTAATGTAAGAGGAGTATTACACAGGAAAAGTCCACAAGTTGATTTTGATTCTGATAAAATTGATTATATATGGGCAGATCTTACTAGAAGAGAGTTTTGTGAGGAAGTAGTTAAAGATATTGATTATGTTTTTATGTGTGCTGCCAATACTTCTGGAGCAGCAGTAATGGAGAAAACACCATTAGCTCATGTAACTCCTAATGTAATAATGAATTCTCTTATGTTAGAAGCAGCTCACAAGGCTGGTGTTAAAAAGTTTTCGTTTATGAGTAGCACTACAATATATCCTATATCTGATCAACCCCTTAAGGAAGATGATGTTAATGATGAGTTCTTTAGTAAATATTTTTGTGTGGGATGGATGAAGAGATTTTCAGAAATTATGTGTGAGATGTATTCAACAAAAATAAAAAATCCTATGACTACTATCATTATAAGACCAGGAAATCTATATGGTGATTATGATGATTTTGAATGGGAGACATCGCACTCTACAGCAGCTTTAATAAGAAGAGTAGTTGAGAGACACAACCCGCTAGTAATTTGGGGAGATGGTAGTGATTTAAAAGATATCACTTATATTTCTGATTTGATAGATGGTATGGTTACTGCTATGGAAAAATTAGATGAATTTTCAATAATTAATATTGCGGGAGGAAAATCATATACTATTAAAGAAACATTAGATACTATTTTAAAAGTTGATGGATATGAAAATGCTAATGTAGAATATGATTTAACAAAACCTACTATGATTCCAAGAAGATTAATTAGTATAGATAAGGCTAGAGAATTAATTGGATTTTCTCCTAAGATAAGTTTAAGAGAAGGACTAAAGAAAACAATAGAATGGTATAGGAAAAATATATAATGAATAAATTAGATTTTCTGTTAGTAGAGCCATCTTTAAACTGGGAGGAGACTCTGCGTATAAAAAATCTTATGAAAAGCGGCAAAAGTGATTCTTTGCAAGTAGGATTAAAAATATCTACAGCATATCTTGTAACAGCGGTTAAAGATAAAGGTTTTAAAGTTAAATTTATAGACATGTTAGCAGATATGGTGTCAGTAGATGATTTGGTGAAGTATATTAAAAACAATAAACCTAAGGTTATTGGAATGCCAGCATTTACTTTTCAAGTTCCAGTAGCTGTAGAATTATTCTCTATCATAAAAAAATCTTTTCCAGATATTACTACGTGTTTGGGAGGAGTTCATTCTTCTGCAATGCCTGAGGAAACTTTAGCAGATTATCAAGATATTGATTTTGTGGTAAAAGGAGAAGCAGAAACTACTATGCCTATTGTTCTTGAGAGAATAATTGGAAGTCAGAGTATTTCAAATATACCAGGAATATTTACGAGAGACATGGGTAATTATAATATTTTTGAGGAAGATATTAATAATCTTTCTTTTCCAGATTGGGGAGAATTTCAAATTGTTAGGCAATCAGTATTAAGGAAGAAAAAGATGATACTTCCAGTATTAACCGGAAGAGGTTGTCCTTTTAGGTGTCTTTTTTGTTGTAGGCAGTCAGGAGGTGTATGCAGAAGAAGAACAGTAGAAGCAGTTATAGAGGAAGTAGAGAGAAACGTAAAATTATATAATTGTAATGTAATTAGTTTTATGGATGAAACTTTTATTTTGAATAAAGAGTGGATATATAAGTTTATGGAAGCTATGAAGTCTACAGGTTTGAATAAGAAAGTAAAATGGAATTGCGCAACTAGAGTAAATTCTGTTTCTTTAGGATTACTTAAAGACATGAAAGAAGCTGGATGTTATGAGATGAGTTATGGGCTTGAAAGTGGAAATAATGAAGTTTTAAAAATTATTCAAAAGGGTTGTACTGCTGAAAAAATGGTTGAGGTAGTGGCATGGACTAGGAAAGCTGGTATAGCCCCTTCAGGACCAATGATGATAGGGCTACCAGGAGATACTAAAGAAACTATTTGGGAGTCTATAAAATTTGGTGAAAAATTAAATTTATTTTCTCTTACTTTTCCAATACTAGTTCCATATCCTGGCACAGAAATTAGGAAGATGGCTCTTGCAGGAGAATATGGTATGAGGATAAGATCAAATGACTGGGGAGAGTATTTAGCAAATGATCTTCATCGTTATGGTAGAGGTATAATAGGTCATTTAGAAAGTAAAGATTTATCTTGGGAAGAAAGAATAGAGATACAGAAAGAGGCATATAAGAGGAATCCTAAGAAAAATTTGTTAGAATATATAAAAAGTATAAATTAAATAAAAAGAGATAAGATGAGCAGAAAATGGCAACATAATTTTTCAGAGTTAATAGATAGATTGAGTATTCATCAATTGAAGGAAATATTTATTCCGGAACAAAAAGAAAAATATGCTAATGATATGGATCTGATTGCTAGTGATTTGACTGAAATTGTAAAAGAAAAAGATATAGAAATGTCGGGCGAAATGATAAGAGCTATAATTGTCATAGCTCAAATGAATACTCATATTTGGTATAATGAGTCTAAGGCTAGAAGTGGAAAAGATCAAGATATTAAATTACTTAAGTTGACACATGGGATAAATGGGATAAGGAATAGGGCAGGGAATTGTATATTAGAGATGATTGGAGACATTGACAAATTTGATTGGAAGACCGATTGTTTGGCAGCAGAGTTTAAGGATTGGGAAGTAAGTTTATTTAAGAAAAAGAAGGAGAATAAAAATGAAGAAGAGAGATAACTTGTCTTTTATAAAAGAGCAAGGAGTAGTTATATGGTTTACGGGTTTGTCTGGAGCTGGAAAGAGTACATTAGCAAATACTCTTTTGCCTGTATTTGGTAATAGGGGTAGAGGGACTAAGATACTTGATGGAGATGAGGTAAGAAAAAATATAACGTCTGATTTAGGATTTTCGAAAAAAGATCGTTCAGAAAACATAAAAAGAATTAGCTTTGTAGCAAAGATAGTTGCTGATGTAGGTGGTATTGCTATTGTAGCAGCTATATCACCTTATAAAGAAGATAGAGATAAAGCAAGGTGTTTAATTGGAGAAAATAGATTTTTTGAAATTCATGTTGATTGCCATATAGACACTTTAATAGAAAGAGATGTCAAAGGGTTGTATAAAAAAGCAATAGATGGGGATATTCTTAATTTCACTGGCATCTCAGATCCATATGAAGTTCCTAAAAATCCTAATTGTATAGTTCATAGCGATTGTATGACTATATCCGAATCAATTGATGAAATACTGAAAAAATTAGAAGAATTTTTGAATAAGTCAAAAAAAGGAATGATGTTTTATATATAACAAAATGAGATTAGATGCATTTTAATAGAAAAAAAACACCACAAAAGAAGAGATTAAAGATACGTCCTAATGCTATTGATAAGAGAAGCTCTAGCGATACTGATGTAAAACATATTCCAAGAGTTAGAAGTTCTAAAAGAAGAAAAAAGAGAAAATTTGTTAATCATGATATAATAATATCAAAAAGTATTACTAATAGTAAATATAAAAATGTTTCTGAGTGGAAAAATATTATTAAGGGTCAACCAGCATTCGTTCTTGGTAATGCTCCTAGCATTTCATCTAGAAATTTGCAGCTGTTAAATGAATATTTTACTATTGGAGTGAATAGAATTTTTTATATCTATGATCCAACAATTTTAATTTGGCAGGATCAAGAAGTGTGGATTAAAGATAAAAAAAAGATAATGAGGCAAAGAGCTATAAAACTTTGTAGAGATAGAAGTGATCCTAAACAAAAATTTATAAATTTTGAATTATCTATGGGGAAGTTTAAGTTTAGTCATAATCCTGGTAAATTGCATGGCAGAGGAAATACAGGAGCTTTAGCAATACAGTTGGCAGTTGCAATGGGTTGTTCTTGTGTTATTTTATTAGGGATGGATTGCAGATATGAAGGTAGAGGTAGGACTGATTTTTATGGGAAGAATAAAGATCATAAACATTATACAATAAAAATGTGCAAAAATGCAATGAACTGGGTAGAAAGAAAGTGTCCTGTTCCTGTTTATAATTGCGGCAATTCTGATATTTGGCCTAGAAGAGAGTTGGAAGATGTTATCAAAGAAATAAATCCTCCAAAGTTAGGAAGAAGTTATTATTTGAATGTGTTGGGAAAATGAAATACGTTGATTTAAGAGAAGAGCTTAACGATTATTTGACAGATGAAAAGAGGAAGATACCTAAGGAGTATCTAGATTCTGTATGTAAAATATATCATAAATATGAAACTTGTAGATACATATTCCTTTCTCCTATTGGATATGTATGTATGAAGAATAGTCCTATGAAGAAGGAATTAGATAGATTATCTAATAGTAAGCAAATGGTTAGCAGAGCTGATAACTGCAAAGGATACGAAAAAATATGAAAAAAAAGAAAAAAAAGACTACCAAAGTGAAAAAGAATAGTGTACAATATAGGAAGAAGAAAAAGAAGAGTAAAAAGAAGAGTAAAAAGAAAACTGTCAAAAAATCTGTTAAGAAAAAAGTAGTCAAGAAACCTGCCAAGAAAAAAGTTGTCAGGAAGAAAAGAAGAAAAAAAAGAGTAACAAGAAAGAAACTACTTATGGTTGATATCTATCCTATATTAAATAGAGTCCAGTTAAAAAGAAAAACAGAGGTCTTTGTTGCTAAAGCGGAAGAAGCAGATATTATTGAAAATACTATTAAAGATCTTAATCTTAGATACTCAAGAAAAGAGATGAAGAGACAGGTAGAATTTACTGTTAGACCTAATAAAAATAATATGTTTGATAATGATGAAGATTTACTTGATATAGAATACTTGGACGATGAAATTCCAGAACCAGGACAAATATTCCCATAAGTTATTATCATTTCTATACTTACACTTTTTAAGAAAAATTATATTTTCTTATTGAAAGTGAATTATATTTATGTTATAATTATCTCAGTGGTATTTTTATATTTTTTGAGATGAGAAAATGAAAGCAGAAGAACAATTAAAAATTTTGATTAATGAGCCTGATTTCCTTTCAGAGTCTGGAAGTAGGTTGTACGGAACAAGTACGCCTACATCAGATTATGATTTAAGAGGGTTTGTGTTGCCTCCATATGAGTATCTCATTGGGTTGAAGACATTTAACGATATGGAACTTGAAGGTGATCATAAGGTTTATAGCGTGAAGAGGTATTTAGAGTTAGTGCTTCGTGGAGATCCTCAATGCACAGAGCTTCTGTTCGCTCCGAGTAGTAGTATTAAGCGAGAAACTCTTATTGGAGAATGGGTGATATCTCTTAAACCTTACCTTGTTAGTAACACTATCTATAGCCGCATCATGGGATATAGTATTGGTGAGTGGAGAAAGGCAATGGCAGTTCGTCTCGTTTCTACTGAACGTAACAAGACTAAAAAAGAAATCATAAATGATGTGCGTAATCACTGGAATCTCAATAAAGAGAAGATGGATGGCATTATAAAGATTCTTGATTCTGTAGATGAGAAGAAATGCATTTCATCTATGGCTGGCCTTGGAACAAAAAGGAAAAAAGAAGTTGAAGAGCATGGATATTGCAGAAAAAGTGCTGCTCATTCTATTCGCTTAGTTACTCAACTCACCGAGCTTTTACTTACTGGCAATATTGTTTTTCCTAGACCTAATGCTGATTTACTTCTTGATATCAGGAATGGAAAGTACAGTAAGGAAGAATTAGAAGAAATTCATGATGAAGTTGATGCTGTCGCTAAAGAGACAAAAGAAAAATCTGTTCTTCCGGAAAAACCTAATTCTGGTGAGGTATGGAAAGTATATGAAAAAATAGTTGTTAATTTTTTGAGAAAAGATGAAAGATTTAATAATTGATAGTTTAATTGGAGAGTAAGATGGCGAAGAATGGCAACAAAGGCATGAAGAAGTATGAAGAAATCTTGAAGAAGATTTGTAATGTAGAGGATCTCCATTATCTAAGAGGAGCAGAGTGGGAAGGATGTCTTGGAATCGCCAGCGTTCTTGCTTTCATGGAAGGAGTACCTGCTAATCTACAGGCGATTGCCAGGTATTTAGATGTGTCTCCTTACAATCAAAATTTAGGTGCGGCTTTTAACCGTTTGAAGGTTAATGGCATTTTTAATAAGGAATATGGTGTCAGAGACGATACTTCTCTAAAGGGGAAAGCAATTATTTCTCCTCAGCCAAAATTTATTACTCCGCAACATATGTCAGATTTAGACTGGTGTCATCTTGCAGGAATTGCTGGAGGGTTCACTGGCATTAGAGTAGAGGAGAGAAAGAAGACAGAGAAAGTTGAAGTTGTTGAAAAAGAATAAAGTGTGTAGATACGATCAAAAAATGCTATGTCACGTCGTTAGTAGGTTAATCCCATAACAGGTGAATAGAGTGGATCATCTGTCGAAGACATATGAGGTGGAGAATCGGGAATCCTCAGCTTTATTTTTTTTATTTTATTATTGAAAAGTGAAAGACAATATGGTAAAATTATTATTATATTAATTTTATTTCATTTTCTTAGGAGAAAATTATGAAGGTACAAAGAAGAAGAGTCAACGTAAAAAGGCATACTCTAGGGTATAAGGTTTCTGGTAAATGGTATACTAGAAATCAAACTGCTCAGTTGGCACAAGCAGGAAGAATTGACGGAGTAACTGTTTGTCGTGGAGAATATGGAAATTATATTCAATCACTTCCTAGTGCGGGTTTCACACTAGAAAATCTTCCAGAAACAGATGTGGTAATGTCATAATATTTGATAATACTACAATTTAAATCGAGGCACAGATGCATAAAATTATGTGTCTGTGTCTATTCTATTGAAAAGAGGAGTTTTGATAATATCTTTTAATTATATATATAGATACTAAAATTGAAAAGGTGTTATTATGATAAAAGAAAAAGTTAAATTAGTTAAAAGTGTCACAAAATTCGTGACGAGAGTTTGTGATGAATGTGGGAAGGAAGAAAAAGCTAGAATGGCAGTAGTTCTACGTGGGAGAAGAGCAAGAGGTAAGGAAATAGATTTATGTTTAAAATGCGCTTCTTCTCGGAAATATAAGCCACTTGGCAGTTGGCCTCAAAATGAGAAATCTCATTTATGGAAGGGAGGAAGAAGAAAGCATGAAGCTGGCATAAGGATCCATTTGTCTCCTGGAAAATGGATTTATGAGCACAGATTGATGATGGGGGAATATCTTGGTAGGGAGTTATTAATTCATGAACCTGTTCATCATATAAATTTATGTAAATATGATAATGATATAAATAATTTATATTTATGTAAAAATACTACAGAACATGGATTGATTCATAATAATTTGGAGATATTGGGATATCAACTTTTGGGGAATAAGATATGGTTTGATTATGATAAAAAAGAATATGTTTCATATGAAACAAAAGTTCCAGAAGATAAAAAAATAAATATAGAAATAGATATTGACTACAATATTCATATCATGAAAAGTAAGGGAAAAACTGGTCTCGTAAAATATCGTCAAGTTTATAATAAGCCTATAGGAAATGGTAAATACGAGAAGAAATATATTCATATTGAAATTATGAAAAAAATTATAGGCAGAGATTTTTATCGCAATGAAGTAATACATCATATCGATGGAGATAGTTCGAATAACTTAAATAGGAATTTGATACTCATGATTAATAAAAATCACATATCTTGCCATAGGCAACTGCAAAATAGAGTTATAGAGTTCATGGAATGTGGATTTGTTAAATTTGATGAGGGGGTTTATTATGTCTAAATATTTATTTATAATAGAGTCCCCTGGAAAACAGAAAAAAATACAATCTTTTTTGGGGAAGGATTTTTTAGTAATCCCTACATATGGGCATATAATGGATCTCCATCCAAAAAAAATAAGTGTTGATATCAAGAATGATTTCAAGCCTACTTATGAAATTAATTCTGACAAGAAAGAAGTAGTTAAAAATATAAAAGGAAAAGCTAAAAAAGCAGAGATAGTTTATATAGCTACCGATTTAGATAGAGAAGGTAGTTTGATTGCTAATGGAATAGCTTCAATTCTTCCTGAAGAAACTATATATAAAAGAGTCAAATATAATGCGATAACTAAAAAAGATATTTTAAATGGTGTCGAAAATGCAGGGGAGATAGACACTAAATTAGTACATAGTGCAGAATGCAGACGTATTCTTGATAGACTTGTTGGGTGGAAGTGTAGTTTTTTAACTAAACAAGCTACTGGAGGAAAATCTGCAGGTAGAGTTCAAAGTGCTGCTCTAAGAATTTTAGCAGAGAGAGAAAAAGAGATAAGAGACTTTGTACCACAAGAATATTGGCCTATTGAAGTAACGCTTGAGAGAGAAAATGGTGAAACGGTTGTTGCTAATATCAAGAAACCAAAACCTCTTGATATTAAAACAGAAAAAGATTCAAAAACTATTTGTGATATATTAAAGAAGAGTGACTGGACAGTTTCTAAATATGAAACAAAAGAAAAATTTACAAGAGCATATGCTCCATTTACAACTTCTACACTGTATCAATCAGCATCATCTATACTGGGTTGGAGTTCATCTAAGACAGCCTCAGTGTCTCAACAATTATATGAGTCAGGTGCTATAACATACATAAGAAGCGACTCAACATATATTGTACCTGATTTTGTAAGTGCAATGAGAAGCACAGCAAATATGAAGTATGGTCAGAATTATGTATCTCCTCAAGTTAATTTTTTCGCAAATAAAAAAGGTGCTCAACAAGCCCATGAAGCTATTAGAGTTACCGATGTGAATGTAGAGAATGCTGTTCCTGGAGATAATAATAGATTGTATAAGATAATATGGAAAAGAACAATAGCATCTCAAATGGAGAAATTAAAACAACTGGCTGGTTCAGCAGAGTTTAAGTGTAATAAGTATTTGTTTGGTGCTACAGGTAGTAAGGTTCTTTTTGATGGATTTAGAAAATGCTGGGATTATGGATCTTTGACAGATTCTGAGTTGCCAGAGTTTGAAGTTGGAGAGGAGTTGAAATGTATTGATGTGAAAACAGAACAAAAATTTACAGCTCCTCCACCTCATTATACAGAGTCTTCAATCGTGAAAGAACTTGAGAAGAGAGGTATTGGAAGACCTAGTACATTCGCATCTATTCCTGCAACTCTGTTGAAACGTAATTATATAGAAAAAAAGAAGAATACAATCTATACTACTGATATAGGAATAGGAGTTTCTGACTTCTTAGTTGAATCTGATTTTTGTTTTGTTAATTTGGATTTTACAGCAGAGTTAGAAGAAAAACTTGATTGTATCGCAACTAATGATTGTTGTAAGTTGGATGTTCTTAATGAGTTTTGGTGTAGATTAAGATATGATATAGATAATGCTAAGAATATTAGAGAATCTAAATCTAAGACAGATCATGTTTGTAAAAAATGTGGTGGTTTTTTGATGTTAAAACATTCAAAATATGGGGCTTTTTACACTTGTTCAAATAGAAAAACGGAAGGTGTAGATTGTGATTATAAGGCTGATGTGGGCGACTGTGGTGTTCCTGTCGATAAGCCAGTAATAGAAGTATCTGAGAGTGATGAATTTTTATGCCCTAATTGTGGAGAACCACTGCTCATAAGAATTAATAAAAAAGGTGGAAATTATCTTGGATGCAAGAATTGGAGAACTGCTGAATGTCGCGGATTCTATAATTCTGAAACAGGTGAAGAGATAGAATTTAAGAAAAAGAAATGGAAAAAAAGCTGGAAGAAGAAAAATGGCTAGAAAAAACGAAATTATAAAATGTGGTGGTCATTGTTATGATGGCTGTGGATACGATACATGCTATTTTTGGGATAGGGGAAGTACAAAAGAACTAAAATGTAGATGTTTGTTGTTTGGAGGAATAGATGGAGTAAAAAAATGCATGTCAAGATCTATTCCACAATGTAATAAAATTTTTGGGACAGATTGTGAAAAACAAATAGAGACATATAAGAAACCACCAGGAGTAATAGTGTCAAGAGGAGAGAAGTATCATGGTGAGTGGATAGTGATGATTGGTTTTAACGATACCACTGTAATAGCTCATGATGAAGATAGGGAAAAAGCAGTAGAAAAGGCTGAAAAAGTGGGCGTTCCAATTGTTGGAAAAGTTGGAGATAATAAAAATCCAGGAATACTTATATATATACCAAGCAAAGATGTTATTTCAATACCAAGTATTCAAACAATATAAAAATAGTGTTTCAAAGTGATTATTAAAATGTTATAATTTAGTTGTAAGAGTATTTTGTTAGAGAGGGTTGAATATGAGTGATATGATGAAAGATCTTGATGGGGTACAAATTTATTTGTCTGGTCCTATTGATAGGGTTGACGATGATGGACTCGGATGGAGGAGAGAGTTCAGAAATAGGTGTAACAGAGCAAAACTCCCTGTTGAGTTTTTAGATCCTACAGATAAACCAGATCATCTTGGTTCAGAAGTTGGAGAAGAGAAAAACAGAGTGAGAATGTTGTTAGAAGCTCATAAGTGGGAACAAGCACAGAATCAAGCAAAGTATTTTAGACATATAGATTTGAGAATGGTGGATAGTTGTCATTTATTTGTAGTTTATGTCGATATTAATGCTCATCTTTGTGGAACATATGATGAATTATTCACTGCTGAGGATCAGAGAAAACCAATGATGTTGATTATGGCTCCAGGACAGAGTAAATGGGATATTCCTTCCTGGTTGGTTTGTATGTTTGATGAAGATGATGTATTTAATGATGTTAAATCTTGTGTTGAGCATTTAAAATTGCTCCATGCCGGAAAAATTATTTTTGATGATAGATGGATTATGGTTTAATGTCAATTATTTTAAACAGTTGGACAGAAGATAATGAACCAAAAGATGGGAGAATGGTAGTTGTTACAACTCTTTATGGAGAACTTATTGAGGGTATTTACAAAAGGTACGGTCGTTTAGTAGTAATAGAAGAACCCATTAGTGGTAATCCAATTTGGTTCTTAGATTGTATATGGGTGATAGGAAATACTCGATGGAGATATATTTAATTAAATTTTAGGAGAAGTAAAATGGCAAAAGTAAGACCAGAATATGAAATAAATGATGAGTTCAATACAATGGCAACTCAAGTTGTTGCGAAATATTCAAATTTGTTTGCAGGTGTTAAAGTTGATCAAATGTGTTGTATGAATATTGTTAATAAAGATAGACCAGAAAGTAAGAAAAAAGTATGGCGATTGGAAGCAGTTAAAATGCCGATGGCTCTTCATTGCACTTATGGTTGGTATGTAATTCTTTACTCATCTGATTGGGAAGTTTATTCAAAAACTCAGAAGTTATTATTAGTTGCTACTATCCTTCATGGGATGCCAACAGATGATACAGATGATGGTACGGTTGTTCCTATGGATACTAAGGGATACTCTACTATGTTTAGAACTTTTAAGGGAATAGATTATATGGATGATCCTAAAGCTCCTAACATTCTTGATGAAGATGTAAAATGGATAAAGTAGTATGTACAGAATAGATAAATTCTTAGAATATTATAACAGTTTATCTGGTGTTCAAACCTGTATCGATGGACATATATGGGTACATGCTCGACCTCTTCCTTTTTATCATGGGTTCCTTACTAAGGGATACTGGAAACAGAGGAAACAAAGAAGAAAAGATGCTAAAGCTGTTTTAAGAGGTGATGCAGTAGCGGTAACTTGGAAGGATGTAGAATGAGTGCAATATATAAATGTAATTTTTGTGATGTAAAGATGTTAAAACATGTTAGTTCTAAATATCAAAATGAGTATGTATATAAAAAATTATTTGGGACTAATCCTAATGAAGGGACTTTTCACATAAAATTTACAATGTCAACATGCCAGGAAGATTTGGATGTTTGTGATGAATGTTTTGATGAGATGAAAAAAGAAGCAATTAAAGAAATTAGAAAAGGAAATTTAAGATCCAGATAAGGAGAAATAAAGATGCAAGTAGCACTAGGAAAAGAAGGTTTAGAGAAGACTTACCAAGATGAATTTGAAGAAACTGAAAAGTGTGTTCATTGTGGGGAAGAATCAAGAATAGGATTTGTAGCTCATGAAAGTTATCAAGATGAGCCAGATAGTCCATCTGTTTGTGATTTACACCATAATGAAAAAGGAAATATGTGGCTTCATGATTCCTGTTGTGTAGCAGTTTATTTTTGTACTAAATGTTTGAACACAACTGCTATTTACAACCAGGCATAAATTAGGAAAGCGATAATGAAAGTTTGGATAAGTAGGGATAACACAGATTCTGTTAGCGATTTTGTGAAAATATGGGACAGGAAGCCAGAGAGACATTATTATAAGGAAAGATCTCTATGGAAATGGAAAGGGCAGGTTTTTTTTAATCCTGTTTTTCCCAGAAACCCAGGTTGGCAAATTATTGATGTTCGTACTTTTAAAGAAAATTTTGGGTTTACTCCTCGTAAGGGTAGCTGCAAAGAATATGAATTAAGTTTAAAAAAGTTATAAGGAGAAATAATGAGTAAATATCAATTATGGTCAAGAGATGAGTACGGTCAAGGAAGTATTATCTTTACTTCAGAAGATGTAGGTGCGGTAATTAAAAGAGGTAAAGAAGAAGTTACAAAACTTAATGTGTCTAATGCTTTAACAGCAGATGATCGTGAGAGGAACTGGGAAGCATATATGGTTAATATAACTTCTGAGAGCAAGAAGAAAATTAAATATGTATATGGTGGACCTTATGCTCAAGCAACAGATACTATTTATTCTTTTGGAGCAAAGAATGAAGACACAGACACAGTTAAATTAGGTGAAATTC
>SDBV01006264.1_pt1 | contig 16555 bp, 15 predicted proteins | sample 2277081 | NCBI WGS metagenome assembly SDBV01 (sample SAMN10402039, study PRJNA504765) | marine sediment metagenome | isolation source: marine sediment core GS10_PC15, 223 cmbsf | place: Arctic Ocean: Southern Knipovich Ridge | collected 2010
ACCGGGTGCACCTGCTCGACGAAACTTCGCGGGTCATCAGCACGTATCCGGGCTGATGATACGTCCTTGCGCTGCCCGAGATACCAGCCTATTCTGAAATGCAGGCTGCACGATCAGCCCAATTCTTTATGGAGACTACGGCCTCCGCTGACCCCAGCTCGTCCTCTTTCATAGACCGTCTCGCCGCGCGCCTGCACGTCCCACCGGAGTTCCTCAAGTTCCTCCTCGTCGGCGGCATCGCCTTCGTCATCAACCAGGCCGCGCTCCTGCTCCTCTACGACGTTCTCCCGGTCCTCCCGGCCCGCAACAGCGAATTCGACTTCGGCCTCTTCACGCACCCGGACATCCGCCTTCTGCTGGCCTCGGCGCTGGCGGTCGAGGTGGCGATCGTTTTCAAGTTCTACGCGCTCGAACACTGGACGTTCCGCGACCGTCCCCGGCGAGGATGGGGTCCCGTCCGCTTCATGCAGTTCAACGTCACCTCCATCCTGGGCCCGATCATCATCGTCTCCACGGTAAACGTCCTGACGCCCGTCTTCGGGATCAGCCCCTACATATCTCTGAGCATCGGCACACTCGCGGGCTTCCTGGCCAACTGGGCGTTTAGCGCCTACCTCATCTGGCCCCTCGCCCGCTCCAAAGCGAGCGCTGACTGATGGGCGAAGCCCAGTACGGCAGGTCCTCAGGCGCCTCCAGGCGAGTCCCGGAAGACCAGGATCCTGGCGACTTCCGGCTCTCCGACATCAACGTTCCGCACCTGATCGAGTCGGGCCGGCCCACGGTCGTCGGCTGGTGCATCCTGTTCGCCGTCGTCACGTTCGGACTGCTCTGGTTCCTCGGCCCGAAGGACACCATCTACTCGTACCAGGTCAGCCAGGCGAACAACCTCATCCACGGCCACCTGGACATGGACCCGCAATACACCGAGAATTACGCCGTCCTGGAGCGCGTGCTCTACGACGGCGATGGCTTCTGCTTCCTCCCCGGCGACCCGGAGGCGGCGAAAGTCTCAAACCCCCGCTTCTCCGAGGACTGCAAGACATACATGCAGCATTCGCTCGGCCCAGCGTTCCTGGTCTTGCCGGGCGTCCTTATCTTCGGCGGCGATCTGAACCAGACGCTGATCTCCGTGATCTTCGCCGCGATGACAGCCCCGATCGTCTTCCTCGTGGCGCGCTCCCTCTCCAAAAGCACCGAGGCGAGCGTCTGGCTAACGATTCTCATGGTCTTCGGCACGATCTTCTTCTGGGTCGGCGCCAATGGCGGCGTCTGGTTCTTCGCGCACACGACGTCCGTGTTCTTCATGTTCGCCGCCATCTACTTCACGATCACGAGACCGAACCCGCTATACGCGGGTGTATTGCTGGGTGCCGCGTTCATGTCCCGGCCGACGGTGTCGATGACAGGCCTCTTCTTCGTGATCATGTTCGCGCACCTCTGGCTGCGTCCGCCGGAGGATGGAGAGTCGCTGTTCGAGCGCATCAACTGGGAGCCGGTCCGCGCCTTCTTTGCCGGCGTGTCGCCCTTCATCCTGGCGACGATGGCGATCAACTACGCGCGCTTCGACAACCCGGTAGAGTCAGGCTACAACTACGGCCAGCAGCTTCACGAGGACAACCTAACGTCCGTCTACACGGACGGTACGTTCAACCCCGGCTACATCGATCGCCACCCGCCGGTCGTTCTGGAGCAGATGCCGCTCTTCCAGGACACTGCCCCTTACATCTTGCCGTCGTGGGCAGGGATGGCGATGTGGGCGACGACGCCGGCGTTCTTTTACTCGCTCTTCGCCGGCATCAAGGAGCGCAGCGTCCTCATTATCGGCGGCGTGGCGGTCGGCCTCGCCGCCGCCGTCATCCTCTCGCGCGGCGTCGTTCGCGCCTGGGACTGGGGCTGGGCAACGACTGAGATACCGCTGGGTATCCACCTTCTGCCGTTCTGGGCGATGATCGGCGCGGCCGTTGTCTACTCGCTCATCAACCGCGACCGCTTGATCGCGGCGTGCTGGGCGGCAATCATTCCGACGGCGTTCATCATCTTTAACTTCGCGGCCACCGGCTGGTCGCAGTTCGGATATCGTTACGGGCTGGATTTCACGCCTTTCCTCTGGCTTCTCGTCGCCAGGGCGATCGGAGACGAGATTAAGTGGCACCACAAGGTACTGATCACAATCGGTGTGCTCATAAACCTGATGGGCCTGCTCTGGATCTACCAGCTTGGCGAGCCGAACGCCGCTCTCGGAGGCCTGCTCCGGGACATCCTGAACGCGCTGGGCGACGATCCGTCCCGCTGGACCTGGGTGCGCTTCTAGTCTTTGTTGCTGCGCTGGCCCGCTCGCAGCACGCCGATCAGCACTGCCGCCACGATCAGGTTGAGACCGGACACGACAAGCGTCTGCGCCACGGCGCCCCAGCCCAGCGCCAGACCGACCGGGGCGTCGGCCGCCCACTGCCAGAGGAGGTATGCGTCCAGCCCGACCCCGGCGATCAGCGACACCACACCGGTCAGCAGGAAGTAGTCACCGACCGGGATCGATTCGTCCCGCAGCGCATTGACGACGCGCCCCGAGCGAGCGACGTCCCGCTGCCAGGCCAGCCACTTCGTCGCAATGCCCAGCGTTAGAAAGGCCACGCCGCCCGGCACGAGGATGCCGCCGGCGAACACCGGCTGCCAGCTCACGGAACCGACGTCCACACCATCGCTGAACGCCACGCCCACGGCGAGCGACAGGATGCCGAGGACGATCGCGATCAGCCCCGGGTAGATGAAGATGAGGTCCGCGCTCTCCAGAATAATAAAGCGCCCGATCGCCCAGCCGTGCGTCAGGCCACGCAGCTTGCTCGGCTCGCGCCGGACGCCGTACGGCACCGGCACTTCCGTCACCCGCATTCCGTTGCGGCCAGCGCGCAGACAGATCTCCGACTCCAGTTCGAAGCCCGCCGCCGCCGGCGACATCGTCTCCCAGGCCTCGCGCGTGAACGAACGGAGGCCGGAGAGCACGTCTCCGAAGCTCCGGCGCGTGATCACGCTGATCAGCGTGCTGAACAGCGGGTTGCCAATGCGCCGGTGCAGCCAGGGCATCGCCCGGCGCTCCATCTCGCCCTCAAGCCGGTTGCCGATCACCATGTCGTAGCCGTCCTCCAACGGCCGGACGACAGGATCGAGATCGCTCAGGTCGTAAGTCCCGTCCCCGTCCGACATCACAATGAAGCGGCCGCGCGATTCGCAGACTCCCGTGCGGAAGGCGTTGCCTTTGCCCCGCCGCGGCTCGGCGATCACGCGGGCGCCGGCCGCCCGCGCCGCTTCGGCCGTCCCGTCCGTCGAAGCGTTGTCGACGACGAGAACCTCACCACTAAAGCTTGATCCACTCAGCCATGCACGCGCCTTCGTGACGCACTCGCCCACCGAGATCTCCTCATTGAGACAAGGGATGATGACCGAGACGTCGAGCGAGCCGTCGGCGCTGGCCTGCGCGGGCTCTTCGGCTGCTTTCATCGGCCTCATTGTAGCGCCCGGCCCACCCAGCCGCACCCGGCCGGAACGAACGCTGGAGCGGCTCTGCCTCAACGGTGAACTTTGGGTTAAACGCGCCTGAAGCGCAGTCCAGCCAGTAGGATGAGCCGCCACGCGGTCTCTTGCGCTCGGCAACAGTTCGCCTGCAAGCCTCGTCGTATGGGGTGACAGGGGGCTTCGCCTCGAATCCCTGATATCACTTATGCAAGCATTCGGAGTAACAGCAGAAGGCGGCTTCGTCCCCGGCCTGAGACGCCCCGACGAGGCACCTGAGTCGCCGGAATCGCCCGGTGGCGCCAGCGCCTTCTTCCTCAACGTCCTCGTCCTGGTGACATTCGTCGCCGGGGCGGCGCTCGTCGTGTACGGCGGCGTGCTCGCGACCGACGGGCTGAACTGGGAACTCATCGCTGCGCTGGCCCTACTCGCTGTCCTCGCCGAACGCGCCGACATGAGCCTCTACGGCAACAGCCGCGTCTCACTGGCGATCGTACCGATCTTCGCCACCGTCATCGGCGCCGGGATGCCCGGCCTCGCCATCGTCGTACCGCTGGCCATCCTCGCCTCGGCCCACGGGAGACCGCTCCGCAAGACCGCCTTCAACTTCGGAGCGCTGATGCTGGCCGCAGCGGCCGCTGCCCTCGTGATGCCCACGACCTACAACACCGACACAACGCTGGAATGGCCTCAGATACTGCTTCCCGCCACGATCGCCGGCAGCATCAACTTCGCCGTGAACACGCTGCTCGTTGCAGCCGCGATCGGCCTCAGCAGCCGCTCTTCGCTGCCGAAGGTCTGGGCAGAGCACTTCCCGTGGCTGCTGCCGCACTACGTCATCCTCGCCGCGATCGGTACCGCCGTTATCGGGGCTTACCAGGCGATGGGCATCTGGGGCATCGCCATCTTCGTCGCGCCACCGCTGATGATGCGCCTGTCGATCAAGCAGTATCTGGACCGTACAACCAAGAACGTGCTCGACCTCCGCCACGCGCACGACCAGTTACAGAAGGCGCACGGCCAGGTGACCGACGCCATGGACCGCCTGCGCAACGCCTACGACGGCACCCTGCGTTCCCTCTCAGCGGCCCTCGACGCGCGCGACAGCGAGACCGGCGGCCACTCAGAGCGGGTCGCCGACCTGACGCTGGCGATCGCCACCGAGATGGGGTTCGAGAAGGACAGCGACGAATGGCGCAACATCTCCTGGGGCGCGCTGCTCCACGACGTTGGCAAGATCGCCGTGCCCGACAGCATCCTGCGCAAGCCCGGCGCCCTGACCGATGACGAGTGGCAGACGATGCGCCGCCACGCCGCGGCCGGGTACGAGATCCTTCTGAAGATCGACTTCCTGAAGACGGCAGGCCAGATCGTCCTTAGCCACCACGAACGCTACGACGGCGGGGGATACCCGCGCGGCCTGGCCGGCGAGGAGATCCCGCTGGGTGCGCGCATCTTCACGATCGCCGACGCCTTCGACGCCATGACCTCGAACCGCGCCTACCGCAGCGCCATGCCCGCGGAGCAAGCGCTGGCGGAAGTCCTCCGCAACAGCGGAACACAGTTCGACCCAACCGCCGTCCGGGCCTTCCTCAGCGTCTATCAGCAGCGCTTCGTCGGTACGGTGCACCACGGCCACCACGCCAGCGCCAATGCTGCCCCGGGAGGCCACGCCGAACTGAGCGAGTCGCTGAAGCAGGCGATCGCCGAAGCGGCCGGCCTCGACGGCGAGCTATAGCCGCTCAGTTTGTGCCCTACGTTCACCGATTCTTCACCCGATCCTCTCCCCGAGGCGAAACGCTCGCACCTACAGGGACGTCAAATCCTTATGACAAGCTGTCAACCCCGCTGGGCACAGGCCGTAACTCGACGCCGTGGCAAACAGGGAGCGAGGAATCTCAATGATCACGCATAGTCAAAGCCGATCCTTCGAATCAGGGCAGACCATCGTGCTCTTCGCGCTGTCCCTGACCGTGCTGGTGGCCTTCCTCGCACTGACGTTTGACATCGGGAGGATGGCACTAGACAGGCGCAGCGTACAGAACGCCGCCGACGCAGCCGCCCTTGCCGGCGCACAGATGCTGCCGGACGACCCAAACGCCGCAATCGCCGACGCAACGGCATACGCAGCACTGAACGGGATCTCTGCAGAGGAACTCGGCGCAGTCACAGTCTCGAGCACGTACATCTCCAATGACACGATCGCGGTGACGCTGTCTCGCGATGTCGACTTCGTATTCGCCCCGGTGCTCGGCATGTTCTCCGGCACCGTGAACGTGAGCGCCACGGCCCTCACCGGCGGAGTCGTCGGTGTGTCGCTGATGGCCCCGCTTGCCGTCGAACAGGCGGTGTTCGATGGTCTGAACCAGGGGGACACGGCGACCCTCAAGTACAACGCACACAACAGCAGCGATGGGAACTTCTTGCCTCTGGCGCTTGATGGAACAGGATCCTCGGAGTACGAGGAAAACCTCATGCTGGGAAGCGAGCAGTGGCTCTGTTCTGTTGGGTCGGAGACGGCCAGCTGCCTGAGCGAAGCCTCGACGCAGCCCGGCAACATGGTCGGTAAGACGCGTAGCGCACTCGACTGGATCTTCGCCAACACATCAACCGATTGCGACACCTATGGCGAGGTGTTCCCGCAAAGCGCGGGTAATCCGTCCAGGCTGGCAATCGCCGCGATCTGCAACAAGTTCACGAACCCTGCGGCAGCAAGCTACCAATTGGTACTCGTGCCGGTGATCGATAGCCTCTGCAACGGTAGTTGCACGGTGATCGTCCAGGAGTTCGCGTTGTTCTTCATCGAGAGCTACACCTGCTCCGGCGGCGGCCAGGGCAACTCCTGCGACCTTGTCGGCCGCTATGTGCAGGCCAACGCGAACGTTTCGGGACTGATCGGAGCCTACGACCCTGACGGATCGGTGAACTCGGTCCGCCTGATTCAATAAGCGCAGAACAACCCCGATAACCATGTGTTGAACCCCGCCGGGACTGCAGCGACACATCTGGACGACCGCCATTGACGGACTTCAGGCTCGCGCTTCGTCCGGTCGTACTTAGCGGCTGAACGTGCCGACAAGCTCGCTCAGCGCCAGCACGTGGTCCGCGATCGCCGCCTCAACTTCGGCCAGCGTCGAGCCCGCCCCGAGATCGATCTCGGCGTTCAGCGCGTAGATGCGGAAGACGTACTGGTGTTCGCCGCCGGGAGGGCACGGCCCCGTGTAGCCGATCTCGCCCAGGCTGTTCACTCCCTGGAGCGAACCGTCATCCAGCTCCTCGTCCGGTAAGATGTCCGCACCCAGCCCCGAGGAGTCCGGCGGCATGTTGTACATCACCCAGTGGACGTAGCCGTTGGCGTCCGGGTCGTCCATCGTCAGCGCCAGTGACTCAGTGCCCGCCGGCAACCGGCTCCACGCGAGAGGCGGCGAGATATTGTCACCGTCACAGCTGTACTCGACCGGAATCTCTCCGCCCGACGAGAAGGCATCGCTCGCGAAGATGACGGGCCCCGTCTCCACCGGCGTCAGGGAGGCGCCGCCACCGTCGTCATCATCGCCTCCGCACGCTGCGAGAGCAATTGCAAGAACGGGCACGAGGAGGAGAAGCCAGGCCCTCATCCGGTCCACTTCCCGGAATACTGTTCGACAAGCTCGCCCGGCACACGGTTGTTCACCGCAACGTCCTTGAAGAATCGCGCACTCTCCTTCGGGATGCGGTTCAGCGTGCCCTCCTCCGTGGCGAAGAGGCCGAACTTCTGGCGGAAGCCCTCCGCCCACTCAAAGTTGTCCTGCTGGCACCAGTGCAGGTAGCTGCGAATGTCGACACCGTTCTCGATCGCCCGGTGCACCTGCTTGAAGTGGCGGACCAGGTAACTGATGCGCTGCTCGTCGTCGTCAGTGCCGATGCCGTTCTCCGTAACGTACACGGGCACGTCATAGTCCTTGAGGCGCATCATGCTCTGGTAGAAGCCCTCAGGGTAGACTTCCCAGCCCATTGTGCTCGTCTCGGCATCCGGCGGCGGCGCCACCTGGCGCAGGCCCATGACACCGCGGCCCTGCGCGACGACAGAGCGCGAGTAGTAGTTGAGGCCGACGATGTCCCACGCGCCCTTCAAGCCCGGCACTTCCTCGCCCTGTCCGGCCGGCGCCCCGATCACACCGTCCCGGATGCCGTCCAGCCAGAAGGCGTTCCAGTACTGGTCCATCAGCTTCGCCGCCGCCTTGTCTTCCTCCGAGTCGCTGGCCGGCATTGAGTAAGTCATGTTGATCACGGGGCCGATCTTCGGGTCGTGCGGCGCACTTTCGCGGATCGCGTTGTGCATCGTCCCGAGCGACATCAGGATGTGCCGCGCGGCCTGCATCGCCAGACCGAAATCGCGCTTCGCCGGCGGGTGCACGCCGGCGATGTAGCTGGCGGCGGGCAGGACCGGCGGCTCGTTGATCGTGAGCCAGTAAGGCACCGCGTCGCCCAGCTGCTCCGCCATATGCCCCGCGTACCGGCCCAGCAGCTCCGGCGCGCGTTCGTTCGTCCAGCCACCCATGTCCTCGAACCAGATCGGGTTCGTGAAGTGGTGCAGCGTCACGAACGGGACGAGGCCGTTCTCATGCAGCGATTCCAGCACCCGGCGATAGTGCTCGACCTCCTTCTCGTCCCAGCGGCCCTCCTCCGGCTCGATGCGGCTCCATTCAATCGAGAAGCGATGGGAGTTGTGGCCCCACTCGCGGCTCATCCGGAAGTCCTCAGCGAAGCGGTTGTAATGGTCGCAGGCGATGCCGGACACGGTATCGTCCTTGATGTTCCCACCGGCCTGCTCCCAGGCCCACCATTGGTTGTTCCTGTTGTTTCCCTCGACCTGGTGCGAGGACGTGGCCGTCCCCCAGAAGAAACCGTCGGGAAATCTCAGATCATCGGCCATCTCGAATTGCTCCTTGGACTCTCACGGGCGCCCGCATCGGCTGGTCGCCAATTCTATCGCACGACCACTTTACCGATAAGCCTCCGGGCGTCTACGCAACGTTAACCGGCCGGCATTGATTGTCGGGTAACGGCTCCCACGCGCCTCTCCTCATACCTATTGAGGAGCAAAGAATGGCAGATTTCACGTCCGACGATGCGACCAGCCTGGACCACCTTGACGGTCTCTACGTACCCGAGAACGAGCATCAGCTCCGGCGCGTGCAGCGCAAGGCCGAAGAGCTCGACAAACAGGTGCGCGCCTGGGCCGAATCCGTGATCCGGGTGCTGCCGCGCGGGCTGCCGATCAACTCACACGAGATGTACGTCCTGTCGCTGTTCCTGGCGCAACAGAGGCGCCTGAACGTCCAGATGGACTCGCGCGAACCGGACTACTCGGTCATCGGCACGATCAAGCACGCGCTGGCGTTCGTCCTGCCACAGGAAGACCCGGCAGTCACCGCGACCACCCATCACGTCCTCGCCCAGCGCCTGGACTCGGAGATTGAGCGCGGCTGCGCCATCTACTGCCGCGACCACGGCGTTGACGCCAGCTCCGATCCCGCGCTCGATTGGCGCGTCGCCATCCGCTTCATGGCGCAGAGCACCTACTCGCGCCTCGCCGAGACGGAGCCGCGCAAGATGGCCACGTCGCCGCACCGCTTCGAGCTGTCCCTGGTCGCGCGCGACCTGGCAACGGAAGTCGAGACCAAGCGCCGCGAGATGATGGCTGCCTTCCCTGCGGGCCCGTTGGGCACACCGGAAGCGGCCTAGCGCCGCCTTCCGCCCACGAATCGCTGTCGCCTATACTCCGGGCATGCGTCCGCTGGTGATCTCTCACGCCGCCTGCGGCGGCCACGCGCCCGAGAACACCCTGCAGGGCATCCGCACTGCGATCGAACTCGGTTCCGAGGCGATCGAGATCGACGTCCAGGCCAGCTCAGACGGCGTGCCCGTCCTCATGCACGACTTCACCATCGACCGCACGACTGGCGGCGAAGGCGCGGTCGCGGACCTCACTCTAGACGAGTTGCGCGCGCTAAACGCCGGCGGCGAGCCGGTGCCGACGCTGGCCGAAGCGCTGGACCTCACGAAGGGCAAAGTGCTGCTCGTCATGGAGATCAAGCAGCCGGGCATCGAGCAGCAGGTCTCCCGCGTGGTCAGCGGCGCAGAAGCCGTCGGCGACGTGATGTGCTGGTCGTTCTTGCCGAAAGCGCTCGAAGGCATGCGCGCCGCCGATCCGCGCATCCCCTGCGCGCTGCTCGTCGCACCGGAAGACGTCGGCAACTGGCCCGTGATGCGCGAGCGCGCGCTGAGCATCGGCGCCCAGGGCGTCAGCGTCTTCTTCCTCGGCATCGACGAGCGGATCAGCGAGAGCTGCCGGCGAAGCGGCCTCGCCCTCTACTCCTGGACGGCGGACCAGCCAGAGCAGATCGCGAAGCTTATCGCGCAGGGCGTCGACGGCATCTGCTCCAACTATCCGGACCGCGTCGTCGCTGCGGCGGCCCGACCGCCTGACGCTCAGGCGTCGGGCCGCCGCAGCGCCTCGCCAGACTCCGAGGCGTGACCCGTTTCCGGATCGAGCTGCAGGCCGAAACCGTCCGCCATCCGCGTCAGGTAGTTGAAGATGCCAACGATGTGCCCCACCTCGAGGCACTCCTGATCGCTGAACCCGAGGTCGCGCAGCGGGCCCCAGTCCTCCGGCACCATGCGCGTCGGTGTAGCGCTCATCTTCTCCGCAACCGCAGAGAGCGCTCGCTCGCGCTCCGTCAGGTCCAGCTCACGCCAGCGTTTGTCCTTGATCGCCTCCGCCAGCTCTCGCGATCCGCCCTCGACACGCAGAAACTCCGCGTGAGATTGCGTTCAGTAGAAGCAGTCCTGCGCCGACGCCGCCACCGCCGCGACCATCTCCCGTTCGCGGCGCGTGAGCTTTCCGTCCGGCGAGAACATGATCTGTGAGAACAGCGCGCTGAACGCCGGCCCGATGCGGCCGTGCGCCGCAATCAGGCGCGCCATCGCCGGCATGAAGCCGAAGTCATACGGACTCCTCATGTCGGACGCCCGCATCGCTGAGTAGAGATCGCCCACGTGGGAGAGGTCGACCCACGCTTCGTTCGATTCGATCGTCCCGTCAGCCATCGGTTCTTCCTCCTGCCCGTGCGGCTGCGCTCTTGCCGTGCCCCTTCACGCTGTAGGTCTCGCTTATCATGATCGGGCACATCTTACCGCTTACAATTAAGGCGTGGCACCCGCCCTTCGCGACCTCCGCAAGATCTGCGCCGTGCCCTACGGATTCTGGTTGGATACCGCCCTTACGAGCCAGACCAGGGACGAGGCATCGTACGTCGGCGCCGAGCCGTTTCTCGTGCTTCGCTCGTACGGGGAAACGGTGGAGCTGTGGACGCGCGGCTCGACGGACCGCTTCACCGGCAGCCCGTTCGCCGTCCTGCGTGATCTGCTCCACCAGCACCGCGCAGGGTCCGGCGGGGCCGTCGGCTATCTGGCGTACGACCTCAAGCGTCATATCGAACGCCTGCCTGAGACAGCGGTCGACGAACTTGGCCTGCCGGAGTGCCACCTGGCGTTCTACGAGCGCATCGACCGCTTCGACCCACGCCCGCTGTCAGTCGAGGCCGATTCAGCGCCCCGGCACAGCCCACTCCATGACACGGCCGCTCCCCCACCATCGAACTTCACGCGAGAGGGTTACGAGGCCGCCGTCGCGCGAGCACTCGACTACATCACCGCCGGCGACATCTATCAGGTCAACCTCTCACAGCGCTTCAGTGTCCCGTTGGCCGGCGACTCTTTCGACGCCTACCTGCGCCTGCGCCAGGACAACCCGGCACCCTTCGCCGCTTTCCTGCGGCTGCCCGAAGCCGACTTCCTCAGCGCCTCACCCGAGCGCTTCTTGAGGCTCGACCCGCTCAACCGCCGCATCGAGACGCGCCCGATCAAGGGCACGCGCCCGCGCGGCCGCACGCCGGCCGAAGACGCCGCCCTGGCCGCCGAACTTCTCGCCAGCGAGAAGGACCGCGCCGAGAACGTGATGATCGTCGACCTGGAGCGAAACGACCTCGGCCGCGTCGCCGAGATCGGCTCAGTCCGCGTGACCGAGCTGGCGGCGCTGGAGACGTTCCCCGGCGTCTTCCATCTGACGTCGCAGGTAACGGCCCGTCTGCGCGAGGACCGCGACGCCGTCGACCTCCTGCTCGCGACGTTCCCGGGCGGGTCGATCACGGGCGCGCCCAAGATCCGCGCGATGGAGATCATCGACGAACTGGAGCCGACCGCGCGCGGCGTCTACACCGGCGCCATCGGCTACTTCGGCTTCGACGGCTCGCTCGACCTCAACATCGCCATCCGCACCGCCGTCGTCAAAGGCGGCGTCGCGCACTTCCAGGCCGGCGGCGGCATCGTCGCCGACTCGTCCCCGGCGCTCGAGTACGAAGAGACGCTGCACAAGGCCAGCGCCATCCGCCGCGCGCTCACGGATGACCGCCCGACGAGAGACCGCCCCGATGCACTGGCTGTACCTCAACGGTAGCCTCGTCCAGCGCGACGAGGCGACGATCTCGGTGCTCGATCCAGCGGTGGTCCACGGCCGCGCGCTGATCGAGACGTTTCGCTCGCACCGGGGGCGCGTCTTCCGCCTCGCTCAGCACTACGAACGCCTGTGCACCGGCGCGCCGGTCCTCGGCCTCACGATCGCCCTCACGTTGCCCGACCTGGAAGCGGCCGTCGCCGACGTCCTCGCCCGCAACGAAGCGCCGGACGCGCGCCTCCGCCTCACGGTCAGCGCCGGCGCGATCATCCTGACCGCCACACCGCTCACCGATTACCCGCCCGAACTCTATGAGCGCGGCATGCACGCCGCCATCGCGGACGCACGCCGCAACGAGACGTCACCGCTCAGCCGCGTCAAGTGCGCCGCCGGCCTCCTCGACGGCGTCCTCGCCCGCGAGCGCGCCCGTGACGACGGCTTCGACGAGGCGATCATGCTCAACACCCATGATCTGGTCGCCGAGGCTGCGGTCTCCAACGTCTTCGTCGTGAGGAAAGGCCGCCTGCTCACGCCAACCATCGAGTCCGGCGCGTTGCCGGGCGTCACCCGCGCCGCCGTCCTCGACATCGCCCGCGAGTCCGGCATCGAAGCTGCCGAGACGAAGGTGACCCTCGAAGGCCTGCGCACGTCCGACGAGGCGTTCCTCACGAACAGCGTGATGGGCGTGATGCCGCTAACGCGCCTCGAAGGCGCACCGATCGGCGACGGCGACGTCGGGCAACTGACCGAACGGCTATCACAACGCTATCGCGAAGCCGTCAGCGTCGCTTCCTAGGCCCCCGCAATCGAAGTCCGCGGTTACGTCCCGAGAAGCAGGCAATCGAGGGGCAGGTCCGCCGGCACCCCGGCCACGAAGCGAAGGATAAGGAGCACGTCCACGCCGTCGACGTCTTCGTCGCAGTCGATGTCACCGTACATGCCCGTTGCCAGGCCGGCCGTCTGCGCGCCGCCCACCGAACCGATCACCGGACAACCCGGTTCCTGTGCTGAGGGCGATCCGCCGACGTACTGCAGCTCCGCCAGAACGTCGTGCACGTCGATATCGTCGTCGCAATCGAGATTACCCTTGGCGTCCGTCGGCAGCGGCGGCGACCAGCAGCCGGGATTAGGACATTTGGGAGGGCCGCCGGGCCCGGCTCCGGCGCCGATAGTGATCTCGACGCTCGACTCGTCGAAACTGAGCGCACCTTCGGTATCGGCGTTGTTGGGGTTCGGATCGCAGACGTCGCCTATGAAATCAACGTCCGCATCGGCCTGGTTGGACTGGAACACGCCGTTCGGGATCAGAGGACAGTTGTCCAGGCGGTTCGAGTAGCCGTCCTTGTCCTCGTCCGAATCGGTCCCGAAGAGTACCGGGTCATCGTTGGGATCACAGGCGGCATCGAGCCCGTCGGCATCGTGATCGCCAGCGAACCAGCTGCGTGGGTTGCCAGCGTTGGGATCCAGAGGGCACGTGTCCAACGAGTTCTCGTAACCGTCGCCGTCGGCATCTCGCCGGCCGCTGGAGACAACCGTGAAAGTGTAACTTCCGTCCTGCGGGTTGACGAGCAGCGGAATGCCGCCTTCATCGCCGCCCGTGCTCGTGTTGTCCTCCGATTCGCCGAAGAACGTCAGGGTGACCGACAGCGGCGTGCAAAAGTCGGTGATCAACTGCGGTCTGGGACTATTGAGAGGATCCCCTATATTCTGGAGAAGCAGGACCGTTGGGTAGCCGAGAGCCGGATCGTTGGGGACGTCCTCGTAAATGAGCGTTCCCGGCGGGAAGGTGATGAACTGGAGGAGCACCGGCGTACCGGCAACGTACGTCATGCCCGCCGACCGGCTAATCGGCTCGGTGACCGTGTCGATGATCCGGAAGATGAAGTCGGGCCAGCGGTCTACGCCGTCGATGAGACCGTTGCCATCGCTGTCTTCGGCGAAGTCGAGTGTGGAATTCCCGTTCAGGTCATTGAACGAGACCGTGTCGCCCCGATCCAGGCTGGCGTTCATCATTACGAACCCTACCGGCATGGACTGATTGCAGGCCGAGTTTAGGAGCCCAAGCGTCACGTCCGTCTGTGTCGATCCGACCTCTGCGCCGATGGGGATGTCGCGGCCGTCAACGATGCCCCATTCGGCGGGGAGAAACCGGACGGCTATGCCAAAGTTGACGTCCCCGCTCGGGAGGTCGAACCGGATCGTGATGTCCGACGTCGCCTCCGCTGTCGGGTCCGCCACGACCACGCTCACCTCTGGTGCGTATGTGGCGTGCGCGGTGCCCGACGCGAATAGCGCGAGGGCCACGGCAACCGCAAGAAACAGAACCCGAGACAAAACTCACCCCTCAGTATTCATCGGACGTCCTGCGCTTATGGTATCACCGGCGAGAAGATGTCAAGCGAACTCGACGGCACGGCCGGACGGAGACGCAGAGCAGGTTCAGCGCGTCAACGTCATGTGGATGGCGAAGCGCCCGGGATGATCGAGACGTCCGCGCCGATCAGCGGACAACCAGTCTCCTGTGAGACAGGCAGGCCGGCGTCCACTGCCGCTACGTTGTAAGACAACCGCAATAATTTCCCGCTACGATCGATAGCCGGGCAAGCAGTCCCTTCCGCGGCCCCGAAACGTAAGATAGATATGCGAGGAACAACGGCGCATATGGCTGAAGAACGAGTCCTGGTGGTCGAAGACGAGCCGATGGTGGCTGAAGTCGTGGAGCGCTATCTGCGCCGCGACGGCTACACTGTGTCGGTCGTCCATGACGGCGACAAGGCGATGGACGCCTTCGAGCGCTTCCAGCCGGATCTGGTCGTGCTGGATCTCATGCTGCCGGGGCTGGACGGCACAGAGATCTGCCGGCGCGTGCGGGCCCGCTCACAGGCGTCGATCATCATGCTGACCGCTCGCGGCGAGGAGACGGACAAGATCGTCGGCCTGGGCATGGGCGCCGACGACTACGTGACGAAGCCGTTCTCGCCTCGCGAGCTTGCGGCTCGCGTGAAGGCCGTCCTCCGCCGTTCCAGGAAGTCCGGCGAGACCGAGGGTGACCACCTCCGCTTCGGCGACCTCCGCATCAACGGCCGCACGCGGAAGGTCGAGGACCACCGCGGCCCGATCGAATTGACGGCCCGTGAGTTCGACCTGCTGTTCCACCTCGCCAGCTACCCGGAGCAGGTGTTCAGCCGCGAGCAGCTGTTGGACGCGGTCTGGGACCTCGAGTTCCCGGGCGACGCCAGCACGGTGACCGTCAGCATCCGCCGCCTCCGCTCCAAGGTGGAGACCGACCCTTCAAGGCCGCGACACCTGAAGACGGTCTGGGGAGTAGGGTACAAGTTTGAGCCGTAGCCGCAGCCCAGCCGGCCTGGCACGCCTGTTCACAGAGGCATGGCTCGGCCCCGTCCTGGCGCTTACGCTGGCGGTCGGCATCGGCCTCCTCATCGCGGAGCTCCTGATGACGCCGCCGGCGGGCGAGCTGCGCAAACTCGGAGCCTATTTCGCGCTGTCCGGCGCGGCCACGCTCGGCGGCGGCTGGCTCGCACTGCGCTTCGCCGATCACGCTCTCGGCCTGTCGATTCAGGCGAAAGCGTTCCTGGGCGCAGTCATCGGCGGCGGCGTCGCGCTGCTTAACGTCTTCATCGTCGCCCAGCTGATGTTCGTCTCGACCGCGCACGACCTGAAGCTACTCATCGCGCTTCTCGTGTTCAGCGCCTTCGTTACGTTGTTTTTCAGCATGTGGGTGGCCTCGACGATTGTGGGCCGCATGGTTGCCGCTACCGCCGGCATACGAAGGCTGGCCGCCGGCGAGCTCGACTCCAGGATCGCGCTCTCCGGTAGCGATGAGGTGGCTCAGCTCGCCAACGACGTCGACATCCTCGCCGAACGGCTGCAAGCGGCTGAACGAGAGAGGGCTGCGCTGGACCGTGAGCGAAAAGAGCTGACAGCGGCCGTCTCACACGACCTGCGAACGCCGCTGGCGAGCGTGCGCGCGATGGTCGAGGCGCTGGCCGACGACGTCGTGAAGGACCCGGCCGAGGTCGCGCGCTACTACGACGCAATGCGCCGCGAGATCGATCGCCTCAGCCACATGGTGGACGACCTCTTCGAGCTTGCGCAGATGGACGCAGGCTCGCCGCGCCTGGAGCGCCGTCTCGTTCCCCTCCATGAGATCGCAGCAGAGGTGATCGAGGCGATGCAGGCTCAGGCCAGGCACAACGACGTCACGCTGAACCTCGAAACGGAGGGCGACCAGCCGGACGTCTTCGTCGACGGCACCCGCGTCGAGCGGGTGATCGCCAACCTGATCCGCAACGCCATGGAGCACACGCCTCCGGGCGGCCACATCGATGTCAGGATCGTCGCCGATGACGGCTGGCTGCGGCTGCACGTCAGCGACACCGGCGAGGGGATCGCCGAGGACGATCTACCGCACATCTGGACCCGCTTCTTCCGCGCCGACAAGTCCCGCAAGCGCGGCCCCGGCGCCGCCGACGGCGCTGGCCTCGGACTCGCCATTGTCCGCGCGATCGTCGAGGCTCACGGCGGCCTCGT
>SDBV01006265.1_pt1 | contig 16551 bp, 14 predicted proteins | sample 2277081 | NCBI WGS metagenome assembly SDBV01 (sample SAMN10402039, study PRJNA504765) | marine sediment metagenome | isolation source: marine sediment core GS10_PC15, 223 cmbsf | place: Arctic Ocean: Southern Knipovich Ridge | collected 2010
CATGACGCTTCGAAAGAAGCAACGTTATCGCCGCTGTCAAGGTCGTCTTGCCGTGATCAACATGACCTATCGTGCCGACGTTGACATGCGGCTTCGTTCGCTCAAATTTCGCCTTCGCCATTTTTCTGGCCTCCTGATGTCCGGATCCTCTCGCTCCCCGGAATGATTTTCAGTACGACCCTGAATTTATTTCACCGGCGCTACCAAAAGCACCCTAACCAATGAGCCATCGACCGGGATTGAACCGGTGACCTCGTCCTTACCAAGGACGCGCTCTACCGACTGAGCTACGATGGCCTATGAAGCCTTCGCTACCTCGTAGCTTGCAGCTTCCCAAGACAATGTTTGATTGTCAACACAAAGGACGCAGGTCCACTTCCGGCAACCAAACCGATGCCGAGACTCGAGCGGGAGACGGGGCTCGAACCCGCCACCTTCGGCTTGGAAGGCCGATGCTCTACCAAATGAGCTACTCCCGCGCCGAAACAACAATTGAAAGCAATTAAGAATTAAGAATCAAAATTCAAAAATTCAATCAGTCATGGGAGATAATGCCGGGCTCTTTTCCCCCAGCCCGAAATATGAAACGCCTTTCCGTCAAATACCCTGTTCTTAATTCCTGATTCTTAATTCTTAATTGTCTTCGTGGGGGGAGTAGGATTCGAACCTACGAAGGCATCCGCCGGCAGATTTACAGTCTGCTCCCTTTGGCCGCTCGGGCATCCCCCCCCCCGATTTAAATATCCGGCCGGCGGATCATCTTGAATCCCCGGCTATTGTCAACAACAAAACAAACGGTGACCTCCACGCATGGTCCAGGTGTCCGGCGTCCCGCCTGTGCTGGGGCGGGCGCCTCCCTGCTCCAGATCGTGCGCCACCTTCATTGCTCTGCCGGTTTGGCGTTTGCGAGTCGCCTTAATCGATGCCCGCTTCTACCCAGATTTTACATGCCACCTCGCCGGAGCCGGCGAAGGGACTCGAACCCTTGACCGCCGGATTACAAATCCGGTGCTCTACCACTGAGCTACACCGGCATCAAAGTCGCCCTCCGAGCCTTACTTGTTGTATAAGAAACCGGTCTGTCATGCCGGTCTGTTTTTCAGTTTGATGGGCCCTTGCGCATGAAATGATCTCGAGCCTATAAATATAATTACCTGGAATCCCGAGTCAATAGCCTCGTGCTCTTTATCTCCTGAGGAAACCACCCTCCTCCCCTGCCGGACATGCACTCAAACCGCAATCGCCGCTGTCGTGAAAAGCATTGATTATTTCTATTGGACCGAATCACCAGTGGACGAGATCACATGAATCGCGGTGTTATGCTTGTCGCAATGGAATTAGATTCAAGGCGGTTTTGCGCAGGTGTAGCGGAGCTACAGCAAGCGAAACCAACAAAGAAGATGACACCATTGCGTCAAGCCCTTCGGGAGCGCGCCATACAGCTCACTGCGGCGTTGTGAGTCCTTGAAATAACTCGTTATGCCTGCGGACTCATGCCTTGCATTGAGCTGTGTGGCGCAGCTCAGAACCGGTCGAATCATGTGATCTCGTCCACTATAGCTGCTCAAGCAGCATCTTCTCCCAGGTTTCCCGGTCTCGATAGCCGATCACCGTATTCCGGATCATCCCCTCGCGGTCGACGATAAAGCTGAGCGGAATAGCGCCGCGATACCTTTCGGGAACGAATTCCTGGTACTTCGTGATGACATCGACAGAGGTCATCGCGATCGGATAATTCACTGGGTTGTCTTCCAGCCACCTGCTCACCGCTTTCAGGCCGCCCATGTCGACACTCAGCCCGATGATTTCGAGACCACGCTCGCGGTACTTGTCGTAGAGCCCGACAAAATGCGGCATCTCCGCCCTGCACGGCGGGCACCAGGTCGCCCAGAAATTGATCAGCACGACCTTGCCTCTGAATTCATCCAGCGAGATGGTTCCGCCGTCCACCAGCCGAGCCGTGAAATCGACGGCGCGCAATTCCTCGAGAGCGTCCGCCTCTGCCGTGGGGATCATCCAGGCCGACGCCATTCCCAACCAAACTGCAACGACCGCCAGAACTGCGATCCTGACGGCCTTGCCATATGCTTCAAACCACATATCATTCCCCTTGGAGGTGAAGGTCGAATTTCTCCACCAACTGACCCTTGGGCATTACACCGGTAACCTGTTCCACTACACGCCCATCCTGAAAGAAGAGCACCTGCGGGACGGAAAGCACACGAAACCGCTGGGCGACCTGAGGGGATTCGCTGACATCAAGCTTGCGGACCTTGACCCGGCCCTTATACTCGCCTGCGAGCTCCTCCATGATCGGGTCGAGCTTCTTGCAGGGACTGCACCAGTCGGCGCCAAAATCGACAACTATCAATCCTTCAGCACTCGTCACTTCCTGATCGAAGGTAGCATCGCTGACCTTTTCCATTTTCCCCTCTCAGACATGATGATATATGAACGCCTGACCGTTCTCTCTGTTCCGGAGAAATTCACCGGCTATAAAAAACAGTATACTTCTATGCGAGCCTGACGACAACCTGTCCCTATTCGCCCGGCTCCCGCTCTCAGCCTCCCGCGTACCGCTTCAACCAGGCGGCAACCTCGGCCGCCTCCTTGAAGGCGGAGAAACGGGAGCGTTCCACGCCGTCCGGTCCAAGGATAACCACTGTCGGCAGCCCCCCGACACCATGTCTCCTGCGCAGCTTCTCCAGCCGAGGAGTGAGACGCGTGTAGTCCAGCTTGAGCGGAATGTAATCGTTCGCCGCTTCGATCACCTCCGGTTCGTTCCAGACCTCGTGCTCCAGTTCGATGCACACCACGCACCAGTCGGCGTAGAAATCGATCAAGACGGGTTTGTTCTCCGCGGCTGCCTGGGCGACGACCTCGTCATGGACGTTTACCCGCCATGGGACCGAATCGAGCGTAACCTCCGCTTCGCGATGATCGGACCGAAAAAGGCCACCGGGCGCGAGGTCATTCTCTTTCGCCAGTCCCAGCAGGAGATAGAAAAGACCAGCGACAATCAGCAGGATACCCAGCCCTTTGCCGAACCTGGCGGCCGCGCCGAGATTCTCCCAACGGGCGAACGCCCCGAGGAAAAGCCCGACGAAAACGAGGAAACCTCCGAGGATGATTGCGAACAACGGTTCCGGCAGCAGCAGGCTGAGGTAGTAGAGAGACACCCCGTAAATGACCACCCCCATGCCCTTCTTGATCACCACCATCCAAGCTCCGGCCGCCGGTAACGCGGTCACCGCCCCGGCGAAAGTCCCGATCACGATGAACAGCAAGCCGAGACCGGCGGCGAAGGCAGCTATCAGCAGAAATCCGAGAGCCAGGCTGCCGGTGCTCCCGATCCAGCTAAGCAGCACGAGTAGCGGCGGTCCGGCACACGGCGCGGCGACGATTCCGGTCACCCCACCGATGAGGATCGTTCCGATCACCCCCTTACGTTCACCCGCGAGCATCCTGCCCTGCAGAGAGGCCGGTATCGTAATATCGAACGCGCCGAGCATCGAGGAGCCAAGCGCAATGAAGACAACGACTATTATCCAGAGCACTATCGGGTTGGACATGAAAGACCCAAAGAGTGCTCCCGTGGCGCCGGCGATTACGCCGAGTATCGAGTAGGTTATCACCAGTCCGAGTACGAAGAGCAGCGACAGCACAAACCCCTTCAATTTGCTGCCCCCGGCTCCGGCGCCGACAACACCGATGATGATCGGGATCATCGGGTAAACACATGGTGTGAAGCTGATCAGGATTCCGGCGATGAAAACCAGCACGAACGCGGCGAGGCTTCCGCTCTCGAGTGCATTGCCGAGCCTGTCCTCCAGCCCCTCCTCTTCGGAGGCCGCGACCGCTTCAGCGACCCCCCCGCTCGTCTCCGCCGAACCGAAAAAAGGTTCAACTGAAGGTATCGGCTCCACCCCCCCGGCGAGCACTTCGAGCTTCAGCAGACCCTTGCTCTCGCGAGGCAGAAAACAGATCTCCGGTTCGAGGTCTCGGCAGAGCTGATATGAATAGGTGTAGGGAATCTCGTATATCCCCGGAGCGACATCATCCGCCGCCTCGAGCGTATAGAGGATGGCGACCGTGCCGCGGTAGACCTCCTCTTCATTTTCAATTACGCCTTTCGGCCAGGTGGTATCCACGCCTGTGATTCCATCCGGCAATTTCGCGCTGAGGTACAGGAGGCCATATGTACGATCGGTAATGTGGTGGTCGTCGGGCACCTCGAAGACTGCGGCCAAGGTGATCGTCCCTCCGGCCGGTATCCCGGAGGCGGAGAATATCGCCGCGAATTCGAGCGCAGGTTCGCTCGTATCCCCGGCCGCAATGAATCCCGGTACAACAAACAAAGCCACCACCAGGGCGGCCAATATGATCTTCGTCATCGGTCCTTTCAATTCATCACCTCGCTGTCGGCACCCCACAATATCTCTAGTGGGCGAGATCACAGGATTCGAGGTGTTATACTTAACGCAATGGGATTAGTTTCAAGGCGGTTTTACGCAGGTGTGGTGGTTCCACAGTAAGCAAAACCAACGCAGAAGCCAGCCGCTTAGCGTCAAGCCCTTCTGGAAAACTACTGAAATACGACGATGCGTGTCTGCACCGGAAAGGCCCCGTTATATCCCGCCGTTACGATTCGGTTTCGCTCGACGGCAGCCTCCGCCCGCGTCGTGAAATTTCCGACACGAACCTTATAACTGGTGCCGATCTCCTCAACGTAGGCGGGCACACCGAGCCGGGTTCTCGCTTTTTTCGCTTCACGTTCGGCTACAGCCTGCTTTGAGACGCTCATGATCTGGACCCGCCAGCCGTCCACATACTGCGGTTCCACGGGCACGGCTTCGGAATCGGCTTCCTGAGGTTCAGTTTCGACCTCGAAGTCGCCTTCCCATGATACGGTGATGCCCGGCTCTTCGTCGCTGCCCTCCTCGTGTTTTTCCTCGGGCTCGGTGAGAAAGATTTTCGGCTTGGATACCGCCATATCAAGCGGCGGCAATTTCCCCACACCCCGGGGTCTGATTATCTCCTGCGTGGTCGATGCCGGCAGGTCGAGCTTCGGACGTCTTCCACTAGTCGTTTCTCCCGGTCCCGAAGCCTTGACGCTACCGGCCACGATGTAGGCGTCATAGTAACCGGCCATGCGCATCCTATCTTTTTCGGCTTCGGCATAGGCAAGGCTGGTGAAGTCGCCGACGAGTACCTTGTAATAGATGCTGTTGCTGCGCCACTGGAGGTGAATATCCTCTTCGGTCACCTTCTTGGCCGTTTCACGTACGTGCTGTGCGATCGGTTCGCTGAGCACCGCCGCAATCTGTACTCTCCAGCCGCGTGTCAGGGCTGTCGGTTCCCCTACCGCCTGCGGTTGCTCCTGCTGTTCTCCGGTAGTCGGAGCGCCGAGAATAATCAACGGACTATCGAGACCCTGTTGCAGAAAAGCTTCATCGGGCCCCACTGTTTCATCAGTGGATTCCTCGTCCTCTTCGAGTTCGACCAGCAATTCCTCTTCAGGCTTAACCTCGGCCGAAATATCACGCAACGATTGCCCGGCATCTTCGGCTTCGTCGGACACCTCCTCGCCGGTCGCTTCCTCCTCCTCTTCGACGACCGGTACGCCCGACTCATCAAGTGTCTGCTTCTGGCCGGCACACCCGCCCAGCAACATTAAGATCAACAGCCCGATGGCGCTGGTGCGCAATAAACCTTTCACGGTTTCCTCCCCGGAGTTCCGTGGTTTGAACGCTTCACCACATTCTCGTGTCGGTGCTTAAGGCGGAAAATGATTTCCGGTTTCACCCCCCCGAACTCCCGAAAAACATGTAACTGTCGAAATATGGCTCAGCATACCCTCATGGTCAAGGGCAGAAGAGACTTGCAAACAATCGTTAAATATAAGCAATTAATCCCTTCAACGCCTTCATTCCGACTATGCCTCGCTACCCGTGATTATCGTATATTGGCTTATTCCTTGCAATAATACGCGAACCAGATGAGCGAGCCAACCCGATTTTTCGGCGATAACAACCGGTAAAACAATAAACGAGGGGAGGAACCTGCGATGAACGTGGGCATTCCACGAGAGCGGTTTATCGATGAAGCCCGGGTGGCGTTGAGTCCCGCGGGTGTGCGTGCAATCGTCGAGATTGGGGCCACCGTCTATGTCGAGCACGATGCCGGGGAGGCCGCCGGGTGGACCCGCGAGAACTTTGAAAAAGCCGGTGCGAAAATCGTCTACAACGCGGACGAGGCCTTCGGCAGGGCGGACCTGGTGCTCAAGGTCCTGCCCCCGAGCGCCGAGGAGAGCACGCTGATGCACGAGGACCAAGTGCTGATGTGTTACCTCCAGCTTCCGCTCGCACACAGGGAGATGTTCGATAACCTCGTCGAGCGCCGGATTACGGCGATCGGACTCGAAAACGTCAATATCCACGGCCGTGGACACCCCGTCCGCAGAGCGATGAGCGAGATCGCCGGAGCTCTGGCGGTATACGAGGCGGCACGCTACCTCGGGGCTGATAGCGGTGGACGGGGCATTCTCATGGGCGGCGTGCCGGGAGTACCGCCTGCGAGCGTGGGCATCCTCGGGGGAGGAGTGGTCGGAACCGCGGCCACCGAGGCCGCACTGAACATGGGCGCTCATGTGATCCTCGCCGACCAGCGAGTCGCCCCGCTGCGCGAGGCGATCAACCATTTCGGAAGGCGCCTGCAAACCGCTCTGATCACCGAGGCCAACATAGAAAAAATCTGCCGGTTCGTGGACGTCCTCATCGGTGCCGTACTCGTCGAGGATTATCCGACACCGCACATCGTCAGCCGTGAGATGGTCCGTTCGATGAAACCACGCTCAGTCATCGTCGACGTCGCAATCGACCAGGGCGGAACCGTCGAGACCAGCCACCCGACGTCGATATCGAACCCCGTATTCACCGAGGAAGGCGTAATCCACTACTGCGTTCCGAACATGCCCGCCAAGGTTCCGCGCACCTCGACCCGCGCCTTCCAGAACCAGGTGTTGCGGTTAGTAAAGGAAATCGTGAAACGCGGACCTCTCCAGGCTTTCAGGCACCACGCTTACCTCTCGAGCGGCATCAATCTGTATGAGGGCGTCGTCACCCGCGAGTCGGTGGCGAAGACCTTCGGAACCGACTGGAAACCGGTCGGGGAGGCGCTCGCATGAGGTGGCTCGAAAGATACCAGGCGCGCAGGACAACCGCGGACAAGGCCGTCAAGGCGATCAACAGCGGCGACCGCATCGCGGTCCAGCCCGGATGTGCGGTCCCGACTCCACTGCTCGAGGCGATGGTCGGCAGGGCGGATGTACTCGAGAACGTCGAGTTGGTTCATATCCTGACGATGGGCGAGCTGCCGTACATCGACCCGAAGTACGACGGCGTTTTCCGCCACCGCGCGCTGTTCATCGGCGCCAACGCCCGCCGGGCGGTCAACGAGGGCCGGGCTGATGCGATGGCGATCTTCCTCGGCGAGATGCCGGCTCTCTTCCGCGACGGCACCCTCCCGATCGATGTCGCCCTGATCCATGTCAGCCCGCCGGACGAGCACGGCTTCTGCAGCTACGGCGTCGATGTCGGCATGATCAAGGCGGCCGCCGAATCCGCCGGGACAGTTATCGCGATGGTCAACCCGAAGATGCCGCGCGCCCTCGGCGACTGCTTCATCAACGTCAACAAATTGACACATATCGTCGAGATCGAGCGCGACATCCCGGAGATGCCCCAGTTCGTCTTCGATCCCGATGATCCCACGACACATATCCCGATGAAGATCGGCGAGAACATCGTCTCCCTGATCGATGACGGCGCGACATTACAAATGGGAATCGGCACCATCCCCGACGCTGTGCTCCACCACCTTCGCGGCAAGCGAGACCTCGGGGTGCACACCGAGATGTTCTCCGACGGCGTCGTCGACCTCGTCGAAGAGGGCGTCATCACGAACGAGAGGAAGACGATTCACACCGGCAAAATGGTCGCCGGCTTTGTCCTCGGCACGAAAAAGACATTCGATTTCATCGACAACAACCCGATCATCGAGTTCCGGCCGACGGAGTATGTCAACGACGTCAATGTCATCGCCCGGCACGATAACATGGTCGCGATCAACTCCGCGATCGAGGTGGACATCACCGGCCAGGTCTGCGCCGACAGCATCGGTCCAAGGCTCTACAGCGGCTTCGGCGGCCAGCTCGACTTCATTCGCGGCGCGGCGCGCAGCAAGGGCGGCAAGCCGATCATCACATTGCCCTCGACCGCGAAGGACGACACGATCAGCCGCATCGTCCCGCAACTCAATCCGGGGGCCGGGGTCGTCACCACGCGCGGCGACGTTCACTGGGTGGTCACCGAGTACGGTGCGGTCAACCTTCACGGCAAGAGCTTCCGCGAACGGGCGGAAATGCTGATCTCCGTTGCCCACCCGAAGTTCCGCGATGAACTCGAAAAGTACGCCGGAGAGCAGCATTTACTTTGAATAAATGGGGGCCGGTATATGAGATATTGTTTTAACGAATTGTAATCATCGACAACCTGCTATAGTATCCGCTGATTAAAACGCAGAGGACCAAATCATGCCATTTTTTGAATGGGAAGACAGCTACAGCGTCGGTGTCAGCGCTTTCGACGATTAGCACAAACAACTCATCGAAATCATCAACAGCCTCGCCGATTCCTCTTCGCCCACCGCCGAAATCATCGAAAAACTTCTGGAGTACACCCGCAATCACTTCCGGTGTGAAGAGGAGCTGATGGAGGAGCATGGCTACCCGGAGTACGAAGCGCACAAACAGGAGCACGAGGAGCTGGCCGCCAAGGTTCTCGATTTCAAGCGTAAGTTCGATGAGGGCCAGGCGGCGATCGTGCTTACGATGCTCGGCTTTCTCAAGGACTGGTTGACCAGTCACATCCTCGAGGTCGACAAGCGTTATGAAAACTTTTTCCGTCAGAGCGGGGTGAAATGAGCCACGACACTCTTCGCGCTTCAGATGAAACCCCGGACTCAGCGCAGTCCGGGCCACGGGGCTCTTGATACTCCTACCGTTTTTCAGATTCCTTTCGGTGCCACCACTCGCGGAATTCGTTGCAACGGCCATCCGGCGCGAAGGTCACCTGTGCGATACCGTCGAGATCGACCGCCTTCCCTGAAGTAAGGCGGTGAAACGACGCCCACCAATGGGCGATGCCGCATTCTCCCGCCACCGCGAGAATTTCGTACCCGAACCCGACATCCGTCTGCGATTCCTTCGCCCCTTCGGTCCAGTACTTCCTGATCGCTTCAATACCCTTCATCGGTTCGCCGAAGGGATTCTCGAAGTACTCCGCATTCTCGCTGAACAACCCGACCGCAGCATCAGGATCGCCCTGCTCCCACGCCCGGCCATAGCTGTCGAGCCATCGAGCAAAACCCTCGCGGTCCATAATTCCCTCCATTGAAAAAGCGAAGGTTTCCAACCCTCCGCTATTGGTAATCTTCCTGTCTGTTTTGCCGCCTACTTCAGCAAGGCGAGGAAGACGCCCGCCGCGACAGCCGAGCCGATGACCCCGGCGACATTCGGCCCCATCGCCGACATCAGCAGGTTGACCTTGCCGTCGGTCTCCTCGGCAACGAACCTCTGGACCACCCGCGCAGCCATCGGCACCGCCGAGACTCCCGCCGCGCCGATGCAGGGGTTGATCTTCTTCGAAGCGGGCAGGAAGAGGTTGATCAGCTTGGCAAAGAGTATCCCCCCCGCCGTTGAGAATGCGAAAGCCACCGCGCCGAGAACCAGGATCTTGATGGTCGAAACCGTGAGGAAGGTCTCCGCCCCCATCGTCGCCCCGATGACGATCCCGAGGAAGATGGTGACTATATCGATAAGCGCACCTCCGGCGGTTTTCCGCAGTCGTTCGGTGACACCCGATTCGCGCAGCATGTTTCCGAACATCAGCATTCCGATCAGGGGAGCGCAGGTGGGTACTCCAAGAATCGCGATGATTCCGGTGGCCACCGGGAACAGTCTTACCGCGGTCTGCGACACCGGTTTCGCCTGGGGCATGTCTATCGCGCGTTCGCGCCTGGTGGTCAGCAGCCGCAGGATCGGCGGCTGGATTATCGGCACCAGCGACATGTAGCTGTATGCCGCGACCGCCACCGCTCCGAGCAGGTGCGGCGCGAGCTGGATGGTGAGGAAGATCGAGGTCGGACCGTCCGCCCCGCCGATGATCCCGATAGCCGCCGATTCGCGCAGGTCGAACCCGGCGAGGTGGAAGGCGCTGATCGCCGCGATGAATATACCAAGTTGGGCGGCCGCACCGAGCAGGAATGTCATCGGACGCGAGAGCAGGGGCCGGAAATCGGTGAGCACGCCGACACCCATGAAGATGATCGGGGGCAACAGCTCGGTCTTGATCCCCTCGTTGTAGATGTGCTGCAGCAGACCCTCTTCGAACTCCATTCCGGCGACCATCATCGAGAGCGGCAAATTGGCAAGGATCGCGCCGAAACCGATAGGGATCAGCAGCAGCGGTTCGAAACCACGGGTGATCGCGAGATAGATCAGCAGGCAGCCGATGAAGATCATCACCAGGTTACCGGCGGTAATATGCGCGAACCCGGAGGAGTCTATCAGGTGGGCTATCGCCTCCATGCGTTCTCTCTCAGTTCGGAAGGATCATCATGATCGGCTTCCCGGCGCCGACATCATCGCCGATGGCCGCCAGCACATTCCCCACCTTTCCATCGACCGGAGTTTTCACCTGGTGGTTCGCCTTCATCGCCTCGACTTCGGCCACCACTTGCCCGGCAGTGACCGTATCGCCCGGTTTCACATGGAGCTCGACCACCGGCGCCTCCCCCTCGAACGGCGAATAAACCGGGGTGCCGTTCGGTGAGAGCGTCCCCGAAGCCGCAACAGCCGGTGCCGCCGCCGGAGCGCCGTCCCCGCTGCCACCCACTTCCACCGTGACCCGGAACATGCGGGCGACCCCCCCCTCCTCGACCGTACAGTTGGTGATGAAAGTGCCAGCCGGTATGTGAGCCGCCGATGCCGCAGCACCGGGCGCTGCGGAAACCTTCGCCTCCTCCTTCCGCTTCAACGGCAGGTCGATTTTCGGCTTACCCTGCAGCAGCCTGATTCCCTCGTTGAGCTCGAACTTCTTTCCCGGAACCATCGCCGCGGCGACGAGGAACACCGATTTCTCATCGGTCGGCAAACCGAGGTCCTTCAGCGCCTTCTCGGCATCGGGCAGAATGTTCGGGACCGCCTCGAGCGGATCACTATCGAGCGACTCGAGCTCAAGCTGCTCGGAGGCGAGCTTGACCACCTCCGAATCCGAAGGCAGCGGAGTCTTGCCGAAGTATCCGAGCACGCTCTTGCCAAAACCGGCGTCGATCTTCTTCCAACGACCGTAAAGCACGTTGTTGAATGCCTGCAACCAATACTGCTGGCTTCCCGGCGTAACGCTCGTCCAAGCGCCGCCTGCCTTGACCACAACCGGGAACTCGGCAAGCACCTCGCTATAACGATCCATGATGCCTGCCTTGACCATCATGTGAACGTTCGGTCCGATCGCGCCGCCCGGCATCGGAAAATCGACGACCCGCGCGTCGGCCGATGTGACCACCGGGTTGAATTGATAGTCCCTGAGCCCCTCGTTGAGCAGGTTCTCGATCTCGCCCATCTTCGAGGCATCGATATCGAGCGAATAGCCGGTCCCCTTCAATGCATGATCCATCGAACGCACATCCGGCTGAACCGTGCCCGAGGCGAGCGGTCTGACGGAGAGGTCGATGCCGTCCGCTCCGCCTTCGATCGCAGCCATGTAACAGGCGACCGCGGTCGAGGCGGTGTCATGGGTGTGTATCCAGAGCGGGACCTCCGGGGGGAGAATTTTACGGATACCCTTCGCGGTCTCGTAGAAAACCCTCGGCTGGCTGGTTCCGCTGGCGTCCTTCATGCACAGGCTGTCGAAGTGGATGCCGCTGTCGAGGATCTTCTTCGCGATATTGATGTAGAATTCCGGCGTGTGCGCTTCGGCCGACTCGAAGGGCAGGCCCATCATCGCCACGCAGATCTGGTGATGCATTCCGGAATCGGCGATCGGCCGGCCTGTCTTGACCAGCAGGTCGACGTCGTTCATGAAGTCGAAGTTACGGTCCCAGGTGGTGCCATACTTCTTGTGCAGCTTTGCCTGGAGCCGCAGCGTTTCTATGCTCTGGGTGGTCAGGGTGACGCCGCTGATCGAGCGTGTGAGAATTTGCAGGTCCGTCTCCGTTCCGACCGCATCGCGCATTTTACGCATCGTCTCGAAAGGGTCCTCTCCGCAGTAGAAATAGGGAGCCTGGTAACGGGCTCCGCCGCCGAATTCAAAGTGATGAATTCCAGCCTCAGCGGAGGCCTGCATGGCGGGAAGGATGTCATCGATCCTCGCCTTTCCGCCGAACATGCTCTGCAATCCGTCACGGAACGGCGTAAACATCACGCGGATTTTCTTGGGTTTCTCAGCGTAGATCATCATATCTCCTCGATACGCGTAACTTTCGACCCTGGTAGAACCGCCTGCATTGCCGATGAAATCGCGGCTACAGTAGCCGCCTCTACTTTATGTTTAGCCTGGGGAAAGATCAGAGTGATCAGGTACATCGCTCCCGCCAATATCGTCAGCAGGATGAACACGGCCGCTATCGCGGTGAGACAGATACCAAGAAGGTCGGGTTGGTCCATGCGAACTCCTCGCCTGGGGCAGTTTGGTCTGGGGCCCGAAGGAGAAAAACTACTCACTCCCGCCACTGTTTTCAACCCCGTTCGTGGAATATTTCACGACTCCGGCAGGAGAAGAAAAGCTACTCTCATCGCCATGCCGAAACAAGCTGAAGGTTTTCACGGAATACCGGCCGCGCCACCCGTGCGGTGTCACAGCGCCGATTGAAACAGATAAATGTTAGTGTAGCCGTCAAGCCGAATCAACTATGGGCTCGCGCTCTGTCCCCACGAGACCTTTCCGCCGTCGGTCGGTCCTTCCGTTTGACCCCCGGTGATCGGTTGTGTTAAGCTTAAAACCGACGCCCGACGGCCTCCGGTTCCAGACAATTCACCAGGCCGTCAGGTTAATAGGGAAGAGAGATGAATCAGCCGATCATCGTGGTCAGCGGACTGCCCCGCAGCGGCACTTCGATGATGATGCAGATCCTCGAGGCGGGGGGCATGGACCTGCTCACCGACAATCTACGGCCGCCCGACTCGGACAACCCCAGGGGCTACTACGAGCTTCAGAAGGTAAAATCGATCCGGGAGGACGCGAGCTGGCTGCCGGATGCACGCGGAAAGGTGGTCAAGATGGTCTCGACTCTGCTCTTCGACCTGCCGGTCACGGAACGTTACAAAGTAATCTTAATGCAAAGGTCGATGGATCAAATCCTCGCCTCCCAACGAACGATGCTTGTCAATCGCGGCCTTGACGAGGACGAGATCCCGGACGGAGAGATGCGCCTCTACTTCGAGAAGCACCTCGCCCGTGTGGAGGGCTGGCTGATGGACCGGGACCGCATCGAGACGCTCGTGATGGACTACAACAGGATCATCGCCGATCCCCACTCCGAACTTGACCCCCTGGCTCCCTTCCTCGACATCGAACTGGATTCAGGCCGGATGGTCGCGACCGTCGATCCATCGCTCCGCCATCATGGCCGCAATCGATGAATCCGCCCCGTAACGGCCTGTTCTTCAAGCGTTTCAACCGGCGCATCGCATTGCGACCACGCAGGTGGTGAGTCAAGGTTCTCCTTGAGCAGCGCCGGTCCCGCAAGAGTCACTCAGAGGGTGATTATTACCACGCCGATCAGGTTTAGTATTACCCCCACCCTTGCCATCTGGGCGATGCGCACACGGCCCGTACCGAAGATGATCGCGTTCGGAGGCGTGGCTGATGCCCGGCGCTACCAGCTTGACGCTGTAAATTCCCCCGTGTGGCCCGACACTTCGGGATCGGGTTTCATGCGGAATGGCAGTGTTTATCCTGATAGCGAATTGCTCTGATCTGGATATATGATCCACTTGAACCGTTTCACGAGCATCTATCGTGAACATGGTTGCCGTATTGTTTTCCTTCGACATATATTTAGTGACCGGAGGATTAGCCTAACTGGTAAGGCAGCGGTCTTGAAAACCGCCGGAGCTGACGCTCCTTGGGGGTTCGAGTCCCTCATCCTCCGCTATACGCCCTTAAGCCTTGTATTATCACGCTTTCGGGCGTATGTTATTTGTAATTGTTTGAAGTCAGAGTTTGTGTGTTTGAAGTCAGAGTTTGTGAGACAGATTCAGTGATTTAGTTATATGTGGTTTTGGGATTGGATTGACTATGAAGGAGGTCAGTCATGAGTCCAAAACCGGGCAAGACCCCATCCGAGAAAGCGGTTCGTGAGATCAAGCGTCGAACCCGTCGTAAGTTTTCCACTGAAGAGAATATCCGTATCGTCCTTGAAGGGCTTCGTGGCGAAGTCAGCATCGCTGAGCTATGCCGGAAAGAGGATATCCATCCGAACCTGTAACAGGCCACGACTGCTTTCTGACAATGGACCGTGCTATGTCTCTAAAGAGCTTCAGAAGTACTTGGATCAGCAGCAGATCGAGCATACCAGGGGCAAGCCGTATCATCCCATGACGCAAGGAAAGATCGAGCGGTATCACCGGACCATGAAGAACCTGATCAAGCTGCAGCAATACTGGTTCCCGGAAGAGCTGGAACGTAACATCGCAGCCTTCGTTGAGTGGTACAACAACGAACGTGTCCATGAGTCCCTTAGTAACATCACACCGCACGATATGTATCATGGAAAGCAGCGGGAAATCCTAATCAGAAGGGAGAAAATCAAACGGAAAACATTGAAGAAAAGAAAGCAACTGAACTTTAAATCAAGAAGGAAGAACAACTACACTGTCAATACCAGAATCACACATAAGCGAGTGTCTCAAAGACTTTGAAGACGTACAGATAGGGACCACTTCATGAGTAAATCCGGCAAAGGGATGAAGCATCAATCGAGGATGAAGATATATGTCTTGACGCTGGCGTCGTGGATTGCCGCGGCCCGGTCCGAGGGGAAAGCCTCGCTCAAACCGATTCGGAGGCAGTTGCTGATTCCGCTGGCAACCGTGCTGCTGTTGCTGGTCGGCGGATTCGTAGCGGTCTTCTTGCACATAGATCGAGAGAACCTGAAGCAAGCAGGCAAGGAGAAACTGGAGGCGGCTTCATACGATCTGGAGGAATTTCTCTTCGACCACACCCAGGTGTTGACCGCCCTTGAAGATGGCTTGGTCCGCGAGGCAACGTTGATCTATGCGCTCAAGGCGCGGGACAGAGACCGGCTTCTGGCGGAGTATGAGCCCCTCTTCAATCGACTCCGGGCCAAGTATGGCATCACGCACTTCTACTTCCAGCGTCCCGACCGCGTGAACCTGCTGCGGGTGCATAAGCCGAGCAAGACCGGCGATCTGATCGACCGTTTCACCACGCTCGAGGCAGAGCGCACCAAGCAGCTGGTGTCGGGTATCGAGTTGGGGTCGCTGGGCACGTTCACCCTGCGCGTGGTGCGGCCGGTCTTTGATGGCGACACCCTCATCGGCTACCTCGAGTTGGGCAAGGAGATCGAGGATATTTTGGAAGATATTGTCGAGGAACACAGTCTCGAATTGGCAGTGTCCATCAAAAAAAACATGCTGGATCGAACCACGTGGGAAGCGGGCATGGAGATGCTGGGCCGGAAGCCCGACTGGGACCGGTTCCCAAACGAAGTGTTGGTCTATTCCTCCCTGCCCCGGTTCCCTCCCGAATGCGACCGCTTCGTCGATGAGTCGGGGCATACGCACGAAGATGTGACTGCGGAAGCAGCCTTCGACGGCAAGTCGTGGCGAGTGCTGATTGACTCGCTGTCCGACATCTCCGGCGCCGAGATGGGCAACCTGATCGTCCTGCTCGACATTTCCGCGGCAAAGGCGGCGTTCCACCGACACCTTATCGTGTCGGTTGGAGGGGCGCTGGTTCTTCTGGCCGCGCTGTTGGGATTCCTGTATGTCCTGCTGCTCCGGACCGACAAAGGCATCCAGGCTCAGCAAGCGGAGCTGACCAAGAAAGAGGCGCTCTTCCGTACGCTCTATGAGTCGACCAGCGACGCCATCATGACGCTCGATGAGACGGGCTATCTCGACTGCAACCAGATGGCCCTCTCGATGTTCGGGTGCGCAACGAAGAAGGAGTTCTGCTCGCTGCATCCGGCGGTCCTATCGCCTTCCGAGCAGCCGGACGGTCGTGACTCGATGACTGCGGCCAATGAGAGAATCGCAACGGCAATGAAAGAAGGGGGCAACCGCTTTGAATGGGTTTACAAGCGTAAGGACACGGGAGAAAGTTTTCCGGCGGAAGTGCTCCTTTCCGCAATGGAATTGGAGGGCAAGCAATTCCTGCAGGCGACGGTAAGGGACATCACCGAGCGCAAGCAGGCGGAGGAAGGACTCCGACTTCAAAGTAAAGTCATGGCAAATATGGCCGAAAGGGT
>SDBV01006266.1_pt1 | contig 16549 bp, 16 predicted proteins | sample 2277081 | NCBI WGS metagenome assembly SDBV01 (sample SAMN10402039, study PRJNA504765) | marine sediment metagenome | isolation source: marine sediment core GS10_PC15, 223 cmbsf | place: Arctic Ocean: Southern Knipovich Ridge | collected 2010
CCTTTGGAGCTGAAATACTTTCTTGCCAGTTTTATCGCCGCCTCATTGGCTTCCGCCCCGCTGTTGCAAAAAAAAGAACGATCCGCGAAACTATGTTCTATCAACCAGGCAGCCAATTGGGTCTGGGGAATGGTGTAGTAGAGATTTGACACGTGCACCAGGGTCTTTGATTGTTCCGTGAGCACCTGAGTTATGCGTGGGTGCGCATGACCTAAATTGCATACGGCAATTCCTGCCACAAAATCAATATACTTTCGCCCGGTTGAATCCCATAATGTAGACTCACTCCCTTTAGTCATGACAACCGGAAATCGACGATAGGTTGCCGCGATAACCCGATCCGCCTTTTCAATTAATTCTTGACCCATTTTTTATTTTTCCCGCCTTTGCTCAATACGTTTAAAATATCGCCGTTCCATCAAACCCCATTACACTGTGACTTCCGTTCCGATTCCATTATTGGTAAACAGCTCCAATAACAGCGCATGGCGACGGCGACCGTTTATGATATGTGCTTTTCCGACACCCCCCCCAAGCGCTTCGAGAGCATATTCGATTTTGGGAATCATGCCGCCTGAGATAGACTTTTCTTTGATCATTTTTTGAATGCTTTTATGATCAATCGATGATATCAGCTCACCCTTTTCATCCATCACACCGTCAACATCCGTAAGCAGCAGCAGCCTTTCCGCTGCCAGAGCAACAGCAATTTTCCCGGCCACAAGATCCGCGTTGATATTAAACGTTTCACCCGCTTCACCGCTGCCGATCGGTGCGATAATCGGAATAAAGCCTTTATCCGACAAGGTGTTGATCAGCTCCGGGTTGATGCGCGTCACTTCCCCCACCAAACCGGGATCGATTATTTCAGGGGGTTTGTTCTCATCGGTCTGATGGACAATCTGCAGCTTTTTAGCAAGGATCAATCCACCGTCTTTCCCGCTGAGGCCAACCGCTTTGCCCCCCTGCTGATTGATTTGATTGACAATGGCTTTATTAACTTTTCCACCCAGCACCATTTCCACCACATCCATGGTCGCTTCATCAGTCAAGCGCATGCCTCTGACGAATTTGGGTCTCATGCCCATCCGGTCCATTACCGAATTGATTTGAGGTCCTCCGCCATGAATGACCACCGGATTGATGCCGACAAATTTCAATAGGGTAATATCCCGGGCAAAAGCCTCCTTCAACGGCTCATCCACCATGGCGTGTCCGCCGTACTTGATAACAATCGTCGTACCGTAAAAACGACGGATATAGGGGAGCGACTCGATGAGTATGTCCGCAACCTGAGGATTCATATTTTATTTTCTCCTGGGATCCGGATCTTTCATTTTAAAGGATGTATCGACTTAAATCTTCATCATCTTTAATGTCTTTCAGCTTATCCTGAACGTATTTTTTATCGATGATAATCCGCTTTTGCTCGGTATCGGGTGCTTCAAAAAGAATGTCTTCCAAGAGGCATTCCATTAGTGTATGCAATCGTCTGGCCCCGATGTTTTCGGTTCGGGTGTTGACCTCTTCGGCAATTTTGGCAATTTCATGAATCGCTTCATCTTCAAATACTATATCCACACCTTCGGTCCTTAACAGGGCGATATATTGAAGAACCAACGCATTTTTCGGCTCTACCAGAATTCTGGCAAATTCTTTTTGCCCCAATGAATCCAGTTCCACCCGGATGGGAAAACGTCCTTGAAGTTCGGGGATCAAGTCCGATGGTTTGACCGTATGAAATGCACCGGAGGCGAAAAACAGAATGTGATCCGTTTTGACCGGCCCGTATTTGGTGGGCACGGTTGACCCCTCAACCAGTGGCAAAAGATCGCGCTGAACCCCCTCTCGGGACACATCCGGGCCATGGCTGCCGTTTTTTCCCACGATCTTGTCGATCTCATCTAAAAACACAATACCCGATTGTTCCACTTTTTCCACCGCCAGACCGATCACCTTGTCCATGTCCACCAGGCTTTGAGCCTCCTCCTGGGCCAGAATCTCCATGGCTTCAGGCACTTTCATTTTCCTCTGTTTGGTGTTCTTTGGCATGAGCCCCCCCAGCATGTCCCGAAAATTGATCCCCATCTCCTCCATACCCACGTTGGAAAATATTTCGACCACCGGCATGGCCCGTTCGGACACATTTAAGTCCACGTATCGGTCATCGAGCTTTCCTTTCTTAAGCATGCGCCTCAGTTTTTCTCTGGTTGAAGATGAGGCATCCGTGGCGGGAAGCGCCGGTTTCAATTCAGATGCTGCTGTCGTTTCGCTATCCGGTACCGTGGCAGTGGGAGATTTGGGAAGCAAAAGATCCAGCATCTTTTCTTCAGCAATTCGCCAGGCTTTTTCCTTCACCCGTTCGTTTTCCCTGGATTTTAGACTATTGACGGTGAGTTCGACCAGATCTCGGATCATGGACTCTACATCCCGGCCCACGTACCCGACTTCTGTAAATTTTGAGGCTTCCACCTTGATAAATGGAGAATCCGACAGGCGAGAGAGCCGCCTGGCAATTTCTGTTTTTCCAACACCGGTGGGTCCGATCAGAATGGAGTTCTTGGGGACGATTTCATCTCTCAAATCTTCAGGAACCTGTTGCCTGCGCCATCGATTTCGAAGCGCAATAGCCACAGAGCGTTTTGCACGGTGTTGGCCGATGATATACGCATCGAGCTCTTTTACAATTTCAACTGGTTTTAAATTTCTCATTTATTTTCCTATGTATCCCTTTGTCACAAATTGAAACGCTCAATTTTGTCCGTTGATAATTATTTTCGTTTTCTGTCCGACAAAAACACGATCTTTAAAACTATTTTTAAATTTTGGATTAAATATTCGGTCGCATCCTCATAAAAAAATCCGGTATTTCCTCTGATCCAAAATCAAAATGCTCAATACAATATTCTTTTAAAATTATTTGAAAAATCTAATTTTACGTTTCACTCAGGCCTGTATCCCGCATTTCCGTCATGAGGGCCAAAAATTTCGCCGGGTGAACAACTTCTGTTAGGCCCACGTTGACTGGATACATCTTATAATTCTTCAATGGCAATTGTGTTGTTTGTAAAAATACAGATCGAAGCCGCAATTTCCATGGCGGCGGCTACAACCCCTTTGGCCTCAAGGTCGGTATGGTTCAGCAGAGCGGTGGCGGCGGCCTGGGCGGCCACACCTCCTGACCCGATGGCAATGACCCCTTCATCCGGCTCAATGACATCTCCGTTTCCGGATATCAAAAACATCCGCTTGTCATCTACCGCAATCATCATCGCTTCAAGACGCCTTAGGTATTTATCGGTCCGCCAGTCCCGGGCCAGTTCCACAGCACTCCGAGTCAAATTACCATTGTATCGCTCCAGCTTTCCCTCCAATCGTTCCGAAAGATGCAAAGCATCTGCAGACGCCCCGGCAAACCCGACAATAATTTTGTCGTTATAAATTCTTCGAACTTTTTTGGCGTGATGTTTCACCACCACATTGTTGAGAGTGACCTGTCCGTCTGCGGCCACAGCCGCCCGACCCTTTCGGCGTACGGCAAGGACAGTGGTCCCATGGAAAGTTCCCGACGATGGGTTGGATCCAAAAATCATACCGGCCGTTTCTTCAAAGTTTTTCATTTTGAACCTATCTGCCTTGTCAAAAGTTTTCATTCGGGTTTGGATCATTTAGCGCGGTGTCCATTTATAAATGGCCTTTTTTACCGCACAGAGCGTTTTCTGCAAGTTTTTGATTATCGCCTGGGGTGCGCTTTATCATAGGTTTCCATCAACCCGTCAATACTCACATGTGTATATCTTTGGGTGGTGGAAAGGCTTTTGTGGCCCAGCAGTTCCTGGACAACTCTCAAATCCGCTCCGGAATCGAGCAGGTGTGTCGCAAACGTATGCCTCAGGCCATGGGGTGATATGGGTATTGAAAATCCAACATCACAAGCAATTTTATTTAAGATGCGGGCAATTGATCGAGATGTCAATCTCCCGAAATTTTTATTCAAAAAAAGAGCCTTATTTTCAAAGGCCATTTTTTTCTTTTTATCCTCTTTCACCGCATCTTTAAGTCTTTTTCTATAATTTTCAATGGCTTCAATCGCCTTTTTTCCCACCGGAACAATCCGTTCCTTGTTACCTTTTCCCAAAACACGGATCAAACCGTTTGATAAATCAATGCCGCTGATATCCAAACCCGTCAATTCAGACACCCGGATTCCGGTGGAATAGAGAGTTTCAAACATGGCCCGGTTCCTCGAACCCAACAAGGTGTCTGTCCTGATGTTATCCAGCAGCCGGAACATATCATCCACCGAAAGGTAGTGGGGAATTGGTTTTCCTTGCTTCGGTGTTTGAACCGAGGCAGCCGGATTATGAATGATCTGACCATGTTTGGCCAGATATCTGAAAAAAGAACGGAGCGCCGACAGTTTTCGAGCAATGGTGGCTTTACTGTTTTTTGCGTGCAGCCACGCTAAATATCGACGGATATCATAAACATCCAACATCCGAAGATTCGATAATTTTGTTCTTTTTTCGTCACCGGGTTCTGTTTTAGAAAATTCTGCTAAAGCGTCGGCGAATTCCTTAAGATCGTGGGTGTAGGCCCGGCAGGTGTTTTCAGAATACCCTTTTTCGACGCGAAGGGATTCGACAAAATTCTCGATGAAACAATCAAATGGGGAAGCATTCATGTTTACAGCGCTTCAAATGGCAACGAGTGACGCCAACTCGTTCCAGGAACCGACCTCCATAAACGGGTGTTTCTCCCGATTCCACGGTTGTTTAAAAAGAATCGGCGTAATACCCACCGCCTCGAGAGCGAAGCAGGTTTCAAGGCGATCTTCTACAAAATGGGTGATGCTTCTCTCCAGAAGGATATCTGCCTTTTTTTCAAATGCACCGATTGGAATGAGTTCAACATCATCCATTTCAATGGGCAAAATACTCCTCATCCAATTATAAATAGGGCCAAGATGGGGCCTGGCGGTTACAAACAGAACCGGGCTGTTTCGCGAAGCAATCTCTCCCACCACCTCGGGGGCACCCTCGATGGGCTTCAAAGGAACGGAATATTCCCCATCTATAATTTTATGAATAACCGCTTCAATGATTTTCGGGTCCATGTTGATACAATCCATCAGTGAATAACAGGTGATATCTTCATACCGAACCCCGTTAATATTGAATTCCTCATGGGCGATATCCAAAAACAGCCGCATGGTATCGGCAAATACACCATCAATATCAAAAGCCACTGATCCGGGTTGGATCATTGTATCTATCAACCTGTACCTCTTTTTTAATGCGACGCGATTCTATCGGTTATGCGGCGTGCCGGGTCATTTTCTTGAGCCGGGAGATCCGTTTGCGGTAGATGCCCGTCCATTTTTTATCCCCGGACCGGATCGCATCTTGACGTTTGGCCTTGAATTCAAATATTTGTTTCTTCAAATCACGCACGGATGAACTTTTCTTTTTTCGGGGTTTGTCCGCGATCCCTTTAACTTCTTTGATATTGGCAAGTAATTCTGCTTTATTCTTCCCATGTACCCCTGCAATCTCCGGCATTTCTTTGGCAATCTCTCTTAATTCCTTAACAGTCATCTTATCGAGAGGTTTTTCGTCAACCGCCGTTTTCTTTTGATCCATGGTCACCGTTCCTCCTTTCCAGTCAATAGATAAAGCAAAAAACGGAGGCTGCCCACCCCCGCTGCTCTGATAAGACCTTCGTAAAACTTGATCTGTGGCCTGTTTCCGTCTCCCCGTTGAACGGGATTTATCAACAGGAAAAAATTTTAACTTTTAAAATATACAATATATTCAAATGGTTAAAATATTAAACGCCCCCGATCAAAATCCGGGATCTACAGCCTCAAAGAGAACACAAAATTAATATTTTTCAAAGGTCTCAGATGTTGAACCAGGACAAGGTGTTCCAACTCAAACGATCTGTCAGGTGATACCTATATTTTTTTAAAAAGTGAAAAATTGTAAACGATTCAGCGTTGGTGTGTCAATAAAATATTACCATCCGTCCATTCAATTTAAGGGGCTTTAATACGCGTCAATTCAAGTATTTTCCGCTTCACTGCTTGACTCATTTATTTCCTTTTGTTTCCATGAGCTGCAAAAAAGGCTTGAAAAGGTCGATGGGAAACGGAAAAATGGTCGTGGTGTTATTCTCGGTTGACATTTCCCGCATGGTTTGGAGATATCGAAGCTGCAAAGCCATGGGATGGACCTGAATGATTTCCGCTGCTTTGGACAGCTTGGTGGCGGCCTGAAATTCACCCTCCGCGTTGATCACTTTGGCACGCCGTTCCCTTTCCGCTTCCGCCTGCTTGGCCATGGCACGCTGCATCTCCTTGGGGAGGTCAATATGTTTGAGTTCCACAGTGGCCACCTTGATCCCCCAAGGGTCGGTATGGGTATCCAAAATTTCCTGAAGTTCGGCGTTAATTTTTTCCCTCTCCGCTAACAGATCGTCCAGCTCGGCCTGTCCGCATACACTCCTGAGGGTGGTTTGAGCGAGTTGGGACATGGCATAGCTATAATTTTCCACCTCGATCAACGCTTTGACCGGATCGATGACCCTGAAGTAGATGACCGCATTGACTTGAACCGATACATTGTCCCGGGTAATCACATCCTGAGGATCCACATCCATGGCCACCAGGCGCAAGCTCACCTTGGTAATCTTATCGACAAGCGGTATCAGGATGATCAACCCCGGCCCTTTGGCTTTGATGACCCGGCCGAGTCGGAAAACAACACCACGCTCGTATTCATTTAAAATTCGAATGGCGGCGGACAGAAAAAAAGCAGCCAGCACAACTATAACGATTGCAGTAAGCATATTCTTCTCCTTTTTTTAAATATAATACCTAACACAGCGATAAAATTAAAAAAATTTCTAAACAGTCGATCGTATCGTTTCGACTTCCAGAATCAAATTTTCAACCCGGGTAACCCGGACTTTTTCTCCCACGTCAATTCGCTCTGAGGAGACGGCGTTCCACAGTTCGCCATGGACAAAAACCTTTCCCTCCGGCGCCAGACGTTTTTTCACCACACCGATTTCCCCGACCAAACCTTTTGTTCCCGTTTTAGCCATTTTTACCTGGGATTTGAAGACCAGTCCGGCAATGGCGATAAAAAACCCGGAAACCACCACTATTGTTGGAATTAAAACCTCCCATGCCAGTTGAAATTCAGGTCCTTCCTTTTCAAACAGCATCAGGGACCCTAAAAAAAGGGAAACCACCCCCGCCACGCTCAAAAGCCCATAACTGGCTATTTTCAATTCCATGATGAAAAAAATAACAGCCAGAACAATCAGTAAAACACCGGCGTAGTTGACCGGAAGGGTCTGGAAGGAAAAAAAGGCCAAAATGAGAGCAATTCCGCCGACCACACCCGGGAAAATGGATCCCGGATTGGAAAACTCGAAGTAGAGTCCTGCCAAACCGATCATCATAAGAATATAGGCAATATTCGGGTTGCTGATGGTTTTCAAGACTTTTGTCCTCAACCCCTCTTTGAGGATGATTTTGTTGACATGCTCTAAATCCAGTTTCCCTTTTTCTTTTACCTCCCAGCCGTTTAGCTGATCAATCAGGTCGTCGGTATCTGCTGCGATGAGATCGATAATGTTGTTGTTTAAAGCTTCCGTTTCCGTGGCTGAAACACTTTCTCTGACCGCCCTTTCCGCCCACTTGGCATTTCGGTCCCGCTTTTTGGCGATACTTTTGACATAGGCAACCATATCGTTTAAAACTTTTTCATTCATGGTTTTATTGATCTCTTTGCCGCCGGCTCCCACTGGATGGGCCGCACCGATATTGGTTCCAGGCGCCATGGCGGCAATATCTGCGGCCATGGTGATCATCACACCGGCAGAGGCGGCCCGCGCCCCGCTGGGTGACACAAAAACCGCTACCGGAACGCGGCTTTTATAAATCGCCATGACAATTTCTCGCATGGAGCTCACAAGGCCTCCGGGGGTGTTCAACTCGATAATCGTGAGAGCAGCCTGCTGATCGGATGCTTTTTCGATGCCATTGATTAAAAAGTCCGACACACCGGGGCTGATAGCATCTGATATGGAAATAATATAGACGTCTTGGCCGGCCGAGAAACCTTTTTGGGAAGTAATCGTTAAAAAAGTAAAAATAAATAAAATCGACAAAACGATCTTAAAATATTTCATCTTAACCTCGATTCAGCTGCTGCATAATTTTTTTCATATCATCCCAGACGTCCCGTTTTTTAACCGGATTTCTGAGTAGATAAGCGGGGTGGTAAGTGGGCAGAACCTTGACGTTGTGACGGGTGTAAAAGCGTCCTCTCATTTTTGAAATAGCTGTATTTATCGAAAGTAGTGTCTGGGCGGCAATGGTACCCAGCGCGCAGATGATTTTGGGTGCAATGGTCACGATTTGTCGATCTAGAAATGGCAAACAGGATTCAATTTCTTCCTGCTTCGGATTCCGGTTTTCAGGTGGCCGACATTTGACCACATTACAAATGTATACCTGATCCCGGGTCAGTCCCATGGCTAAAATGATCTTGGTCAAAAGCTGGCCGGCGGCTCCGACAAAGGGAACCCCTTGCCTGTCCTCGTCATACCCGGGACCTTCTCCCACAAAGATGAGTTCCGCATCCGGATTTCCGGCGCCAAAAACAATATGGTGGCGGCTCTTGGAGAGTCGACACCTTTGGCAATCTCCCAGATCATCACGGATTTCCGTTAAGGATTCAGAACGGTCTTTGCTTTGCTTTCCCCACTTTTCGATGATTTCAAGGCTATTTGGAGAACAATCAAATCCGCTGACACCGATGTCACGCTGATATGACAGGGTGTTCCCAAATACCCCCACCACCTCGGCAAACGCTTTTTCCGTTTTTGGGCGCATCCAGTGATTTCCTTAACCGCTCATCTTTGTCACGATTCGATCCAATAAAAGCTGTGCCACCGCCTCTTTGTCCATGGCAGGAAGGGATTCCGTCGTTCCGTCTTTATAGAACAGGGTCACGGTATTGGTGTTGGATTGAAATCCGGAACCTGGTAAATCAACCCGGTTTCCGACGATGATATCGAGATTTTTTTCTTTGAGTTTTGTCCTGGCGTTTCTTTCCAAGGACTCTGTTTCGGCGGCAAACCCAACCAGGAATTGGTCGGTTTTCCGTTTTCCGATTTCCTTTAAAATATCTTGAGTTTGCTCCAAATTCAAAACCGTCTGCTTCTGACCTTTTTTTATTTTTTGAACGGCCGGACTCTTTGGACGGTAATCAGAGACCGCCGCGGTTTTAATGATAACATCGCAATCCGCTACCTGTTCAAAAACAGCCGAAGCCATCTCCCGGGCGGTCTGAACCCGGATGGTTTTAACACCCGGCAGATCTTTTAAAGCCGTGGGACCGGTAATCAAAATAAGATCGGCTCCCCGATGGGCGGCAGCATGCGCTATGGCAAAACCCATTTTCCCCGAAGAAGGGTTGCTGATAAAACGAACCGGGTCAATTGGCTCCTGAGTCGGCCCGGCGGTGACAAGAAACCGTCTATTTTCCAAATCTTTAGGTGTCAGGCACGCAATAAGCGTGTCCAAAATATCGGGGGGATCCGGGAGACGGCCGGGCCCGGAGGTCCGACACGCGAGCTCTCCCGACCCGGGTTCAACAATAATATAACCATCGCTTTTAAGGGTATTTAGATTTCGTTGAACCGCACGGCTTTGGTACATGTTGGTATTCATGGAGGGGCAAATGATCACCGGGCATGTCACCACCATCATAAACGTACTCAACGCATCGTCTGCAATCCCACCCGCCAACTTGCCGATGACATTGGCGGTCGCAGGGGCGATAACAACAGCATCCGCCGCATCGGCCCAATCGATATGATTCATGACAGCGTCATTTTGAGGATCAAACAGATTCAGACAGACCGGATGGCCGGATAAAGCCTCAAAGGTAATCGGGCCTACAAAATTTTTCGCATTTTGCGTCATCATGACACGTGCGTCGGCGCCTTTTTTAATCATCAAGCGCAACAGTTCGACACTTTTGTATGCGGCAATGCCTCCGGAAACACCGAGGACAATATGTTTATTTTGAAGTGAATTCATTATAAAATGAGCATTATTTTACTAGCCCGCTTTCCATTTCCCCCATGGTGGGCGCTACCCAAATTTCAACATAAGCCTTCCATTCTTTTTCCTCAATTTTGATAACACACCACCGGTTTTCTTTTTTGAATAAAAGCAGGTTTCGGGGAGATTTAAACTCAACAACTTCTTGCCAGTTGTCCTTGGCCATGTTGACTTCAAAAAAGGCGATCAAGGAATTGACATCGACCCTGCCCTCCAGGGTCAGAACGCCGGAAGTCAAGCCCGCGGTTCGATAAATAAAGGATAATTTTTTATCTATTTTCAATTCTCTGGGGATAAGGACATCACCAAAATCATAGTATAGAGGGGCATTTTTCTGCTTAGGCGTACTTCTCTTAGACATAACCGATTGGCATCCAAAAACGGATAACAGAAATATCGACACCATTACAATCCCCATCAGGTTCAACTTGCCCCGGTTCAATTTCATCATGACCATTCCTCCTTTTCGCTTTTTGAAACTAGTTTTAACCGCTTTTACATGCACTTTGAAGATGAATATTTTAAGTTCATCATCGAAAACGAATCTCTTTTTACTCACTGTGGAGCTTTAAAATGTTGCTGCAGGTTATTGAGTTTCTTTAAACAACTGTTCCGATTCAACAGATCAATCCACCGGCAAAAAAGATCGACTGATTGCCGGTTTCCCGATTTTTCAATAGCTTTAAGCTTTATTTCAATTTCATTGAGTGATCGAATCAGGCCGGTATCCCCCGGATTTTCATTCAGCAGGTGCTTGTAGATTTGAGCCGCTTGATCGTAATGACCTTGACGGACATACAATTTTGCCAGGGTTCGGGTATAAAACGGAGTCTCTTCGATCATTTCTTCCTCTGTTTTTGGGTTCCGCGTGCGGGCTTTAAAATAAGATCGTTTTTACCCACCAATCCCAGCTGTTTCCGGGCCATGCTTTCGATAAATACCGGATCATATTTGATGCGTTCAATTTGATGATACAGGGAAATATTTTTTTTCACAAGAGCCTCGGTATGTTCACTGGCACTTTTACGGTCTCCTCTAAGCGACACCAAATCTACCAGACCTTTTTCCCCAAAAACAATAATCAATAAAAAATTGACTAATATCAAAACCGCAAAAGTGACCATTATTTTTTGTTTAGCACTCATTTTTGGGAAGTATCTTTTTTTGAAAGGGATAAAATGAATTTCAATTCTCGGTTTTTCACCGCATATGCAATACCCACATACGTTAAAAAACCCATCACAATAATTGCCGTCAGCTTAACAAAAAGGGCTGCTCCCCCTTCTGCATCGGTTGGAAGCATCCGAAAGGCCGCAGTCCATACTACGACGCCCATCAACACCGATCCAACGCTCGATTTAAATACGGACCCAATAATACTCCTAAGTCCCAATGAACCGAGCCGCATTCTCAAGGCCCACACCAGCAATCCCAAATTTAAAGCCGATGCCAAGGAGGTGGCCAGGGCCAATCCACCATGTTTTAAAGGCTGCATCAATATAATACTCAATAAGATATTGACCATTACCGATATAAACGCCATTTTTACAGGAGTTTTGGTGTCTTGCAACGCATAAAATGTGGGAACCACAATCCGCACAGCGGAAAAGGCCCACAGGCCCACAGCATAATATAAAAGGGCCATGGCCGTCAATCGGGTGGTATTTGCATCAAAAGCCCCTCTTTTAAATAACAGGGCGATGATCGGTTCACGCAAAACAATCAGGCCCACCATGGCCGGCAAGGTAATAAAAAAAACCAGTTTCAGCGCATGCGAAAAAGTATCTTTTACTGCATCAATATCCATGTTTGCCGCTTGCCGGGACAGACTTGGCAATATCGCCGTCGCGATGGCTATGGCAAAAATTCCGAGCGGAAACTGCACCAGTCGATCAGCATAGTACAGATAGGATACACTCCCTGTGGGTAATAATGAAGCCAAAAGGGTACCCACCAGAATATTGATCTGATAGACCGCAGCACCAAAAATGGTGGGGAGCATCAATTTTCCGATTCTTTTCAGTCCCGGATGGTACAGGTTGGCCTTTTTCCAAAACACCAGCCCTTTTTTGACGACAAACGGTATTTGTAAAGCCAGTTGCAGCATTCCGCCGATGAGCACCCCCACTCCCAATCCGGTCACCGGCTCTCCAAAATGGGGTGAAAGGAAAAATACCGAACCGATCATGGCCAGATTCAGCAGGACCGGAGCTAGCGCGGGTGCGGCAAAATGACCCAGCACATTGAGAATGCCCATGCACAAGGCCACGAGTCCGATGAAAAAAATATATGGGAACATCAGCCGGGTGAGTGAAATGGTCAAAGTGAATTTCGCAGGCAAGGAAATAAATCCGGGTGCAATCACTTTGACAATAATCGGTGAAAGGAGCATGCCGACAATGGCGATGAAGGCCAGCAGCAAAGAGAGTAACTGCAGCGCCGCCCGGGCCAGTCTGAATGCTTCGTCTTTTCCCTCGTTGGTCATACAATCGGTAAAAACCGGGATAAATGCAATACTTAGCGACCCTTCCGCAAAGAGGCGCCGCAACAAATTGGGAATTCGAAATGCCACAAAGAAAGCATCCGCCCCCATCCCGGCGCCAAAAAACCCGGCGATCACCACATCTCTGACAAAACCAAAAATGCGGCTGACCAAAGTGGCGCTGCCGACAACTCCCGCAGCTTTTGTGAAGCGTTTATTTTCTTTCAAATTTTTTAAAATCGGTAATGGGTTGAATTTATTAAAACGATGTAATATAATTGGTTGACAATTTAGTTTGGATTTGTCAAAAGCCAAATTCAAACGAATCGTTATTCACTGATAATTAAGGAGGCACTGATACTACTTTGGCCAATCATAAATCAGCAATAAAACGTGTCAAGCAGAACGAAAGACGGCGGTTAAGAAACAAAATCGCCAAAACTCGAATTAAGAACATCGTAAAAGATATCCGGACCAATTCAGATTCATCGGACAAGGAAGCGGTTTTAAAACAGCTGAATCTTGCCCAATCCATCATCGACAAAGGGGCAAAAAAAGGCACTATCCACAAGAAAACCGCATCCCGAAAAATCTCTCGCCTCGCCAAACTCATCAATTCCGCCGCAACACCGGCCTAGCGTTGCCGTGATCCATTCCGACGCCGAGGTGATGGTCTTCACAGATAGAAAGCTGGAGATTTTTTAAAATACTCTGAGATTTTTGAAAAATACCCTCTTTCATCCAATTTCGGTGTCCGTATGAGCAGGATTTATCAACAGCTCAAAATCCGGGATCTTTTACCTACACCCAAACGAAATTGAGTATTTTGCATCGATTTCAGCAGACCTGCCGCATCAGAGCAACAGAATCGGTCCCTGGTCTTCAAAAGTCGGTGGTTAGACGGTTATACGCCTTTTCGGCAAGCCTTTTGGAAAGGATGATGATGGCTTCACGCTGGTTCCTTTCAGTTCCCAGCTTGCTGTCGGCAACCACAAATGCCTGGTCTTCGGTGATGACATTGGACCAGACAATTTTGTTTTTTCGGTTCTTCAATTTCAGATGAACCGTCATTTTGACCCGTCTTTCATCAGAGGTGTCGGTGCCGGTACGAGAGATGGTTTCGACGGCCATTGACCGAATGGTTCCGGAAAGAATCGCATCCGCATTTTCCCTGCCTTTTGCCAAACCGGTTTGTTTTTTTAAGATAAACTCATTGACCAGATCGTCGGTAAAGTTTTTTTCAATCCCGGCTTCATTGGTCCGGTTCTCAAATATGGTGATATAGATTTGTTGAACGCCGGCCGGGAAACTCCCACCTCCGGCAAAACGGTACCCGCAAGCTTGAAAAACGCCCCATATTGTTAATAGCAGCAACCCGCCATATAGCCTATATTTTGTTTCGCGCAAATGAAGTTTACCTTTCAGATGAAATCTATTTTATTCATTTTCATCCGCTTCTCCGTCAACTGTTTCAAAAGCAGGGATCCAGGTGCTACACAACAATGTTGACCAATTTATCCTTAACCACAATCACCCGCTTAATCTGTTTGCCATCGATAAATTTAACGACCCGTTCATCTTCAAGCGCCATCTTTTTGATGGACTCTTCTTCGATATCCACGCGGGTATAAAATCGGCTTCTTAATTTACCGTTAACCTGAACGACGATCAAACGCTCGTCGGCCACCAAAGCATCCTTTCGGTATGTGGGCCAGCAAGAAAACATGATGCTCGAATTATGGCCCAGCGCCTCCCAAATTTCCTCTGCAAAGTGAGGTATAATGGGTGACAGTAACCGAACAGTTGTTTCAAGGGCAAATTTCATCACAGACGCTTTTTGGCGTTGTGCACCTTTTTTTTGCACGCTCTGAAGGCTGTTGACCAGTTCCATGGCTGCACTGATGACGGTGTTGAAGTGAAACCGTTGTTCGATATCCTGGGTCACCTTAAAGATGGTTTGGTGCGTTTTTTTGTAAATCTCCCGAATTTCTCCGGCAAGTGAGTCCGGACTTTCTTCAAAAGGTTCGACATCTTTGATTAAATCGATCCAATCTGAAACCAGCCGCCATATCCGATTTAAAAAACGGTACCCCCCTTCGACGCCTTGCTCATTCCATTCCAGATCTCTTTCCGGAGGTGCCGCAAATAGACAAAACAGACGGGTGGTGTCTGCCCCGTATTTTTTTAAAAGAATGTTCGGATCAATGACATTCTTTTTGGATTTGGACATTTTCTCGACACGTCCCACCTGCACCGGCTTTCCGCATGTTCCACAGAGCAAGTCCGAACCATCGATCTTCACCTCCTCGGGGAACAAAAATCCGTGTTCCGGGCACTGCTGGGTTTCTTTGCAAACCATCCCTTGTGTCAATAAACGGGTGAACGGTTCCTTAAAATCCACAAGGCCCATTTCATTTAAAACCCGGGTGTAATAACGAGAATACAACAGATGTAAAATGGCATGCTCCACACCACCGATGTATTGATCCACCGGCATCCAGTAAGCCACCTCCTGTTTATCAAACATGTGGGTGTCACATCCGGGGCTGCAGTACCGTTCAAAATACCAGGACGACTCCACAAAGGTGTCCATGGTATCGGTTTCTCTTTTGGCGTTTTTATCTCCGCATTTGGGACACGGAGTCCTTACAAACGTTTCAAGCTCAGGAAGGGGTGATTTCCCCCCTTCTAATAAATCGGCTCCCTCAGGCAGAACCACGGGCAGCTCTTTAACCGGTACCGGAACGACACCGCACTTCTCGCAGTAAATCACCGGAATAGGCGCCCCCCAGTACCGCTGTCTCGATATACCCCAATCTCGAAGTCGAAAATTAATGGTCTTTTTTCCGAATCCCTTCTCTTCCAGGTACATCGCAATTTCATCAAGGGCCCGGCTACTTTTCAAACCATCAAATCGGTCCGAATTGACCATGATCCCTTCATCGGAGTAGGCCTCGGTCATAGTGACCGGATCCAGATCGGAATTTAACGGTTTTATCACCACCCGCACTTCCAGATCGTACTTTCGGGCAAAATCCAGATCCCGCTGATCGTGTGCGGGAACCCCCATCACCGCACCGGTTCCGTACTCCATCAACGCAAAATTGGCCGTGAAAATAGGCATCCGTTTTCCGGTCACCGGGTTGAAACAGTACCGACCCACAAAGACCCCTTCTTTTTCGTAGCTATCCACTGTCCGGCTGGTCCGGCTCTGCCTTGCCATCCGGTCGACAAACGCCAAAACCTCTTTTTCCTGATCAGTCCCTTGGCACAATGGTTTGACCAGGGGATGTTCGGGCGCCAAACTCATGAACGTGGCGCCGAAGATCGTGTCCTGCCGGGTGGTAAAAACGGAGATTAATTCTTCAGAATTCTCTACGGAAAAATGGATTTCAGCTCCAAAGCTTTTCCCGATCCAGTTCTTTTGCATGGTAATGACCTTTTCCGGCCAGCCTGGAAGCTTGTCACAGTGGACCAAAAGATCTTCGGCAAAGTCGGTAATGCGAAAAAACCACTGCCAAAGCTTTTTTTGACGGACTTCCTCGCCACAGCGCCAGCACAGGCCACTTTCCACCTGCTCATTGGCCAAAACAGTCTGACAGGTATCACACCAGTTTACAAAAGACTCTTTCCGATACGCCATTTTCTTTTCGAGCATCTTTAAAAAAAGCCATTGTTCCCAGCGGTAATATTTGGGCTGACAGGTGGCGATCTCCCGATCCCAATCATATGAAAATCCCATCTGTTTTAATTGATCCCGCATGGCATCAATATTCTGGTACGTCCATTTGGCCGGGTGGGTGCGGTTGGCAATCGCCGCGTTTTCTGCCGGCATCCCAAAGGCATCCCATCCCATGGGATGGAGCACATTAAACCCTCGCATCCGTTTATATCGGGCCACTACATCTCCGATAGTATAATTT
>SDBV01006267.1_pt1 | contig 16547 bp, 13 predicted proteins | sample 2277081 | NCBI WGS metagenome assembly SDBV01 (sample SAMN10402039, study PRJNA504765) | marine sediment metagenome | isolation source: marine sediment core GS10_PC15, 223 cmbsf | place: Arctic Ocean: Southern Knipovich Ridge | collected 2010
ATTACTATTTACGTCGATGGCAGTGATGTCTTAAGCTTTACATTAACGGTACCTATTTCCACAACCGATGTATTTTCGCTTGGACAGGAGTACGATGCAGGCATGGCAACAGGCGATTTCTATAGCGGCCTGCTCGACGATGTCAGGGTTTATGACAGAGCGTTAAGCCCGGCGGAAATTGCGATACTTGCTCAATAGGGCCAGATACCTACTTAAGTGTAAACACCTATGGCATATGTATTTTTAGAAAAATTTACTCTTGACTTTTGAAGAGATATAAGGTAAAGTGAACCGGCGTCTATGGCATAGATGTCTTTGGATGAGTGTTCTGTGCTTATACACTTATTTAGTGAGGTAAAGGTGATATCATTGAATTGCAAGCTAAAATCACGGTCGCTGTTTGTGCAACCACTAACACCTGGATTATTTTCCCCCACAACATCACAAGCGAATTAGGCCGTGAAGGCAGGGCAGGTTTTTTCTGCAAGTGCGATAAATATTGATATTCTAATATTCTGTTTTTTTGAAAAGGAGAGGTTTTATGAAAAAGTTATTGTTGCTAATTATTGTAAGCTTGCTGGTGGTGAGCGTGGCAAACGCCAATACGGTGTGGAACCCTGCGGCCAATGGGATCGTTCCGCCGGACGTTGGTAACTGGGGAGATACTTTAAACTGGAGCAATGGAATCCCTGGCTACGGCCCTATTGGTGATCCTAATGATGCACTTGATCCCAAGCCCGTGTTCAATGCAAACGATGCCGCTGAGTGTCAGGTGACCGATGACCAGCACTATGGGACGAACCTTGTTCAGGGCGATGGCGGGCCGGGCGGCGTACTCCGCGTTATGAACGGTGCAACCCTCACAGGAGCCGGTACGAAATGGATGGCCGTTGGTTATAACAATACCGCTAGATTGATCGTTGAAAGAGGCGGTGTGTATGACCATGCCGGTCACTTTTGGTGGGGAATGCACACCGGTGCAGATTCGATCGTTGAGATAAATGGCGGAATCGTCAACGGCGGACAGAGCTTTGGGCTTGGTGAGTGGTTCGGTGATCTAGGCGATCACGGCCAATGCAAGGTTTATATCAATAGCGGTGAGCTGAACGTACATCACTGGACCGGTGCGATCGATAGTGAACATCCCGTGTTTTGGAACGACTCGTTCATTGACATTGGCTTTGGTAAAATGACCCTTGATACTGTTTCAGTAGATGATGTACAGGCTTATATCGACGTCGGTGGATATTTCTTCGGTTTTGGTGATGACACCAACGTCCAGGTAGTCGATGATAACGGTTTCGCTACGATAACCGCGATCGCTGATCCACTGGCTCGGTATCCTACAATGGATGAGACGGTTGCGCCCGGCTCTGTGACTTTGAGCTGGAATAATATCGAGTCGATTCCTCCTGGTAATCCGGTTTGGGTGGAAGTCTGGTTTGGAACGTCGCTGGTTGGCGATGGGATTGATCCGAACTTTCCGGATGCGGGGAAAGATTTTAATCTGGTTGTCGATGCTGTTGATGGCGAAGTCAGTGTTCCGGTTTCGCTGTTTACTGAGACTACCGAAGGGTTTTACTGGCAGGTTAATACATATGTTCATGGCGATCCGGCTCACGGGCAATACAACTACGGCGACGACCCCAATCTTTCCGATTGGGCTCACTCCATTAGCGAAGGAATGTTAATGGTCTTTCATGCTCCAAATGGTCCATCCTGTGCTGGATTGGCGGATATTAACTGTAGCGGAACTGTCGCTCTGGATGACTTGTCATACATGGCAGGCGTCTGGTTGACTGACGATTTTGTGGCTGATATTGCTGATCCCGCCGACAATATGGTCGACGTACTCGATTTGTCGGTAGTGGCACAGCAATGGCTCGACGTCAGTCAGGAAATTGCTTACTGGATGTTTGATGAGACCGAAGGCTCTGTCGCGTCAGACTCTTCTGCAAATGATTTTGATGGCACATTAATAGGTATGGACGATAGCGACTGGGTTTTAGGAAACTCAGGTAACGCGCTGGACTTTGACGGTCTCGATGATCATGTTGTCGTCGATAATATATTTGCCGAGATCGCGGGCAGGGATCTTACAATAAGCGCATGGGTCAAAGCTCCTGCAGTTAACACCGCACATCAGTTTATGGTCTCAATTAATATTTCAAACGGCGACGGCAATAGATTGTTGCTGGGTACCCAGGCTAATAGTGACACGCTTAGTATGTTTGAATCGGGATGGCGTGATACCGGGACAACGATAGTTGATGGCACATGGCATCACATTGCCTATGTCCTTAACGACAGTTCTAACACGATTACTATTTACGTTGGCGGCAGTGATGTCTTAAGCTTTGCATCAACGGCATCTATTGCCGCCAGTGATGTATTTTCGCTTGGACAGGAATACGATGCGCCGATGGCAACCGGCGATTTTTATAGCGGGCAGCTCGACGATGTCCGTATCTATGATCGTGCGTTGAGTGAAGCGGAAATTGCGATACTTGCTCAATAAACATAGCTAATTGGCTTGATGATTATGCATTAACAGCACCTGAGCTTATCCCGTAAACGGGAAAGGACAGGTCGTTGACCTAAAACGGGCACCCGGAATAAATCCCGGGTGCCCGATAAGGTTACCCAATTAAAAGAAACGCCCGGCAGCTTGTGCCTTAGGTACGCGGGCCTCAAAATCAATTAGCCCCGTCCTTCGGGCGCCGTTTACTGTTAATCATTATATCTATTACTACAAAATTGCGAAATTTCGGGTAGCACTGTCCATGTTGCTTTTTATGGCGAGGAATTTGCGAACCCCTTTGATGAACTCCCCTCGACAAGCTCAGGGCAGGCAAGTCCGGACTGACAAAGTAACCATCAGGCTTTTATTTTTCGGTGTTGGTTATTCCGACATAATCGGTTTTATTTTCTTTCCTATGCGTTGTCGTCGGTAAAAAAGAAAAACTTAGTCCGTGTTTACAGATGAGTTTGATTCGGGCAGTTTTCCTGCCAGGAGCATTCCGAATGGTCTTAGTGTTTCGACCTGCATCAGTACGATGCGTATCATGGCTGTCATCGGTACCGACAGGAACATTCCGACCGGGCCCCATATCAATCCCCAGAATGACAGGGCCAAAAGTATGACCACCGGGTGCAGGTTAAGCCCGGAGCCCATGATCTTCGGCTCTATTACGTTGCCGATGGTGATCTGGATGGTCCCTGGAATAGCTACGACAAAGGCCACCATCCATGGGTTCTGGAACTGGGCGACTGCGATGGGTATCGGCAGCAATGTCGCGACAATCGAACCGATGGAGGGAATGAAGTTTAACAGAAATGCCAGCATGCCGAAGACCGCTGCCAGCTCGAGTTTAAAGGCAGCGAGCGTTATCCAGACGAGGAGACCGGTTACCGTGGAGATCGCAACCTTTGTGATGATGTATTTTCGTACCTTGTTAATGACGTCTGCGTAGACGCCTGACCATTGCAAGTTTGGGTTGCGTCCTGCCAGCAGAAAGATGACGAAGATAGCTACGATAAAGAGCTTTCCAATAATGTCAAATGCTGTTCCGAAGGATCCGGTAACGAGGCCGGGAACTTTCTTGCTGAGTATGTCGTTTATCTGGGCACGGTCGGGTGTGAGCGTCCAGTCGTTGGTTTTTTCGAGTATGCTGTCGATGAGATTTGCGAAGCTTTCGCCATACTGGCCTGCGGTTGCTATGATGGTCTGGACGGCTTCTGTCAGGAGGGTGAAAATTATTGCGATTATTACAAGTACCAGCAGGAGTGTTACGAGAACGGCGAACGGCCGATGGAACTTGAGCTTTAGTACGAGAAAATCCAGCACCGGGGAAACCAGCAGAAAAACCAGAACTGCCAGAACGAACGGTATCAGCACCGAACGGGCGTATATGAGCATCACGCCGGCTGCGAGCATCGCTATTGTCATAAGCGAAATCGTCGTGAGCCATGCAGTTTCTTTATTGAGATCGGTCATTTATTGGCATCCTTAAATCGCAATATTATCGTCTGATACAGGTATTGTCCGTAAATCCGGTGTGATGTCAACACAATATATCTCGATAAGTCAAGCAGGCAAATATGTTACATTTTACCGTTTTTTTGTTCAGAGGCTTGACATTTCTGTTGGTTTTCGTATAATGCTTCATCAATAATTAGTGGATGTAATGCCGAGTTTTGGCACATCATTTTATATTTTGACGCTGAAAACAATATAACAATTTGCTGGAGGAATTAGTAATGACAACCGATATCAAACAAATAACAGAGCTGGTTAAACAGAAGAGCGAGTTTGTACATGCTCTGTTTGCACAGATGGACAAGGTCATCGTTGGCCAGAGATATATGCTGGAAAGGATGCTGATCGGGCTGTTGGCTGACGGGCACATCCTTTTAGAAGGTGTACCCGGCCTTGCAAAGACAATGGCAGTAACGGCATTGTCCAGGGCGATCGACGGACAGTTCAGACGTATACAGTTCACGCCGGACCTGCTGCCTGCTGACCTTATTGGTACGCAGATATACCGTCAGTCGGACGGCGAGTTCTATACGCGAAAGGGACCTGTCTTTGCAAATATTATTCTTGCCGACGAGATCAACCGTGCACCGGCAAAGGTCCAAAGCGCACTGCTGGAATCCATGCAGGAGCATCAGGTAACGATAGGTCAGGATACCCATCCCTTGCCCAGCCCGTTTATGGTGCTGGCAACACAAAACCCCATCGAGCAGGAGGGGACCTATCCGTTACCAGAGGCACAACTCGACAGATTCATGCTGAAGCTTAGGGTGACGTATCCTTCCAAGGATGAGGAACGCCAGATACTCGAACGGATGGCCTCGATAAATAAGGAATTCGATGTTCAGCCGATCGTAACTCCTGATGACATTCTTGAGGTAAGGGGCGTCGTCGATCAGATCTACATTGACGATAAGATCAAGGATTACATCGTCGATATCGTTTGCGCGACGAGGGATCCGGAGAAATACGGTATCGACCTTGGCAACTTTATTAACTACGGCGCATCGCCGCGTGCGACTATCTTCCTAGCGCTGGCAGCAAAGGCCCACGCATTCATCCAGCAAAGAGCGTATGTGACCCCGCAAGACATTAAGAGCATCGGTCCCGATGTGCTGCGTCACCGAATTATCGTTAGCTACGAAGCAGAAGCCGAAGAAAAAACCAGTGAAGACATTATAAAAACCGTTTTCGATAATATTGAAGTTCCGTAATTTTGATATCAAAATAAAATGATACCGAAAGAGCTCATAAAAAAAATAAAACAGATCGAGATATTCACATCTCGAGCTGTGGATGCAAGTTTCGCAGGCCAGTACGAAAGCGTCTTCAAGGGCCGGGGCATGCAGTTTGACGAGGTACGCGAATACTCGCCGGGCGACGACATCAGGACGATCGACTGGAACGTAACAGCGAGAACCGGTAAGCCCTATATAAAACGCTTTGTCGAAGAACGCGAGATGACCGTTATATTCGCCGTCGATCTCAGTGCCTCGGGTGACTTCGGAACAGCAGGGCGCATCAAGAATGAACTTGCTGCGGAGTTTTGTGCCGTTCTGGCGTTTGCCGCAGCAAGGAACAACGATAAAGTCGGCCTGCTGATCTTCACCGATCGTACAGAGCTTTACATCCCGCCAAAAAAGGGCACACGTCACATGCTGCGATTGATACGCGAGCTGTTGTATTTCAAAATGCCCCTTCGCCGAACGGATATTTCGCAGGGACTGGATTATCTTGCCAGGATATTAAAGAAGAAGGCGACGGTATTTTTGGTTTCCGATTTTCTCGATACCGATTTCAAAAAAACCATCAGCCTGCTTAACCGCAGGCATGACGTTATCGCAGTTGGCGTCAGCGACAAAGCCGAGGCAGCGTTACCGCCGGCAGGTATCATCGAATTTACCGATGCCGAAACGGGCCAAACAACCACAGTCGATTCATCGTCAGCGGCGTTTAGAGATATTTATCGCAAGACAAACACACAAAAAGACGAACAGCTTAAAGAAATGCTTCGTTCCATTAACATAGATACCATCAGCATCGATACCGATAAATCGTACATCCATGACTTGATAGCGTTTTTTAGAATGCGCAAAAGAAGATTTTAGCGATGAAACCTAAAAGAAGTTTAAACATATATATATTGATATTTTGCGGCGTGATGCTGTGCTGCGTTTCATGCGATAAGACAGATAGCGGCGAATTGTCGGACCAGACGCAGTTTACCAAAACCATCGAACGGGGTCCGATGTCGGTCACTATCGTTTTAGACAGCGACCACGTCACCATTGCAGAGACCCTAAGCGTACGGCTTTTGGCAACATCCGCCGATGGTTATAAGGTTCGCTTCCCTGAATTGGATTCGCCGGAAAATGCTATTGAGGATTTAGAGCTTCTAGAGACGTTTCGCTTTGACGATAAGCTTGACGAAAACAATAATGTAATAAGCACGATCCGGTATCGTTTCGAGCCGTTCGTCACCGGCAACCTGCAATTGCCGCCTATGTCTGTTGTCTTCTATGCCCCGGACGATTCGGAAAAGAAAATCGAGATCGTTACCGAACCAGTCGATATTCAGATCGATTCGGTTTTGAACTTACCTCCCGACGCTCAGCCCCAGATAGCCGACATTGAAGATGTCATGACTCTGCCGGTTGACCCTACGTTAATATGGGTTGCAATCGCAGTAATTATAATTGCCATAGCCATCATCGCATACTTGTTATGGAAAAAGAAAAACGCTCCCGTTGAGGTCGTCCGCATCTTCAAGTCTGCCCATCAGCTTGCGTTTGAAAAACTTCACGAACTCCTTGCCCTGAACCTTCTAAGCCAGGGCAAGATAAAGCTCTTCTATATAGGCATAAGCAATGTTTTGCGGTATTACATTGAGCATCGTTTTAATATCAACGCCCCCGATCAAACCACCGAAGAGTTCTTAGCAGAGCTTACCTCTGCAAACACTTTGTCTATGGGCGATAAAGATCGCCTGGCCGAGTTTATGCACCATTGCGATCTCGTAAAGTTTGCCAAGCACGATCCATCATCGGAAGATAATGACAAAACGATCCGGATCGTAAAAGATTTTATCGACAAAACAGCTTCTGCCGATTGTCAGGTTGACATAACCGATACTGATGAAAAATCACAACAGCAGGGGGGCCTTTAGATGCAGTTCTATTCGTCGCCGATGTTATTTCTGTTGCTGCTTTTGCCCGTGCTGGCTTTCGTTATAAAGCGTAAAAAGCTCTATGCCCGCATAAAATTTTCATCAGTCGATAAATTCACCGCATGCCCCGTATCATGGCGCATAAGGTTGCGACCTCTGCTATTGGTCATAAGATTTGCATGCCTTCTGCTGCTTATCTTTGCGTTGGCTCGTCCGCGGAAGGGCACTGTCATCTCGCAAAAATCCACCGAAGGCGTTGCTATCCAGGTAGTCCTGGACAGGTCCGGCTCCATGGCAGAGCAGATGGACTATTTCGGCAGGGGCCTTAACAGATTGGAAGTTGCAAAAAGGGTGCTCACCGATTTCGTAAGAGGCGATGACAAGGACCTTAAAGGACGGCCCCAGGACCTTATCGGCCTGATAACCTTTGCAAGATATGCCGACACAAAGTGCCCCCTCGTTCACGCACACGATGCCATGCTCGAGTTCATGAACAAAACACAGCTCGTAACTATCCGCAGTGAGGACGGAACCGCCATCGGCGATGCGCTGTCTTTGGGCGCGGCACGGCTAAGAAAAGCCGAAGAAGAGCTTGTAAACAGAAGACTGCGCCTTGGCATGGAAAGCGATGACGATTTTAAGATCAAAAGCAAAGTGGTGATCCTGCTTACCGACGGCAATAACAACGCCGGGCAGTATCAGCCGTTAGAAGCGGCAAAGCTTGCTAAGAAATGGGGCATAAAGGTCTACGCCATCGGCATAGGCTCGCCGGCTTCAAAGAGGAACCCCTTTTTCGGATTGTCTATGGGGCAGTCGCTTGACGAGGGGCTCTTAAAAGCTATCGCAGAGAGCACCGGCGGATTTTATGGCAGAGCCGACGACGCAAAATCGCTTGGGAAAATAATCGAAAAGATCGACGAGCTTGAAAAAACAAAAGTTAAATCCGTCCAATACACTCATTTTGCCGAACGATTCGGACAGTTGGCGTATTGGGCTCTTATACTTCTTGCAGCAGAAATTATTTTAACCTGTACTGTTTTTAGAAAGATACCCTAGCCATGGTACGATATCGTACTTTTCTTTGGTATCCGTTTTTCTGGGTATCAAGCCAAAGCGAAAAATGAGGACACAGATAGAGAAAGTTAAGCATGTTGTTAGGCAATGAAAAAGCATTATGGTTGTTGTTCCTTATACCAGCGGTCCTGATACCCGTTTGCGTATGGGCATTCTACCAGAAGGGGCGGATGCTGAAGCTGTTTGCTGCCCCCGAAATGCTGGGCAAGATCAACGCCGCTGTCAGTGTCAAAAAACAAATACTAAAAGCCGTCCTGCTTATAGCCGCGTTCGCATCGATCGTCATAGCTCTTACAGAACCGAAGTGGAACCCGCGCTCTAAGAAAATTAAACGAATGGGACGAGATGTCTGCATATTGCTTGACACGTCACGGTCGATGTTGGCAGAGGACATAAAGCCGTCGCGACTTGAAAGATCGAAGATCGCCATCTCCGATCTGATGGAGATACTCTCCGGCGACCGGATAGCCATCGTCACATTCGCCGGCAACAGCACGATCAAGTGCCCGTTAACACAGGACTATGCTTTTGCAAGGATGGCCCTTGAAGAAATATCGACCGAAAGCACGACACGCGGCGGAACCTTGATAGGCGATGCGATCCGAAAGGCCATAGACGTCGTATTCGACAAAGAGACAACAGAGTTTAAAGACATAATCCTGATCACCGACGGTGAGGATCATGAAAGCTTCCCCATTCAAGCCGCTGAAAAAGCCGCAGAGCAGGGCATAAGGATTATCGCAATAGGTCTGGGCGACGACGATCAGGGTGCAAGAATTCCCATCACCGACGACAAAGGCAATAAGATATTCCTAACCTATAACGGCAAAGAGGTCTGGTCGAAAGTCGACGGCGAAATGCTGCGACAGGTCGCTTATGCTACCGGCGGCGGGAAATATCTTTTCGTCGGCCCGGCTACCACTCTTGATCTTGGGCAGATATATTCTATGCTGATAGAATCGGCAAAAAAACAGCAGCTTGAATCCGTTACGATGATGGAGTACGATGAAAAGTTCCAGATATTCCTGGCCTTGGGGTTAGTTTTGATTGTTTGTGAAATGCTTACAACCGAAAGAAAAAAAAGTGTATAGATCAATAGTCTTAATTATAATTATTGCATCGGCAAATGTTTCTGCGGAGTCTGCGCGTTCGCTGGTAGAAAAGGGTAATCAGCTTTATGCCGAGCAGCAGTTTGACTCTGCCATAGAAATATACGCCCAGGCCGCAGAAGATGCACCCAAAAGCGATGTCCCCGAATTCAACACCGCCAACAGCCTCTACAGGCTTGAGAGCTTTAACGATGCTATCGACCGTTACAAGCAGGTCGCAGCCGGTTCTTCCGACGAGAGAATAGTTGCTGACGCTAAATACAATCTTGGAAATTCATTTTTCCAGAAGGCTCTCAAAAACCAGCAAACAGAACCGGAAAAAACGCTCGAAGATATGAAAACCAGCATTGGATATTTCAGGGATGTCCTCGACATCGACAGTGCCAACCCGAATGCCGCCCAGAATATTGAAGTCGCCAAAACAGCATATAAACAGATCAAGGAACAACAACAGCAGCAACAAGATCAACAACAGGAAAATAAGGACGGCGAAAGCCAAGACGAGCAAAAACAGGACGAGCAACAGCAGCAGGACAGGCAGGACAAACAACAACAGGATCAGCAGCAAAATCAGCAACAGCAGCAACAGGATCAAGAGCAATCGGATCAGCAGCAGCAACAGCCCCAGGAACCTAAAGAACAACCGATGGCGCCAGACGCCACTGCGCAGCAGATATTAGATAAAGAAAAGCAGCAGAAAAAAGAAAGACAGATTTTGCAAAGTTTAGGCTTCCAAAAAGTCGAAAAAGACTGGTAGCATGAAATTATTTAAACGTTACATCTTAGTTGCACTCATTTCGCTGTTAGCGTCCGCTGCCATTGCGCAGGGGCAGATACGCGTTGTTGCACAGGTAGACGCCTCCGAGGACATATATACCGGTCAGGATTTCACCCTGCATATCGTTATTGACGGCGATAATCGGCCGGGCCAGGCGGATCTTACGCCTATAAAGAATTTTAATCCCAGAAACGCCGGCAGCCGTGACGTATCGCAGACTTCTATAAACATAGTCAATGGCAAAACGACAAGAAATATTGTAAGGCGTTACGTCATGAACTATTCACTGATCTCCAATAAGCCGGGCACAGTTGCCATCCCTTCACTGGATGTCATCGTTGACGGCAAAGCATATAAAACCAACCCCGTTGAGGTCAACATTATCGAGCCAGGCACTACGGACAAACTTGAACTGGAGGTTACATTATCGGAAACTAAATGTTATGTAGGCCAGCCGATAGTCATTAATGTAAAATTCTTTGTCTCTACCGAGGTCGGCGATTTCCGATTTAATATCCCAGCCTTCGGCAGCGGCGATTTTTATGTCGAGGACCCGGAAGTGTCCTCCAAAAACGTAAAACAGTTTCAGCTAAGTAACGGGATCAAAATATTTGTCACGCAAACCAGGGTTCGTCACAACACAAAAGAGGCTATCCTGCTTGAGTTTGACAAAATTCTCATACCAAAAGCCGAAGGCAGGATCGAACTTGGCGCTTCCAGCGTCTCTGCAGATGTCGTGGTAGGTACCGCTCGTTCGAGGGGAGGGTTTGGCAGTTTCTTTAGCAGAGAAAAACAGTATAAACGTTTCATGGTTTCATCTACGCCGCTGGCTCTTGAAGTGTTGCCCCTGCCCCGAACGCGAAAGCCGGCCGACTTCTACGGCCTGTCGGGCAGATACACCATTTTGTCTTCGGCAGAACCTACAAAAGTAAACGTAGGCGACCCTATTACACTGACGATTAGCATCGGTGGGAACAAATTTTTAAAACCCGTTCAATGGCCGAACCTTGAACGCGTTCCGCAGCTAGCTGCTAATTTTAAAATACCGATCCAGAAAAGCTCGCCTGTCGTAAAAGATGGATACAAAGTGTTTACCCAGACCATCAGGGCAAACAACGATAAGCTTACCGAGATACCGCCGATACCGCTTTCGTTTTTCGATCCGGACAAGGGCGATTACATTACCATAACAAGCGAGCCTATAAAGCTGGACGTCTCGCCTACAAAGGTTCTAACCGGTGCCGACCTTGAGGGTATGGACCTTGCGCCCGTAAACAGGGAAGTTGAGACCATTAAAAAAGGAATCTCGGCAAACTACCAAGGCAGAGATGTTCTTAGGAACATGAGTTTTTCGCCGGTAACTGCCGCTTTTTCTTCCGGCTATACTTTTCTTTGGGGCGTACCTTTGGCTATGTTGATCGTAAGCCTTATCGCAAAGCCGTTTGTAAATGTAACAGACGAAAGGCTCGCCAAAAAAACGAAACGCCTTGCTCTGTCAAATGCGATCAAGGTTCTAAACAAGATACACACGCAGCGTTCCGAGCAAAAACATGAGGTTCTCGCCGCTGCTATGACCGGCTACATCGCCGACCGTTTTGAAAAGATCGCAGGTTCGCTGACTCCCGACGAGTGCAGACGAATTATCATAGACGCTACTGCCGATGCTTCCATTGCCGGAGAGTTTAAAGCTATAATTGATCAGTGTTATGCGGCACGTTTCGCATCGTTTGAGATCGAAGTTAACGCTGGGATGATCGCAAAAGTTATCAATCTAATAAAGGCCATTGAAAAAAGTATAAAAAAATGATTAACAAAAAAACCATTTTAATAATAGTTGTTTTTCTTGCAGTTGCCGGTCGGCTGGGCGCACAGCTTTCGGACGATCAGGCTTTTATCCTTTTCGATAAAGCCAACCAGTCTTTCAGGCAGGCCAACGAATCGTCCAGCGATCCACTCAAGGCACAAACACTTTACGAAACATCAATATTAAGCTACTCTAAGATCATCGCCGTCGCTCACATCGAAAACCCAAAGCTCTACTACAACCTCGCAAACGCCTACCTGCTCAGCAACGATATTGCAAAAGCGATACTTAACTATCGACGTGCGGAAAAACTCGACAGCGCCGATGCCGACATTCAGAAAAACCTCGCCTTCGCACGAAGCAGAAGGATAGATACGGTAACGATAAAGACAGAAAAACGTGTCCTGCAAACACTCTTCTTCTGGCATTATGACTTTTCGTTGAAAGCCAGGTTTGTTACAAGCTGCATTTCTTTTGCTATCGTTTGTTTGTCTCTTACCGCAATGTTATGGCTCGGCCGGTCAGCGGCAGCAAATGTCATCTGCACCATCACAGTCATACTTCTGATATGCTGTCTTGCCTCCGTGATAGTTACCTCCCTCGACGCCGCAAACGATATTTCCGGAGTCATAACCGCTTACGAAGTCGTAGCCAGGCAGGGCGACAGCCTTAACTATCCGCCAAGTTTTAGGGAACCCCTCCACGCCGGAACTGAGTTTGAAGTTATCGAAAGCCGACCCGGATGGCTCCACATAAAACTCTTCGACAGCAGCGACGCATGGATACCGGATAAAACCGCGGACTTGATCTGACTGCACGGCAATATTAGTGGATAACGGCCCATTCCGTGAGTCTAACTACTCGGTATAGTTCCCGTCTCTAAATCGGCGTTCTGACTCCAAAAACAGTGATTAGTTTTAGAGGTTGGTGCAAAAACGGTATACTTTTGGTATACTTTCACGACATATCTAAAATCTGATTTAAGACGTGTTTGCTCTGGATAACTAACGTTTAGAAATGCTATCATATTCAAAGATGATGTTATTCGTGGCGAAGCGCGATTATAGGGTCGACTTTCGCCGCACGTACCGCAGGGTAAAGACCGAACAATATCCCGATCCCGGCACTGATGAACAGTGGAAGCAGGATGCTCCACATCGTGATAACCGTCGGCATTTTTGATATCTTCGTTATGACCATCGGGATCAAAACCCCGACACCGATCCCGACCAGCCCTCCGATCGTCGACAGCACCACCGTTTCGATCAGAAACTGCGTTACGATCTGTCTGCGTTGCGCGCCTATCGCCCGTCGTATGCCGATCTCACGTGTCCGCTCGGTCACCGATGCAAGCATGATATTCATTATACCGATGCCGCCGACCAGCAGGCTTATCCCCGCTATCGATCCAAGCACGATATTAAACGTTCGCTTCGTCGCCTCCGCCTGCCGCAGCAAAGCCAGCGGAACGCTCACCACATAATCTTTCTTCTTATGGAACCTCGCCAGCATCCGCTCGATTCCCGCTGCCGTCGATTCGACATTTTCCGTGCTGTCAACCTGAACGATTATCTGATGCAGCTCAACCAATTCCATAGTTCGTCCACCTGCTGTTGTTTTAGAAAAAATATCGCCGAAGTATTTGCGAGTTAATTTTAACGGTAGATATACATCCACTTGCTGATCGGGTATTTGAATATTGCCTGCTTGACCGCTTTCGCTTTTAATGATACCAATGATCTCAAAATAATCTCCGCCGATACGCAATGACTGCCCGATAGTGCTTTCTGCGGCCAGCAGTTTACGGGCGCCGAATTCCGTAAGAATTGCAACTGGAGATTGGTTCTTATCGTCCTCTTCATTTAGAATTCTCCCTGCTATGATCGGACGGCGCACCAGGTCGAACCACTTCGGAGTTGTTCCGACGATCCTAAGTTCCATCGATCGCTGGCCTAACCTTGCTTCTTTTCGTATTAGTTTTACCGGTGCGGTTTGTCTAATTGTGTTAAAAGTTTCAGCGACTCGTGCATGGTCATCGTAAGTAAGCCCGTAAATACTCATGTGAGAATGCTGAGTACTTTCAGCTTCGTCGTCCGCAGATTTGATACTCGTTATGATCACGTTGTTACTTCCCAGCTTACGTATCTGCTCGAGTGCTTCTTTGCTTGCACCTTCGCCAACAGACAGCATGGCAACGACGCTTCCGACACCGAACACAACGCCAAGCATCGTAAGGAACGATCTAAGCTTGTGCAGCAGCAGGTTCTCGATACCGAGCCAGATATTTCTTGCAAATCTACTCTGCTTCATATCCGTCCCCTTCGATCCGTTCGATCAACCCGTCTTTCATATGCAGTTGGTGGTCCGCATACGATGCGATGTCCGGCTCATGCGTTACCATTATGATCGTTTTACCGCCGGTGTTTAGTTCGCGCAATAACACAAGTATCTGCTCTCCCGTTACACTGTCAAGATTACCCGTCGGTTCGTCGGCGAATATAATATTAGGATCGTTCGCCAGCGATCGTGCGATCGCTACACGCTGCATTTGTCCGCCGGAAAGCTCCGTCGGTCTGTGATTGAGCCTGTCCTCAAGCCCGACCATCTCTGCCAGTTCTTTTGCACGGGCAGCGCTTCTGTCAGCTTCCCATCCGAGATAATACAACGGCAGTTCGATGTTCCGCTGCACCGTAAGCTGCGGTATAAGGTTAAAGCTCTGAAATATAAATCCAAATTTTTTCAGCCTCAGTTCACTCAAGGCATTATCGCCCATAGTGCTTACGTCTTTGCCTTCCAGAAAATACTTTCCCTTGCTAAGCCTGTCGAGGCACCCGAGCACATTCATCATCGTACTTTTTCCGGATCCGCTATGGCCCATTATCGCCCAGAAGCTGCCGGGCTTAAAAGATATGCTAATACCCGCCAGCGCATTAACCTGCTCTGTCCCCATCTGATATATCTTATGTGCATCTTCCAACCGCACAAAATCGTTTGAGTTGTTATCCGCTTTTTCGATCATTAGTTCTTTTGAATTTCGTATTTGTTTCGAATTTAGAGTCTTGAACTTAGTATTTAACAAGTCCGCGTAGCGGTTCCTCAATTTTTCATTTTACTTTTTGATCTTGAATCTTCTTCCTGTCCATCCGTTGCTTTTGCATATCCTCTTTTTCCTGGGGGCTCATCTTGTCGAACTTTTCTTTCATCTCTTTCATCTTCGCCTTTTGTTCTTCGGTAAGGCTGTTCATGTCGAACCCAGACTGTTTGCCTGCATCCTTTTTAGTGCGATTGGGTCTACCTTGCCTTTGCGTCCCATCTCTTCTTTGCCCCTGTCGGTCCCTGTTTCCTTGTCCCGCCCTTTGTTCCATACCACCAGCAGGTCTGCCTTGTCTCTGCCCCTGCTCGTCCCTGCCTCTTTGTCCAGCCTTTTGTTCCTCGCCTCCGGCAGGGCTGCCGGGGTTAACATTAGCTTTATCCTCTTCAACTACTTCACTTGCAGCTAACGGCGGAGTCAGCAATACTATTTCGCCTTCGCTAAGTCCGCTGACGATCCGTATCATCCGGTTATTATCCAGACCGGTTTCGACTTTTACAGGTTCGACTTTCTTATCGCTTACAACATAGACTGTCGTCTTTCCCTTAACCTTCACTACTGCCTGAACAGGTATATACAGAACATCTTGATATTGTTCGATCACGATCTCTGCCATACAGCTCATACCAGTACGCAGCGAATCGTCATTGCTGTCAAGATTGACCTCTGTGTTATAGATTTTAAGATCGGGATTCATCCACATTCGCTGAGGATCCGGCAACGGGGCTATTTTCACAACTCTACCGCTAAACGCCTTGCCATCAATGGCGTCGACTGTTACCGTGACCGGCTGGCCGAGATGGATTTTATCAAGGCTGGATTCATGGATTTGAACTTCTGCTTTCGATGCCGAAGTTATTGGCAGATAGATCAACTCTTCACGCTCCCGAACTTCCGAACCTTCATCAAGCGGTTCACGGTTGCCGCGCCAGCTGCCCTTTGCACTCGTCGCATAGATGACAAGTCCGTCTGACGGAGCATATATCTTAGTCTTGGTGAGTTGTTCTTCGATTTTCGTAAGCTTGGTCTGCTGACGCTTATATTCCGATTCCTTTGCACGAAGATCGGCCTCTGCCTGAACGACATCCGATATTGCTTCTCGCTCAGCTATTTCAAGATCAACCAGTCTCTGGCTGACGTCGCTTTCCAGTTGTGCGATCCTTCGTTTCTTGGTATAGTCCTCAAGAAGTGAAAGGTTGTTTTCGGCGATCTCAAGGTCGACCTTATCTTTGTTTGCCGTCAGCTGGTCACCCTGTAATTCTGTTTGTGATATAAACTTTTCGCCATAAAGGCGTTTGGACCATTTCAGAGTTTCCTCGGAACGAGCAACTCGTTCCTTAGCAAGCTGGATATTAGATTCTGCTTTTTTATGTTCGTTGGGATACTCGCCTTCGATATATTTTTCCAGATCCTGTTTGGCAAATTCAAAGTCAAGTTTTGCTATATCGACATTGCTTTTGGACCTGTTTTTGGCAACTGCAAGGCTTTC
>SDBV01006268.1_pt1 | contig 16546 bp, 17 predicted proteins | sample 2277081 | NCBI WGS metagenome assembly SDBV01 (sample SAMN10402039, study PRJNA504765) | marine sediment metagenome | isolation source: marine sediment core GS10_PC15, 223 cmbsf | place: Arctic Ocean: Southern Knipovich Ridge | collected 2010
CGAGGCGGGCGCGGACGCACGGGGCTTCAACTTCGACGAGGAAGCGAAGGCCAAAGGCCGCTAGATCGACCCCGCCGACGCGCGAAACATCGTGGAACAGCTCCCTAAAACCGTCCTGAGCGTCGCCGTAACCGTGAACGAAGCGCCCGCGCGTCTGCATGAATATCTGGAATTCGTCGATTGGGTCCAACTGCACGGCGAGGAGACGCCGGAGACGTGCCGTGAGTTCGGTCCACGCGCCATCAAGGTCTTCCGCGTGGGGCCCGACTTCAACCCGGAGCGCATGCTGGAGTATCCTGTAGGCGCCTATCTGCTGGACGCCTTCGTGCCGGACCAACGAGGCGGCACGGGCAAGACCTGCGATTGGGACGCGGCACGGCGTGCCCGGGAGACCGCCGGGCCGTTGATACTGGCCGGCGGGCTAACGCCTGAGAACGTCGCCGAGGCGGTGCGGGCCGTCGGGCCCTACGGCGTCGACACGGCGGGCGGCGTGGAACGCGAACCTGGAAAGAAGGACCATGAGCGAGTACGAAGCTTCATCCACAACGCAAAAACACCACTATCCTGATAAAAGGGGCCGCTACGGCGACTACGGCGGGAAGTTCGTGCCGGAGATTCTGATGCCGGCGCTCGCCGAGCTTGAGACGGCCTATGCGGCGGCGAAAGAGGACCCGGTATTCCAGGAGACCTATCAGCACCTTCTCAAGCAGTATGTCGGGCGTCCTACGCCATTGTATTTCGCCGAACGCTTCACGGAGCACCTCGGCGGCGCGCGCGTCTACTTCAAGCGCGAAGACCTCGCGCACACGGGCGCGCACAAGATTAACAACGCGCTCGGGCAGGTGCTGCTGGCCAAGAAGATGGGGAAGACGCGCATCATCGCCGAGACAGGCGCGGGCCAGCATGGCGTCGCGACTGCAACGGCCTGCGCGCTCGTCGGCCTCGATTGCGAAATATACATGGGCACGGTGGACATCGAGCGCCAGAAGCTGAACGTCTTCCGGATGAGGCTGCTGGGCGCGGAGGTCAATCCGGTCGAGACCGGCAGTAAGACGCTCAAGGACGCCATCAACGACGCGCTGCGCGATTGGGTGACGAACGTGGGCCATACGCATTACGTGCTAGGCACGGTGCACGGGCCGCATCCCTTCCCGGTGATTTGCCGCGATTTCCAGAGCGTGATCGGACGTGAAACGCGCGCGCAGATTCTCGAACAGGAAGGCCGGCTGCCGAACACGCTGATGGCGTGCGTTGGCGGGGGCAGCAACGCGATTGGCCTCTTCTTCGATTTCGTCGGCGACGAGAACATCCGCATGATCGGCGTCGAGGCCGGCGGCACGGCGATTGAGCCCGGCAAACACGCGGCGCGTTTCGCGGGGGGGACCGTCGGCATGCTGCAAGGCGCGCTGAGCTACGTGCTCCAGGACGAAGACGGCCAGATCCTCGGCACACACAGCGTCTCGGCCGGCCTCGATTACGCGAGCGTTGGGCCTGAGCACGCCCACTTCCACGATTCCGGCCGCATCGAGTACACCCATGTGTCCGACGACGAGGCGCTCGAAGCGTTTCAGCTTTGCAGCAGGCTCGAAGGCATCATCCCCGCGCTCGAAAGCGCGCACGCTGTTGCACATGCGACAAAGATCGTGCCCGACATGCCGCCGGACGAGATCGTCATCCTGAACATGTCGGGGCGCGGCGACAAAGACGTAACACAGGCGGCGAAACTGATTCTGCCCGACGAGGACCTGGCGTGAACCGTATCGAACAGCGCTTTCACGACCTCGCCGAACGAGACGAAGCGGCATTCATTCCGTTTATTACCGCCGGCGATCCGACGCTTGCCATTACGGGCGAACTTGTCCTCGAATTCGAGAAGGCCGGCGCCGACATCATCGAGTTCGGCGTACCCTACTCCGATCCGCTCGCAGACGGCCCGGTCAATCAAGAAGCGGCCCTGCGCGCCCTCAAACACCACGTCCGCATCGCCGACATCCTAGCGCTCGTGAAAAAGCTGCGCGCTAAGACCGAAATTCCCATCATGCTTTTCACCTACTACAATCCGGTCCTGGCCTACGGCGTCGAGCGGCTCGCCGCCGACTCGAAGGCGGCGGGCGTCGACGGCATTCTGTGCGTGGACCTCCCGCCTGAGGAAGCCGCCGACTACGAAACTGCCTTCGGCAACCTGGACCTTTCGACCGTTTTCCTCCTGGCCCCGACCAGCACCGACGAGCGCATCGACCTCGTGGCCAAACACTCCAAAGGCTTCGTCTACTACGTCTCACGCACCGGAACGACCGGCGAACAAGACAAGATCGAAGAGAGCGTCGCGCGGATGGTGGCCAAGATCAAAACCAAGACCGACGCCCCCGTCGCCGTCGGATTCGGCATCTCCACACCCGCCCAAGCCCGCGAAATCGCCGGCTACGGCGACGGCGTCGTCGTCGGCAGCGCCATCGTCCGCATGGTGGGCCAACTCGGCGACTCCCCCGACACCCCCGCCCAAGTCGGCGCCTTCGTAAAATCCCTAGCCGACGCCGCCAAAGGCCGCACCTAACACAAACTCTCATCCACGAAGCCCTGTAGGATGGGCTTCAGCCCATGCTGATTCCAGAGGCGCTGCTGCTGTCGAATACATGTTGACTCTGGCGACTCTTACCCATATCATGTCGCATTCATGGTCGCGGTGGCCGCAGGGATGTCGGCATGCGGGAATCCCGGCCTAAACTGGATATTACGACGGAAGGAGTGTGTGGGCATGATGATACGGAATCTACGCGGTGTGACGAGTGTCTTGGGTTGCGGGCTGGCTGTCGTTATCTTGGCCGTGGGCATGGCGGGATGCGCTTCATTGGGTGGCGGCGCGTCGAATCCAGCAGTGGGAACCTGGGCCATAGAGGTGGATTCTCCAGCAGGCTTGGCGGAAATGACGCTAACGATAAACGCCGACATGTCGGGGACCGTCTCGATGAGCGCACCGGCCGAGGCGAGCTTCGACATTTCTGATGCAGCTGTAGACGGGCAAGCGCTCTCCTTCGGCGTGGCCTTCGAGTTCCAGGGACAAGGCATTCCGGCCACCTTCGAAGGCACAGTCGACGGCGACACGATCACGGGCGAGTTCATCACCGACTTCGGAAACGGTGCGGTAATCGGCACGCGGAATTAGGGTGTCGTTCGAGAATAATCGTACCGATTGGCGTTATTGAGCTTGCGCGGCTACCCGGCGAGTGGTGCTCAGGCAGTCATTAATGGCGCCTTGATGGCATGATTCGCGTTCAGAGGAAAATGAATCCGCGCTTACTCGATGCGGCGTGGTTTCGTAGGCGCAGATCGGCCACGGATACGCGCGATAATTACGGGGAGATTGTGCGGCGGGCCGATGTTGCGGGGCAGACGATTGAAGAGAGGCAAAGCGAACAAATGGAGCGCCTGCCTTGCCGAAGTTGAGGTTACCTTTGCCCCAGTTCACTTAATGTCAGCCGTAAACCGTGTCCAAAGAGCCGATATTCCCCGAATACGCACCAGACGAACCTTGTTGAACCCGTATTGACTCAGCTTCGCCTTGGCTTCACTTTCATCCTTGGCCTTGATGGTGCCCGATTCGACAAAATTCTCTCGGAGTGTGCTTGTCGCTTTGTACCGGAACACGACCATCCCTTAACCTCCGCTATGGCCGTCGCTCCCTCCCCTTGGAGTAATGTAGCATTGTAGCAATTTTACGGTCAAAGATCATCCCCGCTGGCGGCCCGGCGCCTGAGTGTGGACCGCCCAGAAATCGCTCGGAGCAGCTTGTGATCTACGCCCAAAGGTTGCCCCGGAGCCGTTGGGAGGGGAGAGAGCTATCTAAACGAAGTGCGGAACCTCGTCACCTGGGAACAACAGCGGCGGCAGAATAGATGTTGCGGGAACGGTCTTTGGGTATATCGTGGTGAAGACGTGCTCGCGGTGGTCGCGGGCAGGTCCATATGGGAAATCTATTATCACTAACGAAAGTAGGAGGAATAAATAATGAAAGGGAGAAGACAGAGTCTGATTCTAATTGTTGGGCTCCTCGTTGTGTTGGGCGTCTTCACTGCGCATACCTATAGCGTCCAACTTGACAAGGCCGCGCCCGACGAACTGGATGTCATAGGTGACGTCCTGGCAGAGGGATTTGTCGATCGCGACAATACAGCCTATTATGCGGATCCCGCGGGCACCTCATTCTTGAACAACCTAGACTTAGCAGGGAATCTAACGGTCTCTGGCTTGACGATGGGTAAGATCTACATGACAAGCAGCGGCACGATCGCGTCAACTGATGGAGGGACAAGAGAATTATATTGGGACAAGGCTAACGGTGATATTGAGATTGCCAATACATCTGGAGATTGGATGGATTATTGGTGGCAAGCTCAAAAAGCAGGAACAACCTCTGGCATGAGTAATGCTCAAAATACCGGAACCGCAAACGCGCCAATAATCAGTGCGATAGACACGAATACATACGGGTTTGAAGTGCATTTTGGGCAGGCAGACGGCGAAGAGGGATGATGTTCAGTCTGGCTGCAATATGCAAACGGCGCGCTCGTGGGGCACTACATAAAGTATTAGGGAGCTCAAAGTGCCCTGATTTTGGTGAAGTGGACGGACCACCCAAGGTCGACGCCCTCCTCGCCTTCGCCTCAGAACTCCGCCACCGTGCAAAGCACCTCCGCGGCAATCCCGACTGGCGGCGGCCTGGCGGCCCTTTGTAAACCGCCCAGGGAGCGACCGTACCCCGCTAGGAGAGGAGAGCTATCTGAACGAACTGCGGAATGTCGTCACATGGGAACAACGGCGGCAGATTGGATGTTGATGGTAATGGTCGAAGTGCTGGCCATAGGGAACTCACGCTCGCGGCAGTCGCGGGCGGATCCAAATCCGAAAAGCCGAGTTTGGCCAAGAGATTGGGAGAGAAACTATGATTGAAGAAGACCTTCTTGATATGCCAAGGGAGGCATTCGAGGACATCATGGACAAGATCGACCTAGACGACTCCCCGGTAGGCATCGACGCCAAATACACTCACGCGCTCATCATCGCCTATCTGCGGGGCATTTCGCAAAGGTTGGACAGGCTCGAGACCATGTCCGTCCTCAGCGATCCGCCAACGGTGCACGCGCACTGACCGGAAGCCCGGGTACAACGGCACTTTCCGGCCACGCCCCTAGTCCGTCCCCGTCTGCGCAGGTTCCGACTCGCGCAGGATGGCCCTCTCCAGGCGTGCCAGCCGGGCCTCAAGCTGCGCGTTGTGCCAGCGCAGGGCGGTGATGACTTCCGCGTCCTCGGTGCGCTTCGCCTCCAGCTTCGCGTTAAGCCCCTGAATCGCCGCCAACGCCACCCCGTCCGCGTCCGTGGTCATGATGTGCGTGTCATCCACGCCGTACCCGAACGCAGCCATAAAGTCCTGCGCCACCGGGCCAATGTGCCGGACAGAGTCGTCCTCGCTCTTGAAGCGCCAAGATGTGACCGGCATCTCGACAACCTTATCCAGCACCTCCCGCGCACTGACAAAAGAGAACGCTTCCTTCATGTTGCGATCGCTACTGGGATGCACGCCGCCGCCGTTGAAGAAGATCCCGTTTGTCGCGTTGACGTTGAAGGTGTTATCGTCCGTCGCGTCGCTTCCGGTGCCATCATCCCAGACGAACACATAGTTGCGGCCGCCATCGCTTGCCGACCTGCCGACCACAAAACTGTAATCCCCGTTGGCAGTGTTATACCCGCCGCCGATGACCGTGGCCCAGAGCCCGCCGGCCGCGTTGTCCGTGCCTCCGTTGACCGTGGAGTAGTCCCCGCCGGCCGTGTTGCCCCAGCCACCGCCGATCGTGGAGAATCTCCCGGTGGCCGTGTTCCCATAGCCGCCGCCCACGAACGAATCCGTCCCACTGGCCGAGCTGCTCGTGCCCCCGTGGCCAGACGGCGTCGCCGTGGACTGCACCGTCGCATCGTCAAACGTGATCGTCGTGCCGTCGATACTCACTCCCGCATACGACACCGAAGCCAAAAGACACACCCCCGCTACCATTGCGATTGAAAACTTCATGCTGACATCCTCCCCTGTACTGATTACTGCCCTGCAAGCCTCGCAGCCTTCGCGAGTGCCTCCAGTGTATGCCAGATACAGCAGCGCTTCAAGATTGCCCATGGACCGCTGGGGAGGGCAGAGAGCTAAACAAACGAAGTGCGGAGTGTCGTTGCAGGGCAACAGCGGCGGATTGAGTGTTGACGCTAACAGTCTTTGGGCATATCATGGTGAATTGGCCCTCGACCCGGTCGCGAGCGGCACGATATGGGAAGTCTCAGTTCATGGCGGCGCACAATGCAGCCCCAACATTGCAGCATGAGAAGGAGGGACGAAGAATGAGTGTACGATTCGTATCGAGAAGTCTGGTTGTGGTCCTGGCCGTTCTGGCGTGGACGCTCTGCGGCCCAACAGCCACTGCCCAAACGGCAGACGAAATCGTCGAGCTAAACATCAAGGCCATCGGCGGACCCGAAGCCATCAAGGCGCTCAAGAACGTCTCGCGCAAAGGGGCCCTGACCTTAGCCGGGATAATGGGCAATGCGGAAGGGACCACCGAACAAGTCATCGTCTATGGGAAGAAGGCCTACTTGTCTTGGGAGAGCGACATGTTAATCCAGAAGTGGGGCTACAATGGCGCCGAAGCCTGGTTGGATGACATGGCGCAGGCTCTGCGGAAGATCGAAGGGACCGATGCCGAGTATATCATCGGCCAGACCGCGGCGCCTGGTACCATGCAGGATGAATCGCTCAAGAGACTCGATGACGAGACCGTCGGCGAGGCGGAGCACTACGTTCTCCAGGGCGTCAATGATGCGGGAGAGACCGGCGGCAAGGTCTACATCGACAAGAAGACCTGCCTACTCACACAGCTGGTCGTCACGCAAGACAGCCCCGAGTTCGGCGGTGAAGTCACGATCGTATTGGGCTACTCGGACTACGAAGAGCACGCCGGCGTGAAACTGGCAAAGACCGAAACCGTCGAAGTGGGGGAGGGGATGATCGAAGTCACCATGACCTATAGCAGCACAAAGGTCAACGGCGACATCGATGACAGCATCTTCGAGATGCCTGGGTCCGATACCCCCTAAGCGGCCAACTGGTTTGTGCAGATACGGGAGAGGCGCCAGGTCGAACTTAGGTCCGACCTGACGCCTCTCCCTGAATCAGTCCTGCCCAAGCGTTGGGCTAAGGACACCTATCCGACTGGGCTGGTACGTGCAACTTGAATGACCATTGCGGTGATCGGTCGTGCGCTGCATTCGTCCCCTGGGACACAATCGCCCGCCCAGAATCTCAATTCCCCAAAGAAATACGCCACGCCAACAAGACTCAGCAGCCGCGCCCTCGCTTCCTCTTTGCCCTAAAGCGACGCAAGGCGACGTAGCGTCGGCTCTACGTCGCCCTGCTCGGGAGGGCGCGGCGCACGGCGTCCCTAAGATCCCACCACGCGCCGCCAGTAGTCTCTTTCATTCAGATCGCTTGCGACTGCCGCCACCTCACGCAGCCCAACACTCAAGCGCCCATAACTACGATCACAAACGATCCGAGGCACTACACTTCGTCTCTAACATAGCAAGGAGCGCGCCAAAAGTGGCCAGCAGCTGCAAGGTGTTGGCAGAGCATGACTTCGCACGAATCCAGAGCGCAGATACAAGCGCAAAGCGACGCAGCCTTAGGCACCGCCACGGCTGCCTAGATACGTATAAACCATTGATACAGAAACACTAAAGCCCTGGCAGCCTCCGGCCACTCAGCGACGTATGTTGCACCCCCAGATTGACCCAGGCGCCGCAACTGTCATCCAAAGCAACGCACCCCAAACTACTCAAGACTAGCGAGCGCCAGAACCATGGTTAGACAGATATCTAGTTATCTGTCTAAAGCGCACATCATGTCGGATCGTCACATCATCGGACGAGTTTGGGATGGAACGCCTAGCACGGGATTAGGGCCCTTCGGCGGACGTGCCTTTGGTGGGGGAGGGGAAAGCTGTTAGTATGCTGGCTGGTTGGGAGTATGGACATGGAATATGTCGCATTTGGCAGGACCGGGATTCGTGTGTCTGAGTTGTGCTTGGGCACGATGACCTTTGGGAATGAGGCGGACGAGGACGCTTCGCGCGGCATGATGGACCGTGCCTTTGAGCAGGGGGTCAATTTTTTTGACACGGCCGATGTCTACGCGCGGGGCACGACGGAGGAGATTGTGGGCCGGTGGCTCAAAGGGCGGCGCACGGACGTCGTTCTCGCTTCGAAGGTGCATTATCCGATGGGGGAGGGCGTCAATCAGCGGGGCAGCTCGCGCCTGCATATCGTGCAGGGCGTCGAGAACAGTCTTAGACGCCTTCAGACCGACTACCTCGACGTGGTGTACCTTCACCACTGGGACGAGGCGACGCCCATCGAGGAATCGCTGTCCGCTGTGGACCACCTCGTGCGTCAGGGCAAGGTGCTGTATTGTGGCGTGTCCAACTTTTCGGCATGGCAAACGATGAAGGCGGTCGATTGCGCGCGGGCGAATCGCTTCGCACCCGTGGCCGCCACGCAGCCGATGTACAATCTCGTTAAGCGCGTCGCGGAGGTGGAGATTCTACCTATGGCTGCGTCCGAGGGCCTGGCGGTCTGTCCCTACAGTCCGCTTGCGGCCGGGCTGCTGACGGGCAAGTACCATCGGGGCGAACGCGGCCGCATTTCGCAGCACCCGATGTACCGGGAGCGGTATAGGGACGCCGCCTATATGGAGGCCGCGGGCCGTTTTGTCGATTATGCGCAATCGATCGGCATCGCGCCCGCTTCGCTTGCGGTGGCGTGGGTCCTCAGCCATCCCGCCGTCACGTCGCCCATCATCGGGGCGCGAAACCTCGAGCAACTGGAGCTGGCGCTGGCGGGCAGTGAGATCGAGCTCAAGGAAGAGGCCCGGGCGGCCGTGAGCGCCCATTCACCCGATCCTCCGCGCGCGACCGACCGTGAAGACCCGAAGGCGCTGCACATCGCCAAGGCGGGCGAACTCGCCGAGAAGGCCCAGAAGTAGGGCCTTAGGCTGGATTTACTTCGCGCCGTCATCCCCTGTATCATCGATTGCGTACGCAGGGGGCAGACCACGGCATAGGCTGTTACCGTGTCGGCTGGTCCCCCCAAACCGGCAGGCTGGAGAAGCGTGAGCGGTTTTCGCCCGATCATCAAGGAAGTTATCACCAACGTCGAGCAGGTGATCCTCGGGAAGCAGGGGGTGGTCCGCATGGCGCTCTCGGCCATTTTGGGCGGGGGGCATGTGCTGCTTGAGGACGTGCCGGGCGTCGCTAAGACGATCTTGGTGCGCACGCTGGCGATTTCGAGCGGATGCAGCTTCGCGCGCATCCAATGTACGCCCGACCTGCTCCCTTCCGACGTCACCGGCGTCTCGATATTTAACCAGAAGACCAGGGAATTTGAATTCCGACCAGGTCCGATCTTCAATCAGATGATCATCGCGGATGAAATCAACCGGGCGACCCCGCGCACTCAATCGGCTTTTCTCGAGGCGATGGGTGAGGGGCAGGTCTCGGTCGATGGCAAGACCCACGTGCTGCAAAAGCCCTTTATCGTTTTTGCTACGCAAAATCCCGTGGAACACGAGGGAACATTCCCGTTACCGGAGGCGCAGCTCGACCGTTTCATGATGAAACTCTCGATTGGCTACCCAAATCTGATGGAGGAAGCCAAGATCCTTGAGCTTACGCGCCTGGGGCATCCCATCGACGCGAGCCAGCCGGTCACCAATGCGCAGGCCCTACTGCAGATGCAGGCATCGGTGCGCGAGATATATGTGCACGACAAGATGCGTGAGTACCTGCTGCGCATTATTAGCAGAACGCGCGATTCCGTCCATCTCTCGCTCGGCGCGAGTCCGAGGGCCTCTATGGCGCTGTTCCGTGCTGCGCAGGCGTTTGCGGCGGTCCTTGGCCGGGGCTACGTGATTCCGGACGATATCAAGGCCCTCGCGCACCCCGTGTTGCAGCACCGGCTGATTCTCAATCCCGAGAGCCGGCTTCGCCGGGTAACTCAGGAGAGTGTCCTGCGTGATATAATCAAGGAGGTTCCGGTGCCCGCGGGCGGGGGTAGCTGGAAACCCAAGTAGGTGGGCTATCAGTACCCTCCCGAAGCGCTACCATTAGGCAGCAATCATGGCCATGCTGGGACTACTCAGGAAGAAGAAGAACGACTCGATGCCGGAAGAGGCGCCGGGCGTTTCCGATGCTGAGCCGGAGCTCGACGAGGACGATGAGAGCCAACTCGAACTCACGCATGTCGACCACTACGAGATTATCAAGCCAATTGGCGCGGGGGGGATGGGCAAGGTATACAAGGCCATCGACCGCGAGCGTGATTTGACGGTCGCGATCAAGATCCTTGACCGGCGCTACGACCTTGATCGCAAGCGCCGGCGGCGCGACCACCTCGGGCGGGAAATCCTGATTGCGGCGAAACTCAACCACGAAACCGTGGTCCGTTATAACCAGGAGATCATTGAGCAGAAGGACCGGAACGGGCATGTCCGGCGCTGTCTGCTGATGGAGTTTGTGGACGGGTACGACCTGCGAAAGCACATTAAGGACCAGGATCTGACCCTGAGAAAGCTGATCGAGGTCATGACCAAGCTCTGCACGGGTCTTGACTATCTGCACATGAACGGGATTATTCATCGGGACATTAAGCCGGGCAACTTCATGCTCACGCGGGACCAGAAGCGGGTGAAGATCTTCGATTTTGGCTTGTCCAAGTCCACCGCGAGCTGGCGCACGCGATGGATGAGGGAAGCGGGGGGCACGCGCGCCTATATGACGCCGGAACAGCTCCGGAACAAGCATGCCAAACTCGATGCGCGTTCAGATATCTTCTCGTTCGGCATCACGATGTATGAGCTGTTTGCGGGGCGTCACCCGTGCACGGGCAAAGAGGCGCGGGACATCCAAAGGCAGCTTGTTTCGAGCCGGTACCGTTTTGAGCCGCCTTCGAAATTCAATAAAAGCCTTGGGCCTCAGCTCGATAGGATTATCCTGAAGTGCTTGCGGCGCTCGCCAGGCAAGCGCTATCAGAGCGTAACGGAGATCCTGCTGGATCTGGATCGGACAGCGGGCACTCGTATTTAGACGGCGCATGCAACCGAGGGTGCGCCGGGGGGATATAGCCTTAGGCAGGGGAGCACAACGGCCTAAGAAGGAAGGAGAATCGGGGAAATCATGGCTAGGAGAGATCAGGGCCCGAGTTTGTTCAAAATCATTGCGGTTATTGTGGTTCTGGGGGGCATTGCCTTTGGCGCTATGCAGGCTTCGGTCTTCTTTCAAGACTATCTGGATCGGGGCGTTGAAGCCGCCGCCGTGAAGAACCTCGACAAGGCGCGCGAGCTCTTCGAGAAGGGGGACACGCTCGAAGCCGAAAAGCTCCTCCGGCCGATCCTCGCGCGGGTGGACAATCCCGCCATATCGCCCAAGGCACTGATGCTGCAGGCTGAGCTCGACCGAAAATCGGGCGACCTGGATGCCGCCCTTGAGCATCTTCAGGCTGCGTCTGAAGGTTTTGAGGACAGCACCGAGTACCCGGTGGCATCGCTTGCCTATGCGGCGCTGTTGGAGGAGAAGGGGCGCACGGATGCCGCGCTGGAGGTCTACGGCCGTGTGCGGGACACCGCGCCGCCGGCCCTGCGCGCACCGGCATTGGTTGCGCTTGGCCGCCATATGGAGAGTCAGAAGGATCGAGAAGGGGCACATCAGCTCTATTCGCAGGCCATGGAGGACGCGGAGTGGGGAAGCGGTGCGTGGCTGGACGCCGCGGAGCAGATCGGCGGCATGAACGTCGCAGCGATTTTCTCGCCGGCGCCCACCGCTGAGAGTAAGGTGTACCGGGTCGTTTCGGGGGACACGCTGACTACGATCGGGATAAGGTTCAATACGACGCAGGGACTTCTGCTGCGTGCAAACAACCTTGAGAACGCGAACCGGCTTCGCCTGAATCAGAACCTCAAGTATACGCCCAAGGATTTTGAGATCGTTATCGAGCTCTCGACCAATCGTTTGTATCTTCTGGACTCGCAGGGCGTGTTCAATGTGTACAGTGTAGGCTTGGGCAAGCCTGGAAATGATACAACGCCGGGCAAGTACAAAATCGGGAATAAGGAGAAGGACCCGACTTGGTACAAGCCGGGGTTTGGCCCTATACCCTCCGGCGACCCGCGTAATGAGCTAGGCACGCGTTGGATGCCGCTGGTGCCTGAGGAAGAGAAGCTGCCTACCGACCTGGGAATTCACGGCACGGTCGATCCGGAGAGTATCGGAATCTACTCGTCCATGGGCTGTCCCCGGCTTTACAATGAGGAGGCCGAGGAGCTTTACGACCTGGTTGTCCGCTCGACGCCTGTAACCATTGTCGAGGTGTATGACCCGAAGGGAATGGGTTAGCCAGACGAAGCCAGCCGGCTGGGTGCATGCGCCTTCGGGGGTATCGTTTTGCATCCACGTTCCTTCTGCGCTATCTTGGCGCTGTGGCCGACTCCCAGGTAGCTGGTCGAGTACCGGGAAACATGCCGAATTGAGCTTCGAGTTTCGTTGTGATTTTGTGCGAAGGGGGGATTAGAAATGCCCTTATGGGGAACGTGGATGGCACATCGTGGCGGCTTGCTTGCTGCAATCATGATGGCGCTCCTATTGGCGGGCTGCGGTTCGATTCTGCCCAGCGCGCCGTCACTCACAAGGTCCGGCGCCGGCAATTCCAAAGTACCGGTAGAGGCCTTGGGCGAAGTGGCGCGGGAGATCGAGCGGCAAGTGGCTGAGGGCAATCGCGAGCCCGTGCTCCAGAACCGCGAGGGCGTCGTCGTGGAGACACCCGAGATCCGGCAGGCGGTGCGTACGCGCGCCGCGAGGGCCAAGCTTGTCAGCGACTTTCTCGACAAGGGACATGCCTGGGAACGGCGGAACGGCCGTCTGTGGATCATCCGCTCGGCGGCGTACAAGGCCTCGGGCACGAGCCGTACGCGGGACCTGGATGCGCTGATGGTCAATAGTGAGAACCGCGATCGCTGGACCATTTACGAGACGCTGATTGACGAGAGCGGCCTTCGGTCGAACGCGCTTTCGGCTGTCGAGGAGATCTTTCTTGAAGCGCGGATCGAGGTGATGAAGCCGGGCCAGCAATATGAGGACGAGAACGGCGACGTCGCTGTCAAGAAGTAGGGGCCGACCAGATGGAGACAAGGGACGCCGGTCTTAGGTCAGCCAGGCGTGGAGCATGGACGTCAACACTTCAAGTGAAGGCAGCTCCGGATCTTCATTCGCATCGAAGAGGCCTTTGAGCCATTCAAGGTCGCGCAGAATCGTCTCTGCGTTCCATTCTTCTTCGGGACGGCGGAGTTCGTCGCGCAGGTGGCTAAGGTCGCGCATCAGCCATTCGCGGCGCAGCCCTTCCAGTGAGGAGGCCTCGGCTTCGCGGGCGAGTTGCATCATGAGCGGAATGACGTTTGGCGCACGCAGACGCGCCTCGGAGGGGTCCCTCGGAAAGGTTTTGTCGAACTCCGAAAGGTTCTCGTATAGCTCTATGCCGTTGGGCGCAATTCGCGCGGCGTCGAACATCGGCGGGTTGTATCCCACCATCAACTCGATGAGGTCACGGTCGTGCAGGTAATGGCAATTTGGCGTCAAGTCTTCGAGTACCACCGTCCCATACTCGGCGATGTCGTAGGGCGTGAGCATGTGCAGCGGATCTTTTTGGTAGTTGTCGTAGAGAATCTCCATGATCCGCCTGCGAGCCAGTTTGGGGTTGGGCTTGTCCACGCCCTAAGTATATCAGCAACGGCCCCCAATCCAGCTAGACCCATGGTATGCATGGAAACGCGGTCCTGAGGGCGGAAGCAGCCGAAAAGGCGTCTGCGGAAAGCTCATGCTTTGAAACCATTTACGCGGCTTTGCTACTCTCTTTGGGCAGCTAAGCGCCCCTGGTACCCCCATGACCGATAAAGTCGAAATATTCGATACCACCCTTCGCGACGGCGAACAATCGCCCGGCGCGAGCATGGACGACCACCAGAAGATCGAGATCGCGCAACAGCTCGAGCGCCTCGGCGTCGATGTCATCGAGGCCGGGTTTCCGATCGCGTCCCAGCAGGAGTTCGACAGCGTCAAGAGGGTGGCGAAGCTCGTTAGGGGGCCGCGTATCGCCGCGTTGTCGCGTGCTTCGCGGCCGGACATCGAGCGCGCGGGTGCGGCGATCGAGAATGCGGCACGGCCTGTGCTCCACACCTTCATCGCCACCTCACCCATCCATATGGAGCATAAGCTGAAGATGACGCCGGAGCAGGTGCTGGAGAACGTCGACGGGTCGGTGCGCTACGCCAAGAGCCTTATCGACCGGGTCGAGTTCTCCGCCGAGGACGCCACGCGCTCGGACTGGGATTTCCTGGTGCAGGTTTCGCAGGCGGCTATCGATGCCGGAGCCGCCGTGGTGAATCTGCCCGATACGGTGGGCTATACGACGCCCGAGGAGATCCGCGGCATGTTCGAGCACGTGATCGGGAATCTCAAGAACGCCGATAGCGTGATCTTCTCGACGCACAACCATAACGACCTCGGGTTGGCGGTCGCGAACGCCCTGGCCGCGGTCGAGGGCGGGGCGCGCCAGATCGAATGCACGATCAACGGCATCGGCGAGCGCGCGGGCAACACGTCGCTCGAGGAATGCGTGATGGCCATGAGGACCCGCCACGACGTGCTCCCCTTCGAGACCGGAATCGACACGAAAGAGATCACGAACGCGAGCAAGGTCCTCAGCAATATCACGGGACTCGTCGTCTCGTACAACAAGCCGGTTGTCGGCCGCAACGCCTTCGCGCATGAGGCCGGTATCCACCAGCACGGCATGATCGCGAACCACACGACCTACGAGATCATGACGCCGGAATCCATTGGCCGCAGCAAAAGCGACCTCGTACTCGGCAAGCACTCGGGCAAGGCGGGGCTCGCGAAACGCTGCGAAGAGCTTGGCTACGACCTTGGTTCGGATGAAGTCGCGCAGCTCTACGAGAAATTCATCAAGCTGGCGGACCAGAAGAAGGAGGTCTTCGACGACGACCTGCGCATTCTGCTGCTCAGCCTACGCGATGAGACCTTCGAGACCTACCACCTTGAGGACCTGAACACCTCGGGCAAGGACCCCTCGATGGCTATGGTCGAACTGCGCAAGGGCGAGGTCAAGCTGGCCGATACGGCGCTCGGCGACGGCCCCGTCGATGCTGCTTGCATGGCCATAGAGCGCATTGTGGGCGTGTCGGGCCGCCTCGAGGAATTCCAGATCCGGGCGGCGTCTCCGGGTAAGGACGCGATGGGCGAGGCACATCTGATCGTCAACTTCGACAAACGTCCCTTCACCGGCACGGGCGCGAGCACAGACATCATCGAGGCCGCAGTCCTCGCCTACCTCAACGCCCTGAACAAATACCTCGCGCTGATGGAGCATTAGGGCTGAGAAGTCTGGAGTAGCTCATGATGGCGTTTGCGCAGGGTTGAGACCATGTGGTATTATTCGGCGTTCGCTTATGCTGGGAAACGGCGGTCTATGGGCCGTATACGTCCCTTTTCTTAGCGAACGGGAGAATCTCGTGAGAAAAGATGTACATCCAGAATACTTCGATTGCACGATTACGTGCGCGTGCGGCAACTCGTTTCAGACCCGTGCCACGAAGCCCGATATCCACGTCGAGATCTGCTCCTCCTGCCATCCCTTCTTCACCGGCAAGCAGAAGTTTGTCGACAGCGAGGGCCGTGTCGAGCGCTTCAGGAAGAGATACGGCAACCTCGAAGCCGCCTCGAAGTAACGGTCTGCTCCTATGGAGCCTCTGATGCGCCAGAAGCTCCTCGAAGTCTGCGAGGAGCACGCCCGCCTTTCCGCCCGCATGGGCACCCAGGAGGTGGCCTCCGACCCCGGCGTCTACCGCAAACACGCCCAGGCACAGGCCGATATTGGCGGTATCGTGGAACGTTTCAAACTGTTCCAGCGCGATGAGGAGCAGCTCGCGGGGGCCAATGCGATGCTCAAGGAGGAAAGCGACCAAGAGCTGCGCGAGCTTGCCCTCGAGGAGAAGGAACACCTCGAGGCGGCCATGGAGGAGCACGTGCAGGCGCTGAGGCTCCTGCTTATCCCCAAGGATCCGAACGACTCGAAGAACACCATCGTGGAGATCCGGGCGGGCACGGGCGGCGACGAGGCGGCCCTTTTCGTCGCGGACCTATATAGGGCCTACACGCGCTTCACGGAAAGCAAGGCCTGGAAGATCGAGGTGCTCAGCTCGAACGAAACCGGTATCGGGGGCTTCAAGGAAATCTCTTTTAAGGTGAGCGGCGATAATGTGTACAGCCAGCTCAAGTTCGAGGGCGGCGCGCACCGCGTCCAGCGCGTCCCGGCGACCGAAACGCAGGGCCGGGTGCATACGTCGGCGGTGACGGTGGCCGTGCTGCCCGAGGCCGAAGAGGTCGAGGTC
>SDBV01006269.1_pt1 | contig 16542 bp, 36 predicted proteins | sample 2277081 | NCBI WGS metagenome assembly SDBV01 (sample SAMN10402039, study PRJNA504765) | marine sediment metagenome | isolation source: marine sediment core GS10_PC15, 223 cmbsf | place: Arctic Ocean: Southern Knipovich Ridge | collected 2010
CGAGGGAAATATCTTCACTACCAGTTCGACGTGGACGGAAGAACACACAGCGGCTCGACCGGCTACGAGGCCACCAAACGCAACGAGAGCGCCGCGAGGCTCAAGGAAGACGAAGCCCGGCAAGCGATCCTGGAGGGCCGGGATCCCAACCGACGCCTTACAGTGGTCCCGTTCAATGACGCGGTGGAGCAGTTTCTAGTGACCGTGGACCAGCAACATCAAGATCATCCGAACACTGCCAAGCGCATCCGCACGAGCTTTGTCAGTCTCAAGGAACACTTTGGCAACAAGATGGTAAGCACGCTCAACGCTGGCGACCTGGTGGATTACATGACGTGGAGGAGGTCCCGGCAGATCAAGGAAATAACGCTCAAGCACGATTTGGACGCCGCCAGTTTGTTTTTCCAATACGCCGTCCGGAAGGGCTGGGCTCGGGAGAATATTGTTCGAATGATCGACATGCCGAGCGACAAGGAATCCCGCCGGGACAACATACTCACCACTGAACAGGAAAAGCTCTACTTCGCGCATGCCATGGGCGATCTACACGATTCGGGTCGCCTGATGATTATGCAGGGGCCCCGGCCGGATGAAGTTCTGAACCTGCGGAAAGAGGATTTGGACGCTGACCGGTGCACACTGCGAATCCGCAAGGGAAAGACCAAGGCGGCTTCCAGAACCCTCTTTCTGTGTGCCGAGGCGCTGCGCATCCTGGCCCACAGGCTCTCCAGTGATGGGCCGTGGCTGTTTCCTTCCAAGAGGGTTCCGGGGAAGCACAGAGGGAGGCTGAACACCCAGCATGATGCCCTGATAAAGCGGCTGGGGCTGAGCTTCGTCCTGTATGACCTGCGTCACACCTATGGTTCACGGGCGACTATGGCCGGCGTGGATTTGGCGACTCTGAGTAAAACAATGGGCCACGAAGATATTTCCACGACGATGCGATACGTCCATCCGGACCAGGAGCACCAGCGGAAGGCGATGGAGCGGTTTGAGGCGGTCTACGGGAATGTTGAGGGCTTGGACGGGAGGGTGCAATGAAAGAAGAGAAAATCCATAGGCTTATGGCTAGCGCCTACAAGCTGGTTAATGAAAGGTTTGGGCGAACCCTTACAAAAGATCAGAAAATTAGCAAGACGATGGAGATTCTAGACAATCTTTGTGTTCCAGTATTGAAGGTGATCAGGGATCTCCCGGAAAAACTAGAGAAGCCAGCGGGGGCCTGAAAATGACTGCCAGGATTTTGTCAGGATTCGTGTCCAACATGGGCCATTTGAGGCCAACACGACGCAGGGTATTGATTTGAGGTAAGTTGTTGTGATGATGGCTATTATATTGATTTTATTGGAGGCGCGGGGCGGATTCGAACCGCCGCATAAAGGTTTTGCAGACCATTCCTCCAAGCAAGTAAGTCTCTTCTAATCAATAGGAAACCACATCATAACTGAATAATGCCAGGATTTTGCCAGGGATACCTGCGCGAAGTGGAGGGAAGTGCGCGTGATTCTGCGGGCGGACGCTCGTTTTATGCCGATAGCTGACCAATCCGTGAACTGCGTCGTGACCTCGCCGCCGTATTGGGGGTTGAGGGATTACGGGCTGGATCCGAGCGTGTGGGGTGGGGATGATGGGTGTGAACATGATTTTACCGGCGTCATCCACCACGAGCATCGCGCCCAGGGATCACACGGCAAGTCGAGGACTACCGAACGGTTTTATGGGGGTGATCCATCGCGGCGATTCAACGAGGATCACCAGAGGCATTTTACGACGCACTTCTGCAAATGCGGCGCATGGCGCGGCAGCCTGGGGCTTGAGCCGACGCTGGAACTCTACGTCCAGCACATAGTTGAGATTTTCCGGGAGGTCCGCCGTGTCCTTCGTAAAGACGGAACCCTGTGGCTGAATTTGGGTTTTTCTTGGGACGGGAAGGGGAATGTTGTGGATCAACCGGGCACCGTGAAGGATGTCTTGGTAGCTGATGGCTGGTTCTGTAAGGCACCGATCATTTGGCACAAGCCCAATTGCATGCCGTCGTCGCAGACTAAAAGACCAACGATGGATTTTGAAATGGTCTATCTGTTCGCCAGGGATCAGGGAACGAAATACTACTTCGCCCAGGATGCGGTGAAGGAGCCAGTTACCGGGAATGCTCACGCTCGAGGCGATGGCGTCAATCCGAAAGCTGCCGACTGGCCGAAGGGCTGGGATGGTTCCAAAGGAAAGGGCGGGCATGGATCAATTCATCGGGAAGGCCGGGAGCGGCACGATAGCATCCAAAGCAGGAAAACCAGAGCCAAAGTTGGGCACAAATCCAATCCTGACAGTATGCGCAACGGCATACGACCTAAACAGAATGCGTCCTTTTCTGCTGCCGTGAAAGACCTCGTGGAGTACCGCAACATCCGCTCCGTCTGGACCATCGCAACACAGCCGTTTAGCGGCTGCCACTTCGCCACCTTCCCTGAAAAGCTGGTTGAGCCGTGCATCAAGGCCGGGTGCCCAGAAGGGGGAATAGTGCTGGACCCCTTTGCCGGCAGTGGGGTCACCGGAAGGGTAGCAACCCGGCTCAGGCGCAAATCAATTCTACTGGACCTGAAATACCACGATCTGTCGGAGAAAAGGAACAGCGACGTTCAAATTGAACTGCCGGAGGGAAACGAGTGCGCTACTACCGCGTGACGATGCACGTGAAGACGTCTGACAGGTATACCACTGGCGGGATTGCAGAGGCGGCACGACAGGCCGTCGCGGAGCGTTATAGGGGCCTGATCGTCCTAAAATCCGACGCTGAGCTGATTACGCCGTCGCAGGCGGGGGAGAAGAAAACATGAAAGAAATCCGCGAGTTGATCGAGGCGGCGAAAGATGGTCTGCACGTGTTCGATGGTTTATCTGACGCGGCCTGGAAAGTTTACAAGGGCGCACAGCGGAAAGAGCGGATCGAGAAGGCTATCGTCGCAGCCGAACGATTACTGAACCAGTAGGGCCATTATTAAAATTCCTCTCAGTGGAGCAGCGATGAACGCGGATGAGATTCGGGCGACCGCCACGGTGAAGTGGAGAGACGTTCCCTTTGAGGAATTATGCCAAGGCTACCGATCATTTGGAAAGAAGGAAATGTGGGAACCATACCGGGGTAAGGTTGTGAGAATTTACATCAGCGAGATAGTGCCGGTTGAAAAAGTACCTCCAAGAAGTCCACACGCCAGCTTTGCGTTGCTATGTGGCGGTCCATTTTGGAAAGTGGTTGGCGCAGAAGAAAAACTTGGAGCATGTATCCACATGCTCGAAATGGATTAAGGAGAAGCCATGACCTTAGCCCACTGGCTGAACGGCTTTGTATGGGGTTTGTGCTCTCACAAGAATCAGACCGTCCCTATCACGCTGGACGGATTGACGGCCAGAACCTGCCTGGACTGCGGCCTGCGCATGCCATGGTCGTTCTTGGGCCCGGAATTGCCACCGCCCCGGCTGACGCAGTTGGGAGCGAACCAGTACGACGTCATGTTTCTGCGGGACTTGAAGATGGAAGGGAAGCCGTGACAACCGCTACCAGCGAGCTTCAATTCGATCCGGTCGAGCATCGGTACATGCGGAATGGCGTGATAGTACCCGGGGTAACCGAAATCCTGCAATCGGTCGGGATCATCGACACGACCTGGTTCACGGAAGAATCCGCGTGGCGCGGCTCCGTAATCCACAAATGCTGCGAACTGGACGACCTCGGCGACCTGGACGAGGCGAGCGTTGTGGAAGAGGCGAAAGGCTACCTGGAGGCGTGGCGGCTGTTCAAGCGAGAAATGAAATTCCTGGATGGTGCGGTTGTTGACCTGAAAACCGGCCAAATCCTACCGTGGGTGAAATATCAACTTGCCGCATATTCCGAATTCAGACCGACAGGGACATCCAGAGAGAATATCGAACGCCCAATGCTTTATGAATGCAATGGAATCAGCTTCGCCGGGACACCTGATCGGCTGATTCCGCCATTCCCAGCTTTGCGCCGCATTGCCGTGCGACTCAAGCCGAACGGAAAGTACGGCATCAAAGAATTCCCCATCCACGAGCGACGCGGCGACCTGAACATCTTCCTCGCCGCCCTGGCAATCAACAACGCGAAGGAGTCCAACAGATGAGCACAACAATCCTGCACAGCGGTTGTTTCTCCTGCGGATCCGAGAAGGACCTGATACTGAAATCAAAGTGCATGACGATCATCGAAAAGGGCGGCAAGTCAAAAACGCTCGGTCGGAGCGTGGCACTTTGCTCGGTTTGCTTTCCTCAAGATGTCATCGACATGAGGGTTACGAAAGGATAGTAAATAATGAGCACAGCAGTCGTTTCGTTCGATCCAAGCGAGTTGGAGTCGAAAGTTGCCGTCGTCGTCCAGGACGCGAAGGCCCTCAAGATCACAAACCAAGTCGAGTATGAAACTGCCGGCCGGTTCGTGCTGGAGTACGTCAACCCGGTTCTAAAGGAGATAGATAAAACTTTTGACGAGTTGATTGACACAACGAACCGTGCCCATAAAGAGGCTGTTGCGCAGAAGAAGCGCCACGCAACGCCCATGCTCGAAGCCAAGGCTATCGCCATCGATAAGTGCCGGGACTATCAGAACAAGCAGGCACGGATCGAGGCCGCGAAGCAACGCAAAGCCGAGGAGGCCGCGCGGAAGAGGGAAGAGAAGGAGCGGCTGAAAGAGGCGGAGGCCGCGCAAAAGGCTGGAGTGTCAGAGGAAGAGGTTGACGCCATCCTAGAGACACCCATGCAGACGGCACCCGTGAAGGTTACTCCTACCATTACTCGCGTCAAGGGTTTGGTGCGGGAAAAGCGGTTCTCTGCTCAGGTAACGAACAAACTGGTTCTGGTGCGCTACATTGCGCAGAATCCTCAATTTCTGCACCTGCTGGAGCCGCACATGCCCTCGCTGAACACTCTGGCCACTTCGCTAGGGGAGCGGATGCAGATACCCGGCGTCCGGGCAGGGAGGTTCTGATGGAGCACAGGTCGTTGGAGTCCAGCTTCCTCAAATCGGCAGCCTATGATCCCGGGCTGCTGCTGCTGGAGGTCAAGTTCAAGAACGGCAAGACGTATCGCTACGCCGATGTCCCGGAGGAGTTGTTCAACCAACTCTGCGCCGCCGATTCCTGCGGGAAGTATCTGAACAGCGAGATCAAGGGCAAGTTTACGGTGGTGCAGGTTGAACAAAAGGAAGGAGAACACAATGGCGAACACGCAAGTTGAAGTTGTCAATAAGAATCTGGCGTTGTTGGAGAATATGGTTTCTCAGTGCCAGGACCAGCTCGCAGTAAACCTGCAAGGGCAAATTGACACAGACAAGTTCCGCTTCGTCGCCCTGGAGTTGATCCGCGGCACGCCGGGATTGCTGAAATGCGCACAGACGCCGGAAGGCCGGCTCAGCATCGTCAAGGCGGTAACGGAGGCCAGTGAGCTCGGCCTGATGCTCACGAAGCATCTGGGACACGGCTATCTGGTCCCCTACAAGAATGGATACCTCTCCCAGAGGGCGAAGGAAGATGTTTTTGAATGTCAGTTCCAGATTGGATATCGCGGCTTTCTTTTTATGGTTCGGGAGGCTGATTCCGAAATCCAGACGGTTTACGCGCGGATCGTATGGCCGGATGAGCTCTTTGGGCTTGATGAGGATCAGCACCGGATTCTGCACACCCCTTCCCCTGAAAGCGGCCAGATTCAGGTAAATAAACAAACTGGAGAAACGGGAGGGTATCGCGGCGCCTACGCCAAGGTCGTCTACAAGAATGGTGCGCAAGACTTTGAGTGGATGGCTTGGCACGAAGTAGAAAAAATCCGCCAATCATCCAAGGCAAAGTCGGAGGATACCCCGTGGCGCAAGTGGCCAGAGGAAATGATTAAAAAGACCCCTATGCGGCGGTTGTGCAAGCGGCTGAACCTCACGCCTGAAAGGTTGGCTGGAGTGGTGCGCGACGAATACCGCGCAGTGGGGGTTGAGAACGCGCGGACAAGTGCCCCAGCCATGCCGATGCCCCGGCGGCGCTCTGAGATTGCGGCAGCCCCCGCTGAGCCAGTGACCAGCGTGCCAGGGCCACCGCCGGGCTCCCCGGGCAGTGAGGCACCACCCCCGCCAACCTCGCCCACGGACGGGGATGCAGACAAGTACGCTTCTGCACAGCCGCCCAAGTGCAAGAAATGCAAAGTGGATTGCCTCTTGAAGCCCGCGGGAATCAGGAATGGCAAGCCTTACCCGTCTTTCTGGTCATGCCCGAACTATAAGGACTGCAAGTTCAAACCTATCAAAGCCCAAGACTGGTACGAGCAGCAGCAGGCCGGCAAGAAGGAACCGGCCGGACAGCCATCGATGAGCGCAGAAGATGGCGCCGCCAGGGTCGATGAACTGTACACGAACTTGGTGAAGAGTTCCCAGCGGTCTCCGGAAGCCCTGAGCGGCTACCTGAGCACCATGCTATACGGCAGCTATGGGATAAAGATCAAAGAGACGGACTGTCCCAAGGTGCTGCAATTCCTGGAGTCTCTGACCGCGAAGGTGCCAACCGAGCAGGGCCAGATTCTTGCCGAGTACGAGCCCGGGGCGTCGAAGGGGCTGGCGTTTTGATTTAGCACGACCATTTAATCGAAAGGAGATAGTCATGGTAAGCAATGCACCGGATGTGGGAAAAGCAGAGAATGCACCGGATGTGGGAAAAGCAGAGAAGGATGAAATTGTGGAAGTGAATGCCACCATAGGGAACCAGCTTGAGGAGCTGTCGGCACAGGTAGGGCAGTTGACCATAAGATTGAGCCGCGTGCGGATTATAAATGAAGATAAGGCGACAACCGACGCCCACCCCACAGATGAACAAGTAAGGTCGCCTCTGTGTGAGCAATTGTGGGGGCATTCCCGAGTTCTTGAAAGTATAAGCGTACGCCTCCACGTCCTGACTCAAGAGCTTGTATTGCATTAACGACTGTGGCACAACCACAAATCTGAACGAGAAAGGAGAACCTTCGTAGTTTTCTCTTCGTGGTGGCCCCATGCGTCCGGCGTGGGGCTGTTTCTCCAGCCTTTCTACCGTGATGTAGGAGGGTTGGGGTGACAGACTTTGGGCGGTTCAATCTTGTTCGACAGGCGTGCAAGTCGGCCAGTGGAAATTGAGAAAACGGGACCGCCCATTTGAGGTTCCCGGCTACTGCGGGGTGCTGGGGCAAGCCCGCAGAACAGCGGCTTCTGGGCAAGCACAGAAGATTGGCGACGGGACAAGGCTGAAGCCGTGCGGCCTGACCAACAACGGCAATGATTTCTTACGAGACGGGGCCATATGTCCTATTGGATTTGCATCGCACGCGACTGGAAAGATTCGTGTATGTAGGGTCGCACAATCTACACAGAGAGTTCGGTACAGGCAAGCGATGCGTGGCCCCTACAATTTAGGAGGATAAGGATGGATACCAAAAACAATGAGTTTGTGGAGTTAGACGACCAGAAAGCTGCGGTCGAGCCGGGACGATATATACCATTCAGCCCTGATGAAGAAGTCGAGATAAAAGGCTATCGTTTTCGTATTCTGCTCATCTCGGTGACCATGAATGAATTGGTATTAAGGCCAATTGGACCAGTACGAGTTAAAGATGTTTGAGATGTGAACAGATTCACAACCGGAAGCGTGGGTTGTGAAATGGCTGCTGCGGCCCGCATGCGTGCGGGGTGATATGGGGGCGAGTACCTGTGCAGAGGTAGAGCCCGTAAACCTACAGTCACGCTGCACACGGTCGGACAAATCCGGCCAGCGGCCACTTTGTAATGCCAGCGTAGGCTAACGGTAAACTGCCGGTCTCCAAAACCGGATTCGATGGTTCGATTCCATCCGCTGGTGCCATTTTGTGAAGAAGGGCAGGTTGCACGCGCCCCTCTTCTCCAGGTAATTATGCAACACGAATGCGCGGAATCCAAAACCTGCACTTGCTATTCCATGGCATTAGAGCCGAACGAGAGTTGTCCGGCGCATGGTTCTGGTACATGGCCTCCAAGGTGTGGATATTGTGGGCGGTTTATTAGGAGGAAGTTATGAGTATCTGGGGTAATGATCCTGAATGGTTTGACAACTGGATTGAACAAAAGGCTCTCGCTGGGGAGTTCGGTGAAGATGTACGATTGGCAGTTGAGCGAGAGGATACGACCGCCGATGATCTATGGAAAGATCACTTGGACTTAGGCAGCGATGCTGAACTGGCTTACTGCGAGAGGTTTGTGCCGTGACCAAACGAAAAGGAACAATCAAAGACTGGTGTAAGCTCTGGGCCGAGGCGATGAAGCATATCTTTAGGGAGCAATTGAGAAAGCCATGAACAAATCTGAATTAGCCATATTGCAGACCACCTTGGACATGCTTCCATTGACCACCCCACACGATGTTTGCGTATTTTGTCTTGATAAAGATAAGCCATTTTGGGATGAGCCAACACAAATGTGGCTACATTCTATTATAGATGATTCTGCTATAGGCTGTCGGAGGAAATCATGAGAATTCGCGTCGTACATCAAGATGGACAGCAGGAAGTGTTGACTATTGTTGGCCCCTTATCAATCGTAGAATCCAATCTGGAAAATGGTATGAGCCACTTCCAGGATGCTACTGGTAGAGACTACTGGTTCAATGTCTCCGATGGAACCTACGATGGTTGGGGGCAAGGTGGGAGCTTAACAGAAGGAGAAATGGACGTGGTAGTTGAACAAGTTCAAGGTGGCCGCGAGATGGTAGAGCCAATTGTGAGGAAAACATGAGCGGACATTGCGGGTGCAGACTTACGAGGAATCTTGAGGGGATAATTATTCGAGATGATTCAGCCTGCCGCTACCCTGCGGCCCTGGAAGCGATCCGGGGGTTGCGGGAGCTACTAGGAGAGTCTTGGGGCGTATTGCCGTTTTCCGAAAACGACAGGCCCTCCACTCAATTGGCAGGGCAAGTAAAGGCCATCCTCGAAGAAACCGAGCCGTACGAGGTGAAGTGATGGATGAAGATAAGATTGATCGGCTTTGGGAGGATTATCAGGTGGCCCGGCAACGCATCGCGGAGCTAGAGCGGGAGCGAGACGCTTTCAAAATGGAAATGGAGGCACTTCTTGATATCTACAAACGATGGAAGGTAATAGCTGTTAAGGATGGCCTCTGTGCATCTGTAGCAATAACCATAGCAAAAATGCACCAGGATTTGACGCAGCAGCTCGCCGATACCACCGCCAGCTTCAAGGCTGCCTGCGCGGAGATAACGCTTCTGGAGACAGGAGACCCATACAGAAGGATTGACCAACTGGAGAACTCCCTTAGCGAATTGGTCAACCAGGACGCCCCTGCTGAGACTGTTGAGTTACGGACCAAGGTGAGTGAGCTGGAGCAGCGCGTAAAGCACTGGCAAACGTGGTACTACAATGCCGAGGAATCGCTTTGTTCCTGTCACCTACCGGATAATATCGTGTGTTCTTGGCACAAGCAGAATCCAGGTGCACCAGATGCAGAAGTCTTCACTTTGGCTGATAGGGTTGGATCATTGGAGCAGGCCAAGCAGGAGGCGTTCCTGGAGGCGATTTATCTGGTTTGTGGTTTCTGTAGACGAGGCATGGGTGTTGTAACGAGTGGAGGCTCTTATAAGCACTCGTTTACTGAAAACTTTTCTAGCATACAAGAATGTGAAGCGGCATCAATCCACCGCAAACTCGCAGAGGGGGTGAAAGGGTGAAATTCAGAAAGAAACCAATTGTGATTGACGCTGTTCAACTAACACAGGAGTCCTTCGCGTCTGGAGCTGTCCGTGAATTTTGCCCGAATGCTATTCCGCAGTCCGGTTATCGAGTGAAGATACCGACTAAAGAAGGACAAATGCTTGCAGACACGGGCGACTGGATCATCAAAGGGGTGGCTGGAGAGTTTTATCCCTGCAAAGACTCAATATTCATAAAGACTTATGATCCTGTAGGTCTTGATGAGAGCGAATCCGATGACAGTTAGAGCACCGCACGACACATTGAGCGATTTCAGCTTGGGCGTGAAGTATGCTCTTGGCGAAACAGACATTGAATTTCTTGTCCCCGTTAACGTGGTCGAAGTCGAGCGCCCTCGGATCGCGGAAGCCGCAATCAGTGCAACCACGTTCTTGCTTGTAGGCGCTAAGCCACGCCCGGATAGCAGTGTGTCTCTCGTTAGCTTGCCGGTTGGTTCTCTCTCTGTAGCCAGGACGCACAAGCCTGGCTGTGCGCCAAGACTTCGACTTGACGGGGTCGTAAATACGCTGGCGTGGGCGTCGATTAGCTTCCAGAACCTTGCCAGGGTTGCGCGCCCTCCATCTATTCGTTGCCGCCCTTCGATGTTCGATTCGTTCTTGCTTGGAAAGCATAACTGGATTATACCATGAAATACCCCTGTAAGCCGGACATTTTTGCGGAGACCTACGAACCAGCAGACCAGCCAGCCGGGAAGGAGTAGGGAGAGGTAGGCTACGGAAAGGGGAGGTAATGCCGAGACGAAAAGAGTTCCGTCAATCTCAATTGCAGGTATGCCCCAGTTGTGGGGGGGAGCCATTTGTCCACTTTTTGCGCGGGCAGGTACAACGCAGCCGACGATGGTTGGGCATTTTTGGTTTCAAGCGTCCCTATCTCGCCGTGATCTGCTCATTTTGTAAACAGATTGTTGGATACGAGTGGGGAGGACCTGATGCCTGACACCTTCTTTCGCACATTTATCCGAATGTTTCTGGATAGGTTCCCATTGGCTTTCCTTCTATGGTTAGTCGGCACCCTTGTTCTAACTCTATACATGGAGTTGCGCTAATGCCTGACACCGAACGAAACGAACGCCGTGTCCTTGTAACTGGCAGCCGTTACTGGTCAGACTATTCAACGATAGAGCGCGCTATCTTATGGAGTGGAGCTACTCTCATTATCCAAGGAGAGGCACGAGGGGCTGATGCCATTGCAAAACAGGTTGCTCTGAAGTACGAGATTCCGACGTTGGATGTCCCCGCAGAATGGAAAAAGCACGGCAAGGCAGCGGGTCCCCTACGTAACCGGAAGATGCTCGCGGAAGGAAAACCAGACCTTGTATTGGCTTTTCCCATACGGGGTAGTAAGGGGACCGTGAACATGATAAGACAAGCACGCGAGGCGGCGATTCCTGTAGAGGTCTACGATGGATAACGTACGCAACGAACGGCCTCGCTGCCAAGCTCTTAGCCTACAAGGTAAACAATGCCGCAAGCGTGCCGTGGAGCAATTGGACTATCACGGCGATAGTGAGATTTATTGCGGTGCTGATAATGGGCCTGGTTGGGTCCGCATTTGGGTGTGCGCAACATGTCGCCCGGGAGGCTTCCATGTCAACCTTTGACCGAAACGAACGGCTGGCGATCCGGATGGGGTGGAAATTAAAAGCTCCAACTGTCTGGATTACACCAACGGGTGAGGTAGTCTTTGGCCTCCCCGATTTCCGCAGTGACAACTGCGCGGCGGTGAAGTGGCTGTTGCCGTTTATTGAGCAGGGAGTGTGGGAATGGTCAATTCAGAGAAGTGGCATGGAAAACATCAAGGTACTCCTTGCTGGAGAGATTCCAGGAATGCCTGGGAGGGAAATTGTAGTTGAAGGCAGTTCAGTATCTCTCGCCCTCGCCGCTGCCATGCTGGCGCTGAAGGGGGGTGATTCTTAATGGAGCTATCTGCGGAAACGAAAAGGCTCTTTCGATTGGCTTTTAGGTTGATTGACACAGAGGAGAAGTTTTATCGCAATAGTATCGAGGTTGGCTGCCCTATTGGTAGGCAGCGTGATATTACAATCCCCAATGAAAGTCCCGTCAGCGTCTACACAACCAAACAGAGTTTTAATTATGAATGGATGCGGGACACTATGGCCACAGTTTTATGAGCGCAGCCGTAGTGGAGCGGGGAGAGGCAGGCTGCGGAAAGGTAAACTATGAGCAAGCAGATGACGCCTGTGGTAAATCAATTTGAAAAAATTGAAGAAGTTATTTTGCGGCATGTAAACCTTGACCAATGCGAAGGGGCTGATCCTTGCGCTTACGATCATACCTGTCGGATTCACAAGATTCGCTGGTTTCTGAAAAAGGGAAGAGAGGCTATTGAGCGAGGCGGTTCCCCTGACGAGAAAGCGGGAGGCTGACAAGGCTACCTAGTTCACGTTCACGATGCGGTATCTACGAATTCGTAATTGGGGAAAATATCAGCACTACAGCCAGCGCACGCCGCCTTGGATCAAGTTACATTTGACCTTGATGGATGATTTTGATTTTCAGGAGTTGGATGAGCGCACGCAGCGCCACGCCTTTCATATTATGATGCTCGCCGCCCGCATGAACAACAAAATACCATGGGATGAGAGGCTAATTGCGAAGAAAATTCAGGCAAAATCGAAAATTCATCTTCATAAATTGATAAATATTTCATTTTTAGAGCCATTTGACGATGCTGAAAACACAACGACATCAACTTCCAACACTGTAATAAAAGGAGATAGCACAAATATTGCTGGCAATCCGCTAGCATCAAGTGCTGGCATCAGAAGAGTATATACAGAGAAGAGTAGAGTTCAGGAGAGTACAGGAGAGGAAGCTGCTAGCGCGGAGGAGAGGTTTGGACCTTCCCAGCTTGCAGAACTTTGGGATTCTAATTTCCAAAAGCCAAAAGGAAGACCCACGGACCTCACGGTTGTGCGCCGGGACAATGCCCGGCGACGCCTCAAACGGCACCCGGAAAAAGATTATTGGGTGGACGTAATGGATTCTATCAAGCAGACCCCTTTCCTGCGGGGGGAGAGCGACAGGGGGTGGATCCCTACTTTCGACTTCATAATCCGCAACGATGAAAATGCGGCAAAAATAACTGAGGGGTCATATGGAAAGCGTGATGTTTTCCCGGCGGAAGCCCCACCCGAACCGAAGTGCCAAGACTGCGGACACCTGGAAAAGATTCATTGTGAGCCTGTACCTGGGCGCATAAATATTCCAAAGGGGTTCAGGTCAACCAAGCCGAAGGTGTGCGCTGTAGCCCTCCAAGCGGCGCGAGAAGGGGGTTCTGGGTGTATGTGTGGACTGGAAAAAGAAGAGCCGGTGAAGGTGGGAAGGGGGAATTAGCCATGCCGTGCGTTCATGTAAACTTCGGCGGGACTGCCGTACTTTTGAATGTTTCTGGCCCCACGCGAATCATCCATGCGGCTGGGATTGATTACCTGTTCGAGTACCACGAATACCTGGGTCCGCTGATGGAAGGTAAGCGGGGGCAGTCAATCAACCTGCCATGCTCGAGACGAAGTCCGTTCTGGGATGCCCTTTACTGGTGGCTAAAGCAGGGACGCAGGATGGATGGGAACCGCTGCATATTCGAGTGGCAGATGAAGTTGGTCGATATAACGATGGGTATTGGCAGAAACCGAATAGTGCTCACTGGGGGCCCAAGCAGCCCACGGGTTAAGGAACTAATCGCACAGCACGCCGCACGGATGGAAGGAAGAATCTGATGGCTACCAAGATTGAATGGACTCGCGGTGATGACGGTTCCTTGGGTGAAACTTGGAATCCAGTAACTGGCTGTAGCCATGTCTCGGCGGGCTGCACGAACTGTTACGCCGAACGCATTACCGCCCGATTCCGCAAGGATCACAAGCCCTGGACGGCGGCGAACGCGAAACATAATGTGGTCCTACATCCTGATCGGCTAGAAATTCCGCTTCATTGGAAAAAGCCTCGGAAGATATTCGTGAACTCAATGAGCGACCTGGCCCACGAGGAAGTGCCAGATGAGTTTATCGCCCTGGTATTTCAGGTGATGCAAAGCGCCAGAAAGCACACATTTCAAATTCTGACCAAGCGCCCAGACCGAATGATGTCTTTCTTTGGCCGTGTGAAGCGGTGGGAAGGCTGGTACACACTGGATGGCGAGGAGATTAAGGGCTATCGCGGAAACGCGGCAATCATCGGAGACGATGACAACTGGCCCCCGCAGAACGTCTGGCTGGGAGTCTCGGTCGAGGACCAGAAGACCGCCGACGAGCGGATTCCGCTTTTGCTCCAGACCCCTGCTGCTGTGCGGTTCGTGAGCTACGAGCCTGCGCTCGGGGCGGTGGACTTCGGGATTTATCTCTCCCGCGACAATATGTTTCCGATGCCTGGGTTCAAAGACCCACTTCCCGGCCTTAACTGGATCATCGCCGGCGGAGAGTCCGGCCCGGGAGCGCGGCCGTCGCATCCTGATTGGTTCCGGTCAGTGCGCGATCAATGCCAGGCGGCTGGGGTGCCGTTCTTCTTCAAGCAATGGGGGGAGTGGTTGCCATCGCTCGATGTGCCAAGCGGTCATGCAGACACCTATTCCCATAAGCGTCAAGGATCAAGGAATCCGTGCCAATCGCTCGGCGACGAACTTATGGTCAAGGTCGGCAAGAAAGCAGCAGGCCGGTTGCTGGACGGCAGAACTTGGGATCAGTTTCCAGGGGCGAACCGTGGCTGACAGAACCTGTCCGAACTGCGAGAAGCTGTCGAGGGAGAACGCTGACTTGCGGAAGTCCTTGGAGAGTGCAGCCCTGGGGAGACATTCACGCCTGCTAGGGGTAAACGGACACAACGCTACATTTTCTACTTGCCCCCATTCGGACTGCAAGGATGCCCGCGAAGCCCTGGAGGGGAAGTGAATGCTGACCATCACGGAACGGATCACGGAGTTGGAGCAGGAAGTCTCTCAATGGAAAAGGGTAGCCAATACTCGGCATAGCATTGTGCAGAGTGCCGAGAAGGACCTCACAGCCATGCGGACCCTCGCGGGGGAGTTGGCACGGCAGTTGGACAATATTATGAATGGCAAACTTCCTAGAACAATGTTGGCACTCAAGGGGGAGAATGCTAGAAGTAGGGCCGCTCTCGCCAAGGCGAAGAAGATGGGGGTGAATAGTGCCCCGCCTCTATAACGGATACAAATATTTCAACTGCGAATTTTGCGGCGACCGGGTTTCCAGTTCCGGCTTGGCGCAATCGGCGCACTATAAAAAGCACGCGCGCGAGGCTGGGATCAAGGTGTTGCCGGGGAAAACCGCGGGCGAGATCAAGAAAGCGTTGGAGAGGAAGCGGCAGGTGTAGATGATCTTCGCTCGGGATGATTGTCGTCCCCGGGCAGGCGGTTTCGTCCGTCAGGACTCGTCAGGCGCGAGTTAGAATGCTTTCGGCAACCTCGTCTGCTTCTGTGGTGCCGCTCGCTCCGTTCCGCAAAGCGGCCTCGACATTTGACACGACGGTGTATGTTTCTCCCGTGATTCGGTCTTTGCCGTTCACTCGCAAGCCCCAACCACGGGCATCCAAAAACGTCACAATTTCCATAATCTCCTCGATTCTCCCCTGGTGGGGGTTGGTTAAAGATAATCAAATCCAAGGTTTTTTAGGTTCCACAAGCAGACAAGGTGATCGCCTTCGAGCACGGCGAATGTGTACCGCGAGAGCAGAGTCTTATATCGTTGGTGACCGATCAGCTTCCGAACGGTCAGCCCTCGAGGTGCGCTCACTCGCTCATACCCAGGGCCAGCCACAAATAATTGAACGACACGCTTTTTACTCTTGGCTGTGATTCGCTCCATAGCTGTGCTCCTTTCAAGCTGTCAAAAGTTCCCGCTCCAGGACCATGAGCGCATCGCGCAGATTGTTCCCGCTATTCTTGAGTATCCGGCTAAAATCCGGCTCGATTAAAGCAAGCTGCTTCAAATTGACGACCTCGGCTTCCCACACTTCGCGCAAGAAAGACGATCCGGTGCCATTCAATCCGTACTTGGAAAACTCAACCTGAATGCAGCGCGAGAGAAACCGCTTCTCCAGGCCATCGGTTTCGTTGCAGGTGAATATCCAGATGGTCTTTGCCGGCGCGTCCGTGGCATCCAGGAGCGAGAGCAGGGCAAGCTGAGCCTGCCGGGACATACTGTCCGCTTCATCTACCAGAACCACATGCCAGCCACCGAACATCGGCAGGTAGGCCGTGCGCTGCCGGATCTTCTCTACTGCTTCGACCGTACACTTCTGCGAGGGCACGTGCTGCAGCTCTCCCCCGATAGCCTTAGCCAGCGCCAGGGCCATTGTGGTTTTCCCGGTCCCCGGCGGCCCGGAAAGCAGGAAAGATGCCTCATAGGGATTGCTTGCAAATCGGCCTAAAATCTTCTTTGGTTTGTCCAGACCTGCAAACCCGTCTATCTCTTGCGGTCTGTATTTTTCGGTGAGCCTCATTACTGCACCCCCATTTCCATCCGCCCAGCTTTCAAGATTTTCTCTGCCGCTCCAAAGATCCGCCTTGCGCTTGCTTCTGGTATCTCCGAGCCCTGGAACCAATTTTGAATGTCTCCCCGGCAATCATCCGAGCCGGGAAGCCCCAAAGACTCCAAGCAGATCATCGCGGTGGATTCCGCCTCCATTTCCCTGATATCCCTGGAAAGTATTCCTTCATCGGAAACGGTCTGCTCCGTGTGGCCTAACAGAACGTGTGCAACCTCGTGAAAGAGGGTTTTGAGCGGCAAGCC
>SDBV01006270.1_pt1 | contig 16542 bp, 20 predicted proteins | sample 2277081 | NCBI WGS metagenome assembly SDBV01 (sample SAMN10402039, study PRJNA504765) | marine sediment metagenome | isolation source: marine sediment core GS10_PC15, 223 cmbsf | place: Arctic Ocean: Southern Knipovich Ridge | collected 2010
AAGTGTCGGATTCAAGGCAAGTGAACTTACAGCTCGACTTAAGACTCTAGGAGATATCGCGGCTGGAGTTAATAAGTCGATAGCAGAAGTAGCCCAGCCTTTCTTGAAAGGTAAGTCAAGCAAGTTCAGCATGGAGGTAATGACTCAGTTCTTGGAGAAGAACATCAACCTTTGGCCAGCCATGACGAAGACGATGGGCAAGACCAAAGATCAGATCATCAAGCTCTTCGCGAAGGGCAAGATGACATTCGCTCATCTTGACGCCGCCCTCCAAAGCATGACGAAGAAGGGCGGCCTCTTCCACGACATGATGCTCAAGATGTCGAATACATTCCCAGGATTGATCTCAACTTTAAGCGATAATATCACGATGTCGATGGCAGTCATCGGTGACGCTATTCGTGAGACCACAGGGATAGATCTTACGATCGTAAGTATGACAAAGCACTTGAAAGAATTCCAGGAATGGTTTCCTGCATGGGCGAAGGCTCATCCTGGAATCATGAAGACTGGGATCGCACTCGCTGGAATCCTTATTGTCCTTGGGCCACTAATGATTGCGCTTGGTGGGCTGATAGCGACGATTGCAATGTTGAAAATCGGGCTTGCATATCTCGGCATATCATTCTCGTTTGCGTTCTGGCCCGTCACTATCGCTGTCGCTGCCGTGCTTGCTCTTATTGTAGCTGGCAAACTTATGGTGAAGTATTGGAGTACGGTCGGGCCAATTCTTGAAGGTGTCTTGGGCGGCATTATCAACAAGTTCGCACAAATTAAGGATCTTATCGTTGGTGGATTTGAGTTCCTCGGATTGTCAGACACTACCCACAAGCTCGTTGGTAGCATCGACAACGCGATGATTGAGAACAAGTCTGAAGTTAAGATCGTGATTGAGGCTGAGCCCGGTGTGATCAAGGAGGTTGACACTCGTACGGAAGGCAATACGATAATCGACACTGGCAATTATTCCACGGCATACGGGAATTGAAATGGCAGTCACTGACTTGAAAAGCAAATTGAAACTTGCTAAGTTTCATGGTGCAACTTTGTTCGCCACTAAAGTAACGACTGGTGGAGGGAAAGCGCTTGCTCGTAAAAAGATTCTTAACTCAAGCAAGCAGAAGGTTGAGGACCTTGGAAATAATGATAACATCTATTCAGTAGCTGGATTCATCTCAGCGAGGTTTGTCCTAGACAATGAGGGCGAGATGTCGGAGAATCCTTCATACTTTGAGATGAAAGAGAATTTACTGAGCGCATTTGCGATGTCTACTCCAGGCATATTCGTAAATCCGTTTGGTCCGGATATTCCAGCAGCAATATGCTCTGAATGGGAAATAGAAGAGTCTGAGCAATTCATTGGTCTGACACCTGTTACATTCACCCTTGAGATTTCAAGCATTGACGAAATTGTAGTTAAGGCACCGGCCTCTATTGACGAAGTAAATGCTCTCTCGAATAGCCTTGATGAACAAACGAACGCTAGTATCGCAGAAGGTTTTGGAGTTGAGAACTCAGGCAATTTTGCTGATGCGATGGAAACCGTAGGCGATGCAATTGACGCTATCAAAAAGGCCGCAGAAAAAACGAATATAGCGCTCGATAAGCTTGACGAATTCAACACTGGCATCGGTAATCTTTCTTCGGACATTGCTGGTCTTGTTGCGACTCCGCAACGTATAGCTGATGGATTAACCAATAGCATTCAGTCAATCGGTGGTCTCTATACTTCTGTTCGTGGAACCTTCGGGACTCTAGTGAACCTGTTTGGTTTCGGGGAAGGGAGTGTAGACACAAGTATTCAGACAGCAGTGAGCATCGAGAGAGCCGCGAATAAGGAAGCAATCAACAATGGTGTAAACATATTAGCGATTAGTCAAGCGTACCTTCAGGCTTCATTAATTGAATTCGAAACTGTAGAAGAGATTGATGAGATAAACGAAATACTTGAGGATCAGTTTGCGAGCCTATCACAGGATGCGTCTCTTACGGACCTGCGCTTTGCAGCTCAAAAAGTTTTTGATGAAGCGAGAATAACTGCGCGAAGAATTATTGAAATTGAAAGCACCCCGACTTCTGCAAGATTGCTTGCATATCAATATTACGGAAGTTCAGAGTTGGGTGATTCAATCACTGAGTTAAATGGATATCAGCACTCAGACGATATCTCTGGAACGATTAAGATACTTACAGCATGAGTGATAGAAATGTTGTCATCGAGGTAAACGGAAAGCAGTATTCTGGATTCACTGGGATGAATGCTACTGCTTCATTGCGCGAGCTTTCACGTTCATTCGTCCTTGATGCAGTTTCAGACTCGAAGCAGCATGTACCTTTTAAGCGTGACGACAAGTGTAAGATATACATTGGAGAAGAGAAATTTTTAACTGGGTTCGTTGAAGAGATCACAACTAGTGGGACTAAGAGCTCTCATAAAATCGCTATTGTTGGACGTGATAAATTGGCGGATCTAGTTGATAGTCGAATCAATGTACTCGGAGATTTAAGACCTCCGGTTTCGTTACAGCGTTGCATTGAGCATGTGATCAATCATCTTGGACTTGATGTCAAAGTTATAGATGATGTCGGTGGCGAGTATGTTCGTTTCTACGGATTAGAGAATTGGGCTACGGGATTTAGTGGTAAGGTAGCACGGGAGTTGCAACTATTCACTGAAGCTGAAGACCTTGCTACGCCAGAGCCTGGAGGGAAAGCATTAGATTACGTTATGGGTCTCGCGCTAAAACGTCACTCGTTGCTTGTTCCAACAGCTAATGGTGATCTAATGGTTACTCGTGCTTCTGGGAAAGAAATTGACGCAGCCATTACTCACATTGATGGTGATGACAACAACAACGTCCTAACCTACACGTTCAAGGATAGCGGTCTGAAAAGGTTTGGTAAATATATCGACATTAGTCAGTTCAATATTATCGCAGCAAATGAATCAGGTTCTGTTACCGCTGGGAAAATTGTTGACAATCGAGGTATCGCAACTGATGAACAAGTTCGGCAGACAAGGCAGCTAGTTTTCGAAAGCGAAGTTGCAAGCTCTGAAGGAGAAGCTCAGGATCGTTCTGCATGGGAGCTTGCTATTCGCCGAGCACGTGGAAGATTTTATCAATGTAATGTTGATGGGTACAAGAACCAGACAGGTAAGAATTGGGCTGTAGGAACTATTCTCCCAGTAGTTGATGAGTTCGTCGTGAAAGGCGGACTGAAGGAAGAAATGATTTTAGACAAAGTCATATTTAGCCTTGATAAAGATAGCGGGCATTCTTCGAATTTGCGTTTCGTAAATCGTGATGTGTATCAACTTGAGGCTATTGGGAATGTCTGAAAAATTCGTACATGTCATAAAGGAAGACGACGGCACACGTGACTTTCCGAAACATAAGATTCAATATCATGGCAAGCCAGTTGACGCAATTGGATGGTACGGGTATGGAGTATTCGGGAATCCAGATGATTGCATGGCTAGACTTGAAAGAGTTGGCGGCAATGAACAACGTGTAGTTTGGCCTGATGACCCGACGAATAGACCAGCACAAGCAAAGAATGACTCTGGGATATTCAACCCAACTACTGGAGCGAAGGTTCATTTCAAGGCTAACGGTGATCTTGAAGTAACGACTACGGGCAATCTCGTCATGAATGGCGCATTGTTTGAAGGAAATTTTGGTGGTGAAGAAGTTATCGCTATACTCGCAGAAATGATCCAGTCAATGCATGACTTAGAAGTAACTCATTCTGGTGATCGACCAACGACGGCAGCGTTCAAAGCATTGATGGTTGCGTTAAAAGCAAGAGTCGAGGGAATGGGCACATGAGCACTGGCATCGATGCGAAGCTTACTCTAGACTCAGACAATATCTGGACGATGACGCTAACTGAAGATGGGGACATTGAAACAGAAGACGCGTTTGAAACATATATCATCGTAGCATTGTTCACAGATATTCGCGCAGATGGAAGTGAAGTTGCGACTTCAGAAAATCGTAGAGGGTGGATTGGTAACGAAGAAACTCCAGGCTTTGAGATGGGTTCAAAGCTATGGCTTCTTGATCAAGCGGATGTTACTCCAGCTAATGTTAATCTCTCAGAAGAATATGCGCTTCAAGCACTTTCAAAAATGGTCGAAGAAGAACTAGCACTCTCTGTGCGTGTAGACTCTTCCGGCACTCATGAAGGTATTCAAATTGCAGTTGAAATCATTCGTCCTGATTCTTCTGTATTTCTTAGATACTTTAATCTTTGGGAGAATACGGGGAAGTAAATGGCGATTAATACTCCTGAAAATGCGACTGAGATTTCTCAGCGAACTAAAGTAGATGTTCAGCGAGAGTTGGGTTCGAGCAATCCATTTCTTTCGATGGCTTGGCTTGGTGGAATGATTAGCGGATTAAGCAATCGGACATTCGAATTCTACAAAGCTCTTTCTCAAACGGCCTTGCAGCAACTTCCTGACACAGCAACCGGTGAATTTCTTGCGCGATGGGCTGCAATATGGGGAATAGTTCGATTGGCCGCAACTCAAGCCACTGGAAGAATCCATGCGTTTACAGGTCTAGGTATACTCATACCTCCAGGAACGGTTTTCAAAGTCGGGGATAAGTCTTATACAGTTGACTCTTTGACAACTGCTGGAGTCCCCGTAGATAATTCCATTGTTTCGATTACACGCTCAGGATCTGTTGCGGAGGTAACGACTACTGCGAATCACTTTTTCGCATCGAATGCGCAAATTACGATTAACGGTGCGAACGAAGCTGAGTATAACCTTGTGAATCCAGATATCATTGTTACTGGGAACAGGACATTTACATATGAAGTTGCCGGAACTCCGGCAACCCCAGCAACAGGGACTCTCACATACGGTGCCTTTTTCGCTCTCGTTAGTGTCACATCCGTAAAGTATGGTGATCCACAAAATCAGCTTACCGATGTGGTGATGACACTGGAAACACCGATCACCGGGGTCACTGACGAAGCTTCAGTTTTGTTTCAGCTCCCCGTAGAAGGTGGAGCTAAGCAGGAGATTGATACAGAATTCCGTGTACGATTTCTTGAGCGATTACAGAATCCAGTCGCACACTTCAATGTCTCAGACATCATCGCTCAAATGAAATTGGTCACTGGCATTACGAGAGTTTTCGTAAAAGAGATCACTCCGGCAGTCGGTCAAGTCACTGTGTACTTCACACGAGACAAAGACTCTAGTCCAATACCTTCTGCTCCTGAAATCACTACTGCGAAAAACAAGCTATTGGAGATTAAGCCAGCTACGACTTCTGACGCAGATGTGATTGTCAGCGCTCCTTCTGAGCTTTCACAGGACTTCACTTTCACTGATCTTCAGCCAGCAACTGACTCGATGTTCGCGGCAGTAAGCGCAAGGCTTCAGCAATTTTTTGAAGAAGTTCCAGAGGTTGGAGTTGACGTTGACGAAGATGTCTACCGTTCTGCGATTGCTAATACGGTTGATACCAGCAATGGCGATACGGTTGAAACTTTCACACTGTCAACGCCTACAGGTGATATCACCACGACCTCGGCGCAACTCGTAACTCTCGGAACGGTGACACCGCCATGAGCAGAAGTGTAGATGTAGAAACGAAGATCATAGCCAGGTTCATGCCAGGTGGAAAAGCTTGGATCACATTTCGTATCGTTGGTCATGTCGCGAATTTGATTCTTCGCGGTATGGCAAAAGAGAATATACGTGTCTATGACACGATAAACCTTTTGTTTGACAGCATACCAGACGAGACCGAACTGTTCCTTGATGAGTGGGAGTCTGCGCTAAAGATTCCTGATGAGTGCTTTAGAGAGCATTCTAATCCAATCATAAGGCGTAGGAACATTGTCATTAAACTTGCTTCTCTTGGTGTTCAGACACCTGCAGATTTCGTTACGCTTGCAGCTCTGTTCGGCCTCTCCATAGAAGTAAACAGTGGTATTGATCATGTCCCTCCTGGTGATGGTGGATATGGAACTGCTTCGCCACCATTCGCTATTCCAGCCGATTTCGCTGACGTGAAAACTGCAAGGAATACAATTGTCATTCGTGTCGTAGTTCCAGCAGACCTGACTTTCCCACTTGATTTTCCTATCCCATTTACGAACCCAAGTAAAGAGGAAATGGAATGTTTGTTTACGAAGCTCAAGCCAGCAACTAACGACATCATCGTTATAGAGGTATAGGAGAAACAATGCAAGATCTAACTGGAAAACTTGACGGTGCTGGTCCTCCGAATGGGCAATTGCCTGCAACAGAATTTATCCAAATTCCTACAGAAATGCAGACCATTATTCAAGGACTAGGGATTTCCCTTAGCGCAGGAGATGGCAGTCAAATGGCAGCGGCGATTGCCATGATGTGTGGAGCTTCAGATTATTTCACTGGTGCCGGGACTGCCAACGCTCAAACTCTTACGACAGTTGCCCCCAAAGAAGATATCAGAAGTTACATCACCGGGGGTCGCGTTCGGTGGCTCCCATCTGTTGCTAATACTTCTGGGACGGTTGTCATGGATGTTGACGGCGTAGGTTCTAAGTCGCTCGTAGCTGAGGACGGAGTATCTTCAATCGGCATCGGCGACCTAAGCACAGTTCGGTACGCGGAAGCAGTGTATGATGGAACTAATTATCGATTGTTGAATCGTTCATTGGCTGCTGCTGGAGTCACTCCTCTTCCGCGTGGATATTTCAGCGGCGGACTTATCACTTACGTCAGCACTAGTAGTTTCGATATTGGTCCGACTGCATGTAGGAATCAAGCGAATACGTTGAATGGTATATCTTCAACTACGTTCAGGAAGTTTTTTTCCCTCCCATTCGCTTTAGGCACTTCCGCAGGAGCGTTTCCCTCGACTGGGGCAACAAGAGCTCTCGACAAAGATTTCTACTTGTTCATGATTATGAAGGATACCGGTGCAATAGATTTCGGCGTTGACGATGATCCCGATGCCGTCAATCTACTTATCGACGCAGTTGCACTTGGCGGAGCTGGATGGACTGGATACCTTCATATTGGTTGGATAAGATCTGATATCTCTACGAATACCATCATCCAGAAATGGTCTCACACACTTGAAGATCCTGACTACTTTAGGTGGGAGAAAATGCCGGTAGTCTCCTTTTCTTCATGGACTACTGCTTCAACTACCAGGTTTGCTGGTGCTCCACCGTTCACAACCGCTGAGTTAAATCATGCTTACAAATGGATTGATGGCACGGATATAGTCGTGTATGTTATTATCTCTCCCGCCTCCGTCACAGCGTTGACGCCAACTTCAACAAGGCATTCGTTTATCATGTATAGAGATAGTACGGCAGGGGTTCCACTTGTCGACAACGCTTACATTAGAGTAGAACTTGGTGCAAGTAGTAATTATCGATGGAATGCATCTATCGCTAGCGTTGGGGCTGTAGACGTCTTCATTGCTACTCGTGGTTATTTCTTTAGGAGAGGAGCTAAGTAATTGCCCGCTGATCCAGAGATAGCTGCATTGATCGAGCAGTTTATCCACGACCAACCACTCCCAGTTTCACAGATAGTGGCAAGTGTTTTATCACAAGGAGGTATTGTTGGAGTAGTTGGATGGGCAGCATATCGTAGATTTCAAAAGCTTGAGACTCAAATATCTGCCATCGTAAAGATGAACGAGGAATTTGCTACTGATAATACGTCAGAAACTATTCTCGAAATCTTAGATAAGGTTGCAGAGAAAGAGCGAAGACAACACCAGCATAATCGATGGATGCAGAAAGCTACCCATATAATCATACGACGACTACATGGCCCTGGTAGTGCGCAAGAAGATGAACTTGAGCTGGAGCTTCCAGAGGAGCTATGATGACAGGGAGGAAATTGCTAGAAGCTGACGAACAAACTCTCATTGAAATGGAAGTTCCATTAGAGAGACTTCGTCAGATCAGTGCTCGCAGGAAAGAATACTGTGATGTGCTAAGGAAAAAAGAGGAGGATTCATGTTCAAGAAGACGGTGGTCATTACATTCATTGCTCTCATCACTGTTGCGATCGTAGGGTGTACGACTACTACGTTGCGAACGGAAGAGAAGGTACTTATCTGTAGTGGCGCATTGACACAACTCGTACTTCCGCAATGTGATCTGATCCCAGGCGAGAAGTACACGGAGTTCTGTGAGGAAGTTATAGCTGCTTCCGCGACAGCGTGCGAAGCAGGTTTCACAGACAATCCCAGTCTCATGTGTTCAGAGATTGGGAATCAACAATCAGGCTGTGACCTCATCCCATTCGAAGAAGGTGATGATGTTGATGGTCCAAAAATCTGTAAGCAAGTTCTTTCTGTTGGTGAGCTTGTCTGCATGGTTTTCGTGAGAGAAGGTGAGGTACCAGATGGACATTGAAACCATTTCGCTTATTTGGGCTGCCGTCACTGGCATCCTTGAGCTAGCGAAGCGTGTGATTCCTGGCACTAAGGACGATCGGAAGATAGTTCGAATCCTTGACATCGGCGGGAAGGTCATGACGCTTGGCGCTTCCGGTCTCTTCAAGGGGCAAGGAAGGCGTCGTCGTTAGAAAAGGATGAGGGCCGAAGCGTCAGGTAGTATTGAACAACTTATTCTACTCCGACCTTGACAACTTCGGCCCTCATGAGCGAATCTTAGCTTGCGAGCCTAACGATATAGAGTAACGCAAGCGCCCCGACTCCGTGGAAGAAAATATCCCAGGCTCTGTCAACTGGATGCAATACACTCTTCCACGTTCTGCGAATATCACGAGCCTTTAGCCTGCGAGCTTGGTCAACTTCTCTCGCAAGTCCACCAAGCCATGCAACGCCAGCGACTGCGAATTGATTGACTTCTACCATATATGGTATCAATGGTGAAGCGATTATGATTCCTTGCAACGAATGAAGCGTATGGTCTAGCATTCGATCTATAGCTTTCTTTTTGTTCCCCCAGTACGCATCCCAAAATTTCATTTCTTTGTAGACTCCCTCATCGTGCTTGCGAAATGACGAATCTTGCGCTGAATTGACTGCATCGTTTCGCCTTCCTTCTCGAAAACTAGCTCCGTGAAAGATTTGATATCGTTGTTCGAAATGGTGAATACGATTCGAACCTGTTCGTCATTTGCAATTTGATGACCATTGATCTTGATTTTATTCACCATGCTTATCTCTCCACATCGTTGCGACGGGTTGGAAAACTTTACCCGAATTTGTCAAGCATGGATACTCGACACGAACCGAACGGCCGATATACGATTCCTTTTGACGCATGACCGTAGTGCGTTCTGGGATTGTTCCTGGAGCGCTCACTTCGAATGAAGGACCGTGAGGATTAGCACAGGTAAGGATCGCCCATCCGTCCTTGGACGGAGTCATTCCAATGACAACGAACTCATCGTCATGGAACTCTTTTACTTTCAACAGCGTGTTCGAACGTTTCCCTGGCGCATACCCATCCTCAAGTAGCCGGACAATTGCTCCTTCGTATCCCCCTTCTCTATAGATTCGAAATTGCTCTTGTATCAATTTTGGATCATTGCCGAAAAGCGTATGAGCCCTACGCGCGCAGGGTCCATAGCAAATATTTTGAAGAACTTGATATCTTTCAAGATAGTTGAGTCCTTCATCAATCAAATCATAGACGATATATCGGACGCGTGAGGTATTGATTTGATATCGCTTAACCCACGAAGAGATTGTTTGGAGCGGGACCCCATGAACATAAAGTTCACCGTCTAGGAATATGCCTTCTGGGATTTCAATCGTATTGAGAATACCCCTAATCGCAAGAAGCTCTTTTCCATTGCGGGAGTATGCGCGATTCTTTTCTCCATCATTGTACATGATACATCGATGGCCGTCATACTTACGTTGGATCGCAAATGCATTGATTGGATGCCGATACTTGTGTATCTTTTGAGCAAGCATTGGTCGAGGAAGACCAGAAGCATTGGTCCCTTTGGAAGCTCTTGCTTGTTCTAGACTGAGCTTATATCCCTTATCAATTTTCTTAAGGGCGAGGGAACGAACACGAAGAGCAACCTGCTCTTCGGTATCGCGCCCAGCCTTGCCTTCGTAAATGTCTTCGTCTTTCCTTTGTTCTGCGCCCCCGAGTTGACCCCACCTAGAAGTCAACCCATCCATGTTAGACTCAACGAGCCAGAAACTCATTGATCCATTTGCACCTACTCGATAGAGTGTTACTCCATCGAAGTCTTGCTCCTTGTCAATCATTTCAACCCCTTCGAAAAGTTTGCCCTGCTAGTATAGCACACCCGCAAATAGAACACAACTTCTTTACCATGCTTCTCCACGATCTTCCATGAACTGTTTTCCATTAAGGCTACCACCTACTGCGAAGATGGCACAATGGAAAAGATGTACTGTGCTACGCAAATGAGCATCGACACTTTGGCGAATCATAACATTCATTCCGAAGTCCTGGTTCGTGATGGTAATGATCTTTCGATTTTGAAACAAGTCTTTCAATGCGGTCATGTATCCAATTTCGAATATCGTGCCAGGGTCGCGCCCGTCTATGATAGCAATCATCGTATTGCACTCACAGATATTGTCAATGTTCGATTGATAGATACGTTCAAGCGCAGCAGCTTTCTCCTTATCTTTCATCTCAATAAGCACACCTTCTGATCGTGGCGAGAAATATTGTATCCCTGCACTTTCAAGGATAAATTCTACCTCTTGCACGAACTCAAGTTCAACCTGATTGAAGAATGGACCAGCGATATAGACTTTTTTCTGTGGGTTATTCATGACTATTCCTTATATGCTAACCAAAGAAGACTGCGACCACCTTGATCGATTTCATTTTGGATTGCTCGTTGATGCTTTTTAGAAAGTTCGTAGTCGTTTATCTGCGCATGTCGTGGGCATGGTGCATTCGGGTCACGGTCCTCCAGTCTCAATTGCACATCTTTATTAAACGGGCATACTCCATCGTTACATGGAAGAACATCTTTGGAAAGACCAAGCACTTCAGAGATTGGATTCAAAACAAGACTCCACATCCCAGACTGTGCGAGCCAGCAGCTTCGTTTCTTCATGATGATGCTCCATGCTTCTACTGAGGCTGAAACAGAAATATTCATTGCGTCACCAATTGATTTCTCGCTTACTCCATGCTTGATCCATTCGCGCATTTGATCACGAACGTCAAGCAGGCGATGTCGGATCATGTGTGTGCGAAGACTGAAAGGAACGTAAGCATTGACAATGGCAAACGACCCTCCGCGAACAGCGTAATTTGAGTTAGGGCTGATATGATTTGGAGAAGCACCAAGGAGCTCAACGAATGGATACTCATAAGTAGAACCCATCATCATAATGCAGTCTTTAAACATTAGGGAAGCACCCCGGAATATGTCTCCCTCTTCTTCCCCATATTCGGCGAGCTCCTCAAAATATACTTTCAAGACTGCACAAGAGCGTAAGCTCAGGCGGACAATGTACGTTGTCATTGAGAGAAGAGGCAGGTTCAAACGGTGCTTGTCTTGTGGCACTCCTCTCGCTTTCTCTTCCTTCATGTATGCTCGCTTTACTTCTGCATACTTGTTCGCTTTTATTGAAGCTTTTCTATCCAACGTAAACTCAATCACCTCATCGACTCGGCTGGAGCATGCCCACATGACATGCTCTTTCAGGCTAGCAATAATTTCACGCTCAATGATTGTAGATGTGATCTTCAATACGGCGGAAGGCATTTCGTTAACTGGTGCGTCAACCTTCAAGACATCTTGGAGCTTAGCGTCATGGCTATGTCTTGAAATATCCCATACTTCCTTTGAAAGATGGATAAGATTTTTACTTGTATCATTGTTCGCTATAAGCTCAATGAACATTAGTACTCCCCTTTATATTCAAGCATTTCTATCTCATCACAAAGCTCCATCGCTTCTGACCTGAACGTAATCAAAAATTCATATGCCGTCGCGTTATGAATGAACTTATTCAACTCAGTGAATTTCCTCTCAAGCATTTCCCGAACAGGTCCAGCGTGATCAATGATTGAGCGATTACCGAATAGCACAGCCTCTTGCCAAACTTTGAATAGCACTGAGAGCCCATCGCACAATGCGATGATAGAACCTGAGCGATCATACTTTGCATTCGCCCAATGAGTTTTTAATTCTGGGAGTCCAAGTTCTTCTGTTAATTCATGAACGTATGCTGAAGCAATCAGGTCAATTTCTCTATGAACACTATCGTTCGCATACTTCGTAGGTCTTGGAATATCACCAGTACCTACTTCATCAATGTCATGAACTATAGCGCGAGCAAGAACTTCATATAGATCGAAGCTTTCGTTAAAGCCATTGAGCTTATGAGCTAACGCGAAGGCTGTGAATGCAACCCATCCATGATGTTCAAGAACTGATTCAGGATTCACCAGCTTCGTCTGACTGAACCTGTCCATCGACCCCAGCCTTCTTGTTGTCTTGAAGATCTTCTTTAGCACAATGAACCCCTTTGTCAAGTTTTATGATCGCTCGTATGTTACCTTTCCGTATTCCGCGCCTAACATTCACAGCAGCAAGATACCAGTCTTCCCCCATCTTTGCATTCTCAACTATCGGTGCACCGATTTCATCAAATGCGAAACGGTTAATCGTACAGATCAATGCATCTGTGTCATCTTCAAGCGTGAAGTTAAGGCTTTGACTATTGCTCTCAAGCAATGTACCACCACGCATCACAACGTTCCGATACTCGTTTAGGTCTCGAAGGTTCATGGTTACGATACGGCCGATGATATAGTATTCGCCATCTTCTTGAACGTCACGAATCAAGTGCGGCGCTTTGTCAAGATCGTACGATGTTGGATCAGTAAAGAAGTGACCCCAGAAATGTCTCGTCGGCCATAGGATGTCGAACGGTGTCACTGGATTCATGAGCTTACGAATCAACGCAGGTGTGAACTTCCCAGTTATGCGCCGAGCAATGACATCCTTTGCTTTCTTAGGTCCGAATCCATCGATGTTTGTGATACCACCGAGAAGCTTGCCTTCATGAACTGTCCACTTCTCACCAGACTCATCAATGTCAAATGCTTCGTACTCAATGCCTTCATTCTCATTCATGTCCCTGAGCAGTTTCAACGCAGAGTTGCTTGAGCGTGCGTTGTTGAGGACAGCAGTAGCGAACTCAAGCGGATAGTTAGCTTTCGCCCACGCAGTCCAGTATGAAATCATGCCATAGGCGACGGCATGAGAACGATTAAACCCCCACGAGCCAAATGAAACCATGTTCTTCCAAACATTCTCAGCTTCAGATTGTGAACGGCCACGAGCTACTGCCCCAGCAACGAACTTCTCCATGTACTGACCAAAGAATTCTTTACCGAGCGACTTGCCCATCGCCTTACGAAGCTGTTGAACATCAGACCATTCAAGCCCACCGTACTCACGCCCGATAGACATAACCTGTTCTTGATAGATGATTACTCCGTAGGTAGATTCCGTGTGCTTGATAACGATAGGATCATCTGCAAGATATTCCACAGGCGATTTCCCAGTCCGCCTATCAACGAAGAGATACGCGCCACCGGAATGGATTGGGCCAGGGCGACCAAGCGCACCGATAGCTACAATATCTTCGAAATGTTCCACACCCATCTGCCGAGTGATTGAGCGCATTGCAAATCCTTCGAATTGGAATATGCCAGACAGTCTCATATCGTTCATCAGCTTATAGGTTTTCGCATCATCAAACGGAAGCTTGTAGTAGTCCTTTGGATCAAAGCCTGCGAGCTTCGCGCATTCTTCAAGCACCGCTAGAGTTCGTAGCCCAAGACAATCAATCTTGAGAAGGTTCATTGCCTCAGCTTCTTTGCCATCGAGCATGATTACATCGTCCCGACTATTCACTCCAGCATACTTCGTCAATACTTCATTGCAGACAATGATCCCTGCTGCATGAACTCCAGCGTGACGCGCATGACCTTCAACTTGACTGACCAACTTCATACTTGGATGTTCTTCAATGAACTTCTGACCAGCTTCAGTTGTTTCAAACGTATCCATGATGCACATAGATGCCCGTGCATCACCACCTGAACGTTCGATCATTGCAGTTTTAACTTCGTCAAGTTCATACATGTGAATTTCAAGGGACTTTGCGAATTCAGCAAGTGCAGACTTTGGTTTCAACTTTGAGATCGTTGCGATATGGCGAACGTGCTCTTCGCCATATTGATCTTTCATTTGCGCGATTACTTTCTTCCGCTTGTCGTCAGGGAAATCAATATCGATGTCAGGAAGATCGTTACGATTAATATCAATGAAGCGCTCAAACAACAACCCCCATCGAATAGGATCTAATTCTGTTATCTTTAGCAAGTAACAAATCAGTGAACCTCCAGAGGAACCACGACCTGGACCTACAAGCATCTTCAGTTTCGCATTGCGAACAAGCTCAGCAACTACGAGGAAGTAATCCGTATATTCCTTTCGCTCAATGAGTTCAAGCTCGTATTCATATCGAGCTTTATACTCAGGATCGCTGAGATCAATCCCCCGCGAACGAGCGCCTATTTCACAGAGCTTGTCAATCTTCCATGCTCCATGATATTTGAGCCTTTCAGCTTTCTGCATTTTCGCATTGCATTGCCTAGCAATTTCGTATGTTCGCTTGACCGGACCATCACCAAACTCTTTCCCCCACATTACCATCCACTCGTCATCGTTCATCACATGCTGTGGGATCGTGCGGCGATCCGAACGATGACCCGCAAGCAATTGATAAACCGACTTGTCTTCAACTTCAGTGTATGAGTTATTGTTCCCAGCAATGAAATCGCATCCAACTTCTTTTGCTCTCTTCACGAATGCTCGCGGTGTTCGTTGCGAAAGGATTGCGAAGTCAAGTCTATCAAAGAACTCGACATACTCTGCCATCACGAAGATGTTTTCGCTGACGTCCCTAAGGTCCATCTTCGTTAGCAACGGATGGTAATGGAATTGATCATAAGCATCACATACGAGCTGATTTAACTCTTGGAGGCCCTCATCATTCTTCGCGATGAATACATACCATGGACCGAACTGCTTCTTCTTCTCGATCTTCTTTTCAATCACCATCAGGCGAACACCCAAGATAGGCTTCGTCATTTTTCCGCATGACTTTACGAGACCATAATGGCCGAACGTATTGTTTTGATCTGCGATGCCAATCGCTTTCGGAACGTTCTCAGGGTCAATGATATGCTTGACGAACCCAAGGCAGTGCATAAACGTGTGTTCAGTTTTCAGGAATAGATTAATCAACGAGTCCGTCCTTCCGCAATGCTGAATAGCATTTGATCAACGTATGCACATCGTCGTATGCGCGATGGGACTTCGCTGGCACATGTCCATAGTAATGCTCATGGAGAAGTGGAAGTCTCAATCGCCTATGCTCGATAGGCATTGAAGCTTCTACTGTGCATATCCATTTGAATGGCCATGGAAACATCATAGAGCGATCAATACGCTCAAGCTCATCATACAAGACGCGAAGATCAAACATCAGGTTATGAGCAACGACGTACTTCGTACCTAGAAAGAACTCACACATCTCATCATACTTATAAACAAATGGCTTTTCATTCGCAAGCATTTCGTCGTTGATGCCTGTGATCTTCGTAATGAATTCTGGTACTGGCACCGGGATCTTGCAGAAGTATTCAAGAGCGTCTATTTGCTCAAGCGTTTCAAAGTCAACCTTCACGCCACAGAACTCAGTCATGTGTGGTTGATATTGCATCTCTGCCGCATCTGGCTTCAGCAGCCCGGTGGTCTCAGTATCTAGGAAAATCATGCTACTCATTTTTTGAATCCGAATTTTTCCCTGCATAGATCGATATAAAGAATCTTGCATTTCCGTTGCCTGACCGTATTAACCCGTCTGACCGTATGAATCATTTGCTGATACACGAACTTATACGCATCACGTGAACGTCCGCCGAACCCTTCCTTCACGATGTTCTCTTCTTGCGTCCATGTCGTCAACAGGCATCCAGCGGTGTCATGGTGCGTATTACCCGAATGCACTAGGACATACTTGAAATTGGGAACGTCCATGATCTCAATCATTCCCTTGTGCATTTCAGGGTATCGCCGCTTGTACCGCGTATGAAACCCTCCAACTTTGCGAATGCCAAGATCATAGATCCCAGCAGGGATGCGCGTGTTGCCACGCTTTTTCTCTGACTGGTATGGATCTTCAATCGTATGGCTCAGCCATAGCATTCCCAACTTAGTAATTTTGAACAAATTTCCCAAAGTGCTTTTCATTCCATTCGAGTGTCGCATCACTACGAATTCTGCGTAGTTACTAAAGTCAAACATCCCACCCCCACTTTTCAATTAGGTCGATGTCAATCATCTTCCCAAGTCTTTTGACTTCGTCGCGCAGGCGAATCGTTATCATGTGAACTTCTTCAGGAAACCTTTCACGAATTGAAGAACTTGAAGTGTCTTGCGAACTCGTGTTCAGCTTCTTGACAGGGATCTTCCATAGAACAACATCAGGTGCTCTAGGTTTT
>SDBV01006271.1_pt1 | contig 16539 bp, 13 predicted proteins | sample 2277081 | NCBI WGS metagenome assembly SDBV01 (sample SAMN10402039, study PRJNA504765) | marine sediment metagenome | isolation source: marine sediment core GS10_PC15, 223 cmbsf | place: Arctic Ocean: Southern Knipovich Ridge | collected 2010
AAGGCAGAAGATTACCGCAAATCTCAGGAATACATCCGTGCAACCACACGTTTTGGTTTAGTAGGCAGCAGCTTTACGTTATTTCTTCTGTTAGCTTTCTGGTTCTCCGGAGGCTTTAACTGGCAGCATTTGCCTGAACCTGTAGCTCTTCGGGCGACTGAGAGACTCTCCTGTAGTAACTGTCGACGTAGTTTTGATAGGACTCCGCCCAAGCATTGGCAATAGCTACTGCCTCTTCTTCTTTATCGCTTACTCAGTAGCTACCATGTTATTCGTTGGGTGGGGAATTTATTGGCATGGTTTGCCCGAGTTTAGCGAGGTAGGCATAATTGATTAACAGAGATATTCTTATGGCTTCCTTTACCACGTCCGACCAGAACTCCATCCCCCAGTCCACTCCCTTCTTTATCTCTTCCAGGACTTCATCAAGCAAGGTCTCCCAGTGGAATAGTCCAACATAGTTGCATATTATAACGTATCGTTAACACAAGAGTTCATGCAATATCGGGGTTGTGTTCACTCTGTGCTTTCAGCAAGATGATATATTTTTATTGGGAAATAAGATACGTTATTAAACATTCTTGCGCCTTGTGTACCGCCAATGCTCATAAATGTCCCAGACATGAACTCCCTTAAATGATTTCCTTGACTACCTCCCAGAAGGTTATATATCATATGGTTAATCCTTTCCAAACCAAGGGATGAAGCAACATTTATGACTGACCATCGCTTAACGGAACCGGCTTTGACCGCTATCATGGTGATCCCGGACACATACGACGCTGTTCGGCGCACCATGTCATACCTACAAGCACAGACAGCGGCAAAACAAATGGAAGTCATTTTGGTGGTGCCGTCGCTGGAGCAATGTGGCTTTGACAAAACCGAGTTGGACTATTTTCACAGCTGGCAGGCGGTAGAAACAGGGACAATTAAATCTATCGCTCATGGATTTGCCGCCGGCATACGCCGGGCGCAGGCTCCGGTGGTGGCGCTTACTGAGGACCATTCCTTTCCCGAGGCTAACTGGGCTCATGTGCTGATTGCAGCTCACCAGCAACCATGGGCTGCTGTCGGCCCCACTATAAAAAATGGTAATCCAGATAGCATGGTTAGCTGGGGCGATTTCTATGCATCGTACAGCGAATGGACTCAGCCTGTCTCGTCGGGAACAGTACGTCATCTACCCGGGCACAACAGCAGTTACAAACGGGATGTTCTATTAACTTTTGGGGGGCAGCTAGATAATTTAATGCAGGCCGAAAGTGTCCTGCACCGATATCTGAAGGCTCGGGGATATGAGCTCTGGTTCGAGTCAAAAACTTACACTTCGCATTTAAATTTTACAGCATGGGCGCCCTGGATTAAAGCACAGTATTATACCGGACGACAGTTCGCCGCTACCTGGGCACAACCATGGTCATGGCCCCGTCGCCTTCTGTTTACTATTGGCTCCCCCGGAATCCCATGGCTTCGCTTTTGGCGCATACAGAAGTATGTTCGTCTGGCGCATGGCCCTGGCTTTTTCATTCGCTTACTACCTATGCTTCTGGCTGGGCTGCTGGTGAATGGCCTGGGACAGATGGTGGGTTACGCTGCTGGGGCCGGTGATTCGATAGAGAAGGTAACAGAGCACGAGCGTCACCGCTTGAAGGACACTTAGCCAGCGCTGTATATCAGCATATATAGCTTAGGGAATGTGGGTAATAGGGGAAATTAAAATGGACAATAAAGAGCATAAACAAATGATTATATCCGAAATCAATAAAATGCAGGGTATCGGCAGGAATGGATAGAGCAAAAAGTAATATGAGTGAAAAAGTAGATGACTCCAAGTAGTGTTAAAATACTCATGACATTGGGGACGCCGTAATATAAATGTTTCAGAGCAGTGAAGAAAACGTTCAGTTAGAACAACTAGGACAGGTATGATGGTTAGAAGAAATATCTATTCATATGGAAATATACCTTTATATAGATACCTAATCCGTGCGTACTCTAAGTTTCTTGCGGTCGGGAAATGTGTGGATTTCCCTTCAATATTGCATATCCAGACACAATCATCTTGTAATGGTCGATGTTCAATTTGCCCATATCATATTGTAAGCAAGCAACTAGCCCAAGGAATAATGGAATGGGACCTGTACGAAAAAATAGTAAATGAAGCAGTATCAGAACCACTCTTATCCACATTCGTATTGGAGTTGCATAATGAACCTCTGCTTGATAAAAGGATTTTTGATTGTGTGAAGTATATCAAATCCATGGACTTAAGTAAGATGTGTACATTCACTACAAACGGAGAGTTACTGAATAAGTTCAGCTTGACAGATATAGTGCAATCAAACCTCGACTATCTGTGGGTTAGTCTTAATGCACACTCAAAAGAAACATATGATAACATGAATAATGGGCTCGACTACAGCAAAGTCATGAGAAATATTTCCTCTCTATTATCAAATAACTCCATAAAACAAAAAATGGAGCTGAGCTTTGTACTTACCGAGCGAAATGTTGGTGAATTATTCCAAGCTACGCAGTATTGGAAGGAGCAGGGCGTTAAAACCAGGGTCATCGGACTACACAATAGGGGGGGGGTGCTGAATAACTACGAAAAGCTGAAATTGAAGAACAGCTATCGTGGTATCCCTCTTCTTTTGAGGTTTTGGAGAAGCCTCATGTCAGGTGTGCGAAGTATAACAGGATGTGAACTTCCCTTTTGTCAAATGAATATTCTTTTTAATGGAGACGTTATTGTATGTTGTCATGATTGGAATAGGGCTATAGTGGTTGGCAATGTAAGAACTAGTTCTTTGAGGGAAATTTGGAACTCAAAAAAAATGAATGAAATCAGACGATTAATCCTAAAAAAGAGATATGTACAGATAAAGACATGCAAAGAATGCTCATACGTTAAATAATATGTAAACTCTTATATAATTATAAGGCTGAAGTACTGCCACAGGTGGCTCCAGGAGCCTTGGTAGGGAGGATATTGCCCTGCTTCTGGAGCTAGCAAAAAGGAGCGGCATAAATGCCGCCCCGGTAGCAAGAATTCTGAGAAGCTTCCTGTAACTAGGGTCTCTCTTGCAGCAAGGCTCTCAGTCCGTATATAGCTCAAGTTGTCTACATATCTGCTCAAGTGTTTCTACGCTATCATAGGCTTCCTGCAACGTGACTAGAGGTGCCTTATCATTGAGCACGCTGTCTATAAAAGCTTGAAGGCATACCTCGTGCCCCGTTAGCCACTTTCCACGAAGCAGGGACACCCCGTTTTGTGCCGTTGAAAAAAGCAATTGGTATGCCTGCTGCAAGTTATCCAGTGCTCTATTAAGTCTGGTAATAGGTCTCCGTTTCAGTAGAATCAGAGTCCCGTTGTCTAAGCTCAACTTGAGTATACCTCTTGTGCCATAAACATCCATAGACCAGGCCTCTCGCATTGAGTTGAAGGAAGCATAAATGGAGCCATAACTTTTGTCCCCTTCGAGGTTAACCCATAGCTCATCAAAAGGAACCCAAGGGTAGCTGCCGACCTTTATCGCGTGCACCGCCTTTACCTTCATTTGACCCAAGACAGCTTGAAGTATGTAAATGGGGTGGGCAAGTAACTCGCCAAAGCGTCCGCCGGGTAACGAGTGACACCAATGGTTTTTGTTAGATAGCAGAGGGTCATTCGGCGTAGTAGCAAAACGGAGGTCAACATTGGTAATCTTGCCCAGCTCTTCTCCTTTAATCAAGGAAAGTGCCTTGACCATAACTGGTCTAAACAGGTTATTATGAATAATACCTAGCTTCGCTTTACTTTCTTTCTGGGCAGATATTATCTTTTTCACCTCCTCAGTAGTCATGGCTAGAGGCTTCTCTACTATGACATGACAAGCTGATTTCAGCGCCGGGAGGATTAGCGCACAGTGTGTCTGTGGGGGGGTGCATATATCTACAACTGAGAGCGTTCGACTTCGAAGCATTTCACCTAGATCAGTATAGTAAGCAGGTATATTCCACTCCTTGGCTGTTTCCCTAGCTATTTCGCGCCGGGAGTCGCATACCGCCACTATTTGCACTCTCTCTATTTTGCACCAAGTTCTTAAGTGCAACCGAGCTATTTCCCCCAAGCCAATAATGCCAACATCTACAGTTACTTTACTCATTGCTGTTTTCTTCCTTTGCCTAAGGGTTTGTTTTGTATCAAATCTACTCAGGTATCATCCGACATTTCCCATTTCAACTCGCAATGAAGCATCCTGACCCTCATCGCTTTTATCACCAATAATATGTTCATGGCATCTGGTTGTCAATCCCGCTCTCGGAGCCCCGCAGTAGTCCTCGACATGCGAGCCGTGCACTACAGGCCTTAGAATCCTCGTCTATCAGCGCTGACCGAAGCTCTCAATGAATTTACTAAGGCAATAGAGTTAGACCCCAAGCTCGCTGAGGCTTACTTCAACCGGGGCTTGATTTACAACGAAAAGGCTAAATAGGACCATGCAATCGCAGACTTTACTATGGCAATTGAGTTCGATTTTCCCGAGCTTGCTCCAGTATACGGTGGTCGAGGGTATGCTTATGCTGAAAAGGGCAACATCGATCAAGCTATTATCGACTACACTAAGGCTATTGAGCTAGACCCTAGCAATGCTAGAGTTTATGATAATCGGAGGTCAGGTCAATACCACACCAAATCACCATAACGACTCCTTTTATATGACAAAGGCCTCCTACGTAGAGTGTCCTGAAGTGTCCTTGATTCCCTTTATGCTTACCCAGTCAGGCTCAGGAGCCGGCTTGTACTTACCGTAGACAAGTTTTTCACCCAGGACAAGGAGCTTCCTCAACGGTCTATACCTTTGAGCTAACTCACGAAATGTATCGTGTACCAGATTATTGGCGTGACTCCATGGACAGGCGATAACACATATGCAACAGCTACCACCAATTCTGGCCCAGTAGCGCCGACATTTATCGCCATCATATGCCCATCTTCTGACCCCTCTGATTACTTCCTTCCCCCCGTGGCTAATGGCACCGGAGGGGCAATAGTCAGCGCAGTAGTGGCACTTCTCACAGAAATCCTGTATACCAAAATCCACCGGCTTATCTAGGGCTAAAGGCATGTCAGTAGCAACGGCGGCAGGTTTAAAGTTATTGCCAAACTCTTTGGTTACGACGAATGAGCAACGACCTTGCTCACCAATACCAGCATCTACAAAGGTAGGTACAACTAAGTACGGTGCGTTCTCAGCAGGCAATGCCCGTGCACGCCATCCAGTACCCCGAATAAAATGGGCCACAATAACGGATACCAAGGAGCTGTAGGCATATGTCCATCCCGACTCAAGGCTATTTGCTACACCTATGCCACGCCTCAACATTCTTAGGTCTTGTGGGAAAGCCATACAAATTATGTGTTCATAGTCTAATTTAACTGGTTTGCCATAGGACTCCGGTGAATATGGATGTGCAAAATTTGTTAGCGTCCATTCCGGCTTTAGCCTCGTAATGCGTACTTTAGCTGCTCCCAGATGCATACCGAACCTCTTGATCTTCACGGCCATCTCTTCGGGATCTACATCCACGCTTTTTGGAAGGCTGCCGTCTGAGCCGTAGGGCTGGACGATGTCATCGACCAGGGAAGGTGCGCCCAGTATATGTCGACCGTAAAAGGTAGATGGCATAAACTGTTGGTTGATGGGGTCTTTCTCCTGCCTTGTCTTCTTGGAGGCAGCCAAAATTCGCCTGTTCTCATCATCCCATTCTTTAGATTCAGGGTGCCTGGAGTAGTAGTCTTCGTATTCTGGGGTTCCTGGTGTCAAAGAAATACGCGCATTGGGATGGTCTCGCTGGTCGTAACGTTCGACCCTACCGACTATTTCATATGTAGGTTGGTCTACTTCATTAGCTGGCCTAACCATCTTACATCCTTCTGCTTTTGTAGCAGTAATAACGTATGTTTTGCGGAAATCCGTCTAATCCAGTTCTGTGTTACGCCTCGTGACATTGGCTGCATTATGTCTAAAATCAAGTTAAGTATAGTGATGGTGCCAGTTTAAGTCAACGTCAGGGTAGCGCCAGGTTAATTCCAGTACACTTTCTAGCGAATTGTTTACAGAATGTAGCTGTCTCTTCAGTTAGCTTGGTCTAAAATAGCCTGAAACGCTGGCCCGATGTTTGTCATATAATTACTTCAAGGGGAAATGAGGAATACCACCAACAACTAACGATAAATATATTAATGATTACCTTTCCTATCTAATTACAGATTCGAAAAAGCCGCATGAACAATATACATATGGAGAGGATCTCGCTCCACAGTTCGATACTGTTATTCGGAGATATAAAGAGGATGGCCCGGAATGCAATCAGCTATGCATGTCTGTTGGAAGTCGAAATTCAATCTATCTTAAAGATCCACAATGTCTACGCGTAGTTGACACTAGAATCAGATATGGAAGTCTCCACTTTATATTGTACTTAAGAAGTTTGGACTTGTGGGCAGGTTTTCCAACTAATTTAGGTGGCCTACAACTCCTGAAGGAATATATGGCTAAGGAAATTGGAGTAGCGGATGGTGAGATGATTTGTCTTAGTAAAGGCCTTCATTTATATGAATATACTTGGGATTTTGGTAAAATGGTAGCGGGCTTGCCTCCAAATTAATCAACTCGAACTAAGGGCAACACAAATCGGCTTGCTTGGTTAAAGGCAGGGTCATACCGCACAAGCTTGTTTAAATCATCAGTGGGATAGGGACAGGCGGTTATTCCTCCACCCCAGTTAGCGCATCCAGTTTTGCCCGCCTTCCCTTTGTCAACTATCAAAACTTCACTCTTGGGCTGCAACTGCTTGGCTCGAGTAGCCGCCCACATTCCGGTTATGGCACCGCCGATGATTATTACGTCGGCAATGATAATCTCACCAGATTTCATCGTGGCATCAACTCCCTTAAATATACTAAAATATCATAAGCACTAAATAGGCTTTTATACTTATTGCCCTAGAGTCTGGCTGATTCTCTCAAAGTTCCTTGGTACTAAACCTCGTCCTCACTAGATGCAAAAGAAATGCGGCGGCTAGTGCACTCCCACCAATACTTAGTGTGGTTAACGATGGAAAAACTAGAAGGAATCCCCCTGCAATCAATAGAATTCTCTCCCACCAGTTCGCCCTAATAATTATCCAACCTTCAAATCCCGCTGCTAGCCCCAGAATCGCAATCACCGCAACTAAGAAAGCAATTATTATTTCCATTGGGTTACCCATAAGCAGTAAAGCAGGATTAAGAGCAAACATAAAGGGCACGATAAAACCTCCTATGGCTAACCTCATCCCTAAGAATCCCACAGTCATAGGATTTGCCTTAGCTAAGCCCCCCGCCATAAACATAGCCGCTCCCGACGGAGGGCTAATTCCAGAGAGGCACGCAAAATATACGGCGAAGAGATGAGCCGCCATCTTAGGAACCCCCATTGAAATCGCCACCGGCGCTATCATTATCGCTGTTAAAATATATGTCGCTGTTACCGATAGCGGTGCTCCTAGCATCAAAGATGCAACCATAGCAAAAATTAGCACGAGAAGAAGGTTATCTTGTGCAAATAACATTACAGCGGAGCCGAATTTTCCTCCCAGACCTGTTGGCAAAATGACGCCAATCATTAGTGACCCAGCCGCAATAGCGAGTACCACCACTATTACGGTCTTCGTCCCATCTTCCAGACTTCTTAGAACCTTGGCAACTATGTCCCTTCGGGTTTCCTTCCTAACTAAGGCGGCAGCGATTGTTGCAGCCATTGCCCAAATGCCTGCCCATATAGGTGTGTACCTCTTTGCCAACATTACGGTAATTAACACTAGGGGAAGGAGAAATTGACCGCTCTCCCTGAGCACCTTCCAGGGTGACGGCCTTTCTTCTTTCGGTATTCTCCCTATACCAAGTTTCAGGCTTTCCATGTGCACCTGCAAAAATATCGCAAAAAAGTAGAGGACCGCAGGTATGGCAGCGGCGATAATTATTTCAATATATGGAATACCTGTTATATCGCTCATCAGGAATGCTAAGGCAGCCATGACCGGGGGTGTAATCATTCCACCCGTGGAAGCGGACAATTCCACGGCTCCAGCAAATGCTGCTTTGAACCCCATCTGCTTCATCATTGGGATTGTGAAAGCCCCGGTGGTAGCCACATTGGCAACTCCACTTCCTGATACGGTGCCAAACATGGCGCTGGAAACAACCGCTACTTTAGCAGGTCCTCCCCTGCCTCCCCCAGCAATAGCATTGGCAAAGTCAATAAAGAATTGTCCGCCCCCTAAATGCAGTAGCATCTGACCAAAAATAATGTAAAGGATAATATAAGTAGCTGAAATCTCCATAAGGTCTCCGAAAATACCATCACCACTGATGAAGAGGATATCTATCGCTCTGTCAAAAGGTATCTCCTCATGCCACAATAGTCCTGGCAGGTGTTGACCGAAGAAGAGATATAGCAAGAGACCTACGGTAACAATTACTACGGGCATTCCAGTAACACGTCTGGCTCCCTCCAATATGAGGAGTACAAGCATACTGCCAAACACAATATCAATGAGGCGCATAGCAGATACTTGACTTATGAAAAAGGTAAAGTGCTTCAGGTCTATTAACATATAGGCAAGTATTATCAACGGAATTGAGGCAAGGACAATATCTACTGCTGGCACCTTATCTTGTTTTTTCTTAGTCCAGGAGTATAGAATGAACGCCAATAACAATATTAATAACAGATGTGTAGCCCTATGCTGGAAGAAGTCAAACTTCCCATGACCAAGCCCCAATATGTAGAGATGGTATAGTGCGTAACCTATGCAAAAGACAGTTACTGCTTTGTTAGTAGGTCCCTTCAGCTGTTTTTGGCTTCCTTCAGCAATCGTGGAATATGCATTCGTTATTATCCGCATTATCTCCTATCATTTAGGGAACACAGAATTTCAGCCTCCCTGGTGGAGGGAGTTTCCGACATGGAGCCTGGAGGTAGCGAAGGGTGTAAATTCCCTTCGCTACCTATGTTGAGATTATGACGAATTCAGAGCAAACCGCGCTATTTAAGAGCTCCTACTTCACGCAGATATTTGTTAGCTCCTTCGTGCAAGTCCATAAACTTCCCCAGATCAGCCGTTTTTTCTGGGGTCATATTCTGAAACACTTCGTTAACACCAACTAAGTAATCTTTAGCTTCAAATATCGTCTTGGTTATGATATATGCCTTGTCAACAGACATATCGGTCGGGACGGCAATCACGACGGACATCTCTACAGTTAGAACATCCTCCGTATTGACAAACTTATATCCCCAACCATAATCTGGCGCGGGTGATGCCACCAGCCTTGTATATCCGAACTCCGCCCCTAATTTTGGAATAGCATCTTCATCTAGACCTACCCATAGCATGTCCCTACTCGCTGATAAGTCTGCAATTCGGGAGAAAGGTTGTCCCCAGCTGCCCCCAAAGGCATCTATTAACCCGTCACCCAGCAACCCAACCGAATCGCCCGAGCCTGCAAAGTGTATTTTCCCACCCCAGTTATCGATATCCTCAAAGGTTATCCCATACACCTCAGCAACATCTTCGAAGATCTGCAGCGAGTTACTTCCTTGCGGTCCGACAGACATGCTTATTTTGAGTTGCTTATCCACTATATCTTTAAAAGTTGTCAACCCAATATCGGGCTTGGTAATAAACATGAATACATCGCTGGCATACACGGCAATCACTTTAAAATCATAATCTATATCAAAGGGCTCGTCACCCCTGAGAGCTGCCGAAGCCATGCGTGTAGTTGCGCCTATAGCCACATCTCCTCTGCCAGTACCAATCAAGGCCAGACCCGCCGCAGGATTGGAAGTTGGGACAGTAACGCTAGAATTTGGAATTCCTCCTCTTAAAGCTTCTGCCAGGGCTTCAGCCGACACCTGTAGTCCTCCACCTGATACAGCTCCCACAACTGATATCTTTACCTCAGGGGCCGGTGCTGGTTGGGCGCAAGCCACTACCAGAGGTAGCGCCACCAATCCCAAAATTAGACTCAAAATTACCAGTTTCCTCTTCATGTTTCCCTCCTAAAATGTTTGTTATCCGCTAATATTTACATCTACCTCATTTATCAACTTCCCTTCGCCAACAATTTTATATCATGAATTTATCACCTCCTTATTCCAGACTCTTAATCAGCGGGTTGATTCTGCTTCACAATCAGCTTGAATATTCGATTTAGCCAGGCAACATAGGGAAACTTGGGCAGGAAGGGCTATACATGTAGTTTGGTTGGTTTCTCGGCGTCGGGGATGAGGGCGTCAACCGGCTGCAGTTTACCGGAGCAGAGGTCAAGAAAGGCCTGCTTCTCTGCCAGTATCAATGAGGACGATCTCGCCTTTTTGGATGGCGCACTGGTCGATTAGATTGTCCACCGCTTTCATGTATTTTTCTGCCCTACTTGCTCCTTGTTACATTTTGTGAGCTAATTCTTTATCTCCTTTTCTCACCAGTCGCCACGCCTCCACTAGAGTTTTTGAGTTGGTTATGGCTAAAGAGAGCCTCCCCATATAGGCTAAGGCAATTTCATGATCTTCAGCAGTGAAGGTTGCCGTACAGTCCGCGAGGAGCGCTACATAATAATCCTTCATGAAGCCATGCATGGCGGTATTCTGCACACACACGTTACTGGCGAAGCCGGCCATGATAATGGTCTTGATACCGGCGCTTCTTAACACTAAATCTAGGTCGGTATCAACGAATGCGCTATAGCGGTGCTTGCTTACCACGTAATCGTCCGGCCGGGGGATAATCTTGTAGAATTCGGCTCCCCAGCTCCCTGGCTGAAGTAAATCCTCGGCTCTTATGTTCCGTTTTTTGAGGCGGGAGTGCCAGGAAGGGGAGTCAGTCCATTTACTGTGTATGGTCCGGATATGAACAATGGGCACCTGGCAGCTTCGTGCCTCGGTCAGGAATTTGGCTACTTTGGGCACCGTATTCTGGAGGATGGAGAAATCATTGCCTGATTTGGCATAGTGACCATTTTCATGGCACCAGTCGTTTTGGATATCAACCACTAAAACCGCACAGTGGGTCAGGTCAACCCTTTCCGCCAGCTCTCGAGGATTTTCGACTGACGGTATAATTCTCTGCCCCATCGTCTTACCCTCCTTTCACTTTGGTAGTTACAGGGGGTCTACAATATCTTAGCGGCGGCAGTTTGACTCCAGAGCCGCTATCTAATGTCCATCCCCTTTCGCAAATACCAAGAATGTAGCTAATATTCCTAGTTTCGAGTAGGGTCCTCTCCTTTTTTCCGGCGCTTGAGCCAGCAGGTGAACTTCATACCGGGACAACTTGTTCGTCAGAAAGGGTTGCGTTCAAAAATTGGTTATTTTTCAACCAAATATATTAGCGCTTAATATATCATGAGGCTGATATTACTGACAATATGCGTTTACGACATTTACCTCCCCCCTCTGAGTGGCGTCCTCATTCTTAGCCCTATATGAGGCCGGTGATAATGATAGCGTTCCAGGAACAATTTGGGGTTTGAAAGAGGAAAAAGATAAAGCTTAAGGGTGTGATTTGATTCCATTTGAATTATGGTTTAATGTTAATCCCAAATATATTTATATCGGGGTAGAATACTCACAACCTCTTCCCCACTCGGCCACTCGAAAGTACAATAAATCAGTCATCCCGATGTTTGTGCGAGAGTAACAATTTAGCGTTTTGTTACTCTCGCTGACACCCTGAACCTTTGTCATGGTATTGACTGCTTTATTACGATTGGGATGCCCTGTTGCCGAGTGTTGATTATTAAGCATTACTTATCTACAATATGTGTTAACGGCTCTTGTTGCGTTAAGATGGATTCATCCACTCCGATTAAAATAACAAAATATATAACTATCGGGAGCACCCACAATGGATATAGTAGTTGGTGAAAAAAACAAATCCAATGGCCACTGATCAGCCTATCGAGGAGTTGACAAAGCTAGGCCTAGATGGAACTTTATACGTAGGATATCCTGTTCTCGTAACTGCAGATGAAACAATTTGTATAGATGCTTCACTTCTATCTGAGACGCATGGCTTGATAGTATTTCATTTTCCCAAGAATGATCCATTAGATATACAATTCTGGAGTGTAGCTTTCGCGTTCCCTTTTTTGGGGGACAGGCTAAATTGGTTATTATATGAGGTATTTTCTCTAAACTTTATTTCCTACCCAAACAATTGAACAAGGACATGCGGGTTTGAAAGGGCAAGCCAAGAAAGCTGCAGTTGTAATTGGAAACTTGAGAAAAAGCGGACAAGTGGAATATCATAGTGATGACAATGCTCAGCCAGGAGACCACTCGCATAATCTACCGTGAGTAAGGCCAATACTATATGTGGAGGGATTTTGAATGGTAACCTTTGAGCAGGTAACGCTGGGGGAAAAAATGGTAGAATACTCATTTATTGGAAAGAGCATCCCCCGAGTTGATGGGCAGGAGAAGGTGACCGGAGAGGCAAAGTTCTCAACGGATATTCAGCTACCCGGGATGCTTTACGGCAAAATAAGGCGCAGCCCTTACCCCTTCGCCCGCATTATAGCTATACACACTGACAAAGCCAGGAGATTACCCGGAGTACGTGCCATTATTAGCGCAAAAGACGTGCTCCAGTTCCCGTATGGGCCAGTTATCGCTGATGAACTGGCTTTGGCAGACAAGTACGCCCGCTATGTCGGCGATGAGGTAGCAGCCGTGGCTGCCATTGATGAAGAAACTGCTGAGGAAGCAGCAGACCTGATAGAGGTGGAATATGAAGAACTGACTCCAGTGCTTGACCCGGAGAAAGGAATGGAACCTGGAGCGCTGGAAGTACATCCAGAACGCGAGGAAGTGAAACAGAATGTTGCCTTCCATGTAGAATTTACAAGGGGAGAGGGTGAAGCAGCCTTTAAGCGGGCCGACGTAGTAGTATCAGACCATTTCGCCACGCAAGTACAGCATCAGGCATATCTGGAACCAAACGTCTGTATTGCTCAGTGGAGTAGTTCCGGAAAGCTTACTATCACGGGCTCAACGCAGGCCCCCTTCAGGTTCAGGCGGCTTTTAGCCATGGCTCTCGGTATGCCAGAACACCGGATAAGGATAATCCAACCCTACGTAGGTGGAGGGTTTGGTGGGAAGACATACTTATATCCACACTTTCCCATATGTGCGTACCTCGCTAAAAAGACCGGTAAACCGGTAAAGATTACATACACCCGCAAAGAGGACTTCATAGCGGGAAGGCCTCGAATGACTGAAATCATCGACCTTAAATTGGGGTTTAAAAAAGACGGGACGATGGTTGCCAAGAGCGTAGTGGTGACCGCTGATTCAGGTGCTTATGTCGGGGCATGTCCCAACATCGTAACCACGTCCTTGATACGCCCTGACTGCATCTATCGCTTGCCCAATATCAAAGCCGTGGCTAGCGTTGTTTACACGAACAAGATTCCCAGGTCACCCTTCCGAGGCTACGGAAACCCGGAGATGCTATTTGCCACGGAATCGCTGATAGATGTGGCGGCGGAGAGACTAGGTATTGACCCCGTGGAAATAAGGTTGAAAAATAGCTCTCAGAAAGGAGATACCACCGTTCACGGATGGATTCTGAATAGCTGCGGGCTCAGTGACTGCATTAAACTAGCTGCCGAAAAGTCTGACTGGAAGAATAAAAGACAAAGGCCGGAACAGAATGTAGGCATTGGCATAGCCTGTCAGGTACATGTTGCGGGCAACCGGGCCGTATCCAAAGAATACGATGGCTCAGCCGCTATAATCAACGTGGACCAGTACGGGAAGGCCAAAGTCTTTTCCGGAGAAAGTGAAATAGGACAGGGTATGCTGACTGTTTTTACCCAGATCACCGCTGAGGAATTGGGCATAGGCATACAAGATGTAGATGTTTTTCCTTTTGTCGATAGTGATTTCTGCCCCACCGGGCATGGGACTTCAGCGAGCCGGGTAACGACGCTTGGGGGTAATGCAGTTCGTCTGGCTGCCAGGGATGCAAAAAAGCAGTTATTGATGCACGCCGCCACGAAACTGGGAATAAGCGCTGACGACCTGGTGATTAACGATAATAAATTCTATGTTAAAGGGTCTTCAAAAGAGGTCGCTACCGTGCCGGAAGTAGCTTATGACACCGTCTTAAAGAAGCTGGGTGGCGTGCCCATTACCGGAAGAGGCGAATATATTGTCCCCGATTACGTGGTCATGCCAGACAAGAACAAGTACGGTAACTATTCTGTAGCCTATGCCTTCAGTGCTCAGGTGATCGAAGTTTCAGTTGACACTGAGACGGGCAAAGTAAACGTCCTCAATGTATGGGTGGGTGAGGATATTGGTAGAGTCCTGAACACCAAGTTGTGCGAGGGTCAGATTGAAGGTGGAGTAGTTCAGGGAATAGGATATGCGCTAAGCGAGGATTATTTCTGGGAGAGGGGGAGAACCCTTAATCCGAATTTCACCGATTACAAGATACCTCAGTCGGTAGGCATTCCCGGGATATATTCTATTTTTGTCGAGACGAATGAGCCAGGAGGTCCTTTTGGCGGCAAGTGTATTGGTGAGCCAGCTATGAATCCAACGGCGGCAGCGATCGCCAATGCGATACACCATGCTGTGGGGGTGAGAATTAAAGACCTCCCCATTACACCAGAAAAGATTTTAAGAGCCTTGAAGGATAGGAGTAAGGGCCCTGTAGCAAATCTCATCAGATGATTATAGGCTTCGTGTCCCAGCAGGAAGATTGCACGGCAACATGGCAGTGACTAGCAGCATATTCAAAACTAGCCACGATGCGGTGAGGGCGATACAGGTTTCATCCCGGTATCCTGACGGGCATGGTGCCCCAGTCCATATTGGAGAGGCAGCCAGTATCGGCGTTAAAGACTTCTGCAATCCAGATATAATCCCGCTAATACAAGTGAAGAGCCTTCAGCACCCAGAGATGTTCGGCAAGGGGTATGACCTTGATCCGGGCGAAGTTGTTATGTGGTGGGGTTGTGGGGTTACGCCTCAACTGGCAGCTAAAGCAGCCAAAGTCCCATTTATGATTACTCACTCACCGGCCCATTTGTTCATCAGTGACACCCGTTGTGAGGAGTGGGCTATCCTCTAGTTGGAGTACGCGGAAAGACAGGAGGCAACTATGAAAATAGACATCTTTTCCCATGTATTTCCTCCCAGATACAAGGAGGCCCTTCACCGATGGCTGCCAGCCTCGGTACTTGACCGAAACCGAAACCTCAAGGGAAACGAGGCCATGCCAGCTCTATGGGACATGGACCTCAGGCTACGGATATTGGATGAGTACGACGACTACGTTCAGGTATTGAGTATCAATATGCCGTCTCCGGATATAATTCCGGACCCCGGGTACGCGGCTGAGGCGGCCAGGATAGTAAATGATGAGATGGCCGAGATAGTTGCCAGACATCCTGAAAAATTCATGGCTGGAGTAGCGACATTGGCCATGAGCAACATAGATGCTGCACTAGACGAGACAGAGAGGGCGGTAAAAACTCTGGGGCTTAAGGGTGTGCGCCTGGACAGCAATGTAAACGGAAGACCATTGGACTCACCGGAGTTTATGCCTCTCTACGAAAAGATGGCTGGCTATGACCTGCCGATTTGGATTCATCCGGTGAGAGACGATACGACCCCTGATTACGTAACGGAAAGGAAATCAAAATACGGTATATGCAACGTTTTCGGTTGGACCTATGAAACAGCGGTAGCAATGACACGGCTGGTATGCAGCGGTGTGCTTGAGAGGTATCCCAATCTCAAGATTATAACCCACCATTGTGGCGGTCTTGTGCCGTTCCACACAGAGAGGATGAGGAAGATGTGGGATTCAGCAGAACAGCGCGGGCTAGAGGAGGCTTCCTTCATTAAGACACTCAGCAAGCACCCAGTCGAATACTTCCGCATGTTCTACAACGATACAGTGGTTGGTGGTGGCATCCCGTCGCTCATGTGCGGTTATCATTTCTTTGGTGCCGACCACCTGCTTTTTGGTACGGACATGCCCTTTCAAGATGCCGAGAATGGTCGCAGACAGATAGGGGAGGTAATAGGAGACATAGAGCAAAGTGATATTCCTGATTCTGACAAGAAGAAGATATTTGAAGATAATGCGCGGAGACTCCTGCACTTAGAAACGTGAATTGGAAGGCTGCTGACCTGTCATCCAAAACCCAATTTAATTACAATCTAATAACGGATGAACATTTACTTAGATTATGACCTGCTCCCACAAAGCATACCACTCTTTATTGTCTATTAGGCCGTGCAATACTTATATACCCCATCGTTTTAACTGTCAAGCTGTTAAGCCATAGTCTCTTTTTGCATAGGAAACTACAATTTTCTATCCGCTGCCATTTTTCCGGTAAACCTTGGCTCCATGGCGGCGTAGGCATCGAACTCAGTGCGGCACTTGGGGCAGATAGCCGGGATTCCCTCCACATAGAAGATT